>WBZU01000335.1_pt1 | contig 42448 bp, 35 predicted proteins | sample 5204311 | NCBI WGS metagenome assembly WBZU01 (sample SAMN12344359, study PRJNA552823) | activated sludge metagenome | biome: Activated sludge suspended growth; feature: Nitrification reactor; material: Wastewater; isolation source: activated sludge from nitrification reactor of wastewater...
AACCACGCGCACAGGGCTCCTCACCGCTCCGTTGTTGTCGCGTTTCGGATACGTCGTTCGGCTCGATTATTATCCCGTCGAAGACCTTCAAAAGATCATCACGCGCAGCGCTCGCCTCATCGAAGTTCCGATCGATCCGGAGGGAGCTCATGCGCTTGCGGCGCGGGCTCGAGGCACGCCGCGTGTGGCCAATCGCTTGTTGCGTCGTGCGCGTGACTTTGCGGAGATCCTCGGTACGGGCTGCATCACCGCGCAGATCGCCAACATCACGGCGGATCGTCTCGAGATCGACACGGCGGGTCTCGATGAAATGGATCGGCGTTTGCTGATGGTGATCATCGAGCATTACGACGGTGGTCCGGTCGGCATCGACACGATTGCGGCGGCCTTGAGTGAACCGCGAGACACGATCGAAGACGTGTACGAACCTTACCTGCTGCAACAAGGTTTCCTTGGACGAACTCCTCGCGGGCGTATCGCGACGCGTAAGGCGTACGAGCATCTCGGGCGCACCATGCCGACGAAAAACACGCCGCAAGGTGATCTATTCTCCTGAGTCATGACCGCACCTGCCGATCTTCTCGACCGGTTGCTCGTGGCCTCGTGCCAATCGTTTGTGTCGGCGGATTCATCGGCCGGCATCGAGCGATTGCTGGGCGTTGCAGCGGATGCGTTTCCGCACGTGGCGATGGGTGTGCGGCTCGTTCGAATGAACGGAACCACCGAAATCGTTTGTCGCGATCATCCGATCGCCGAGGGCGCCGAACGGATCTTCCGAAACTTGGAGCACGAACGAATCGTGCGTATGGTCGAGACAAACGGATCGACGGTGCACTTCGCAGCCATGGACCGAGCGCTGCTTTTTCCAGACCCGCCGCTCGAAGCGTTTCTCGAGCGGTTGGTCATGACGATCGCGGCGGAGGTGCATCGAGCCGCGAGTCACGCCGACGTGCGCGTGAAATACGCGCGTCTGCAAGACTTCGATGCGAAGTTTGTCCACACCACACGGCTTGCGTCCTTTGGTCAGATCGCAGCAGACATCGTTCACGAGCTGAACAGTCCGCTCACGTCCGTCCTGGCGTATGCGGATTACCTTCATCAGAAAGCGATTCGTTCCGGAGCTGATCCGGCGGACATCGAACGCCTTGGACGATTGCATGAAGCCGCGGAAAGGATTCACGGATTCACACGCGATCTCTTGGCCTACGCCCGTCCACGACACGCGGTGCCGACGGCGGTGGCGATCCATGACGTCATCGAGCAGGCGCTGGTGTTCTGCGACTACGTGCTCGGCGACTTCGCCGTGACGGTCGAACGAGCCTTCGGGGAAGTGCCCGCCGTACGCGGTATTCCGGATCAACTGACGCAGATCTTCGTCAACCTTTTCACGAACGCGGCGCATGCGATGCGCGAGCACGGGGGACGTTTGACGATCCAAACCAGCGTCGTGCCGGGACAATCCAAGGTGCGCGTGGGTGTCGAAGACGAAGGTCACGGCATCGCGCCCGAACACCTCGAGAAGATTTTCGAGCCGTATTTCACGACAAAGCCCGAAGGTATGGGCACGGGTTTAGGCCTGAGCATCGTGCGGAGCATCGTGACGGCGCATGGTGGAGAGATCCGTGCGTATGCTCGGACAAACCAAGGCGCGGTGTTCGAAGTCGACCTGCCGATGGATGTTCGTCTGGCAGAACCTGCGATTGAGGCGAGTTAGCGGACGAAGAGGCGATCGCCGTTGTTGGGCAATTCGTTGGTCATGATGCCGTTGCGTTGATACGGGGCGTATCGAGGCGGGATGCCGACAGCTCCGGAAGCTTGAGCGTTGTTCATGACCTGCCAATGCAAGTGCGGCATCGTGGTGTGGCCCGAGTTTCCGCAACGGCCGAGCTCCGTGCCTGCGGTGACCGTCATGCCCGGACGAACCTTCAAGGAGCCCGGAATGAAGTGAGCGAACAGGGAAAACTCGCCATTTTGATGGTCGATGACGACGTAGTTGCCGTGCATGTCGTAACGATTGACGACGCCGGGAGGGTTATCCGGGATGCCGTCGACCGCGATGACCACAACGCCGGCAGCATCGGCCACGATGGGCTGATTGTAGGAGGGGTAGCTGGCGTTGGTTCTTGGGCCGGTGCTCAATCCGGGCGGAGTGTCGACGACAAGGTCGAGAGCGTAGGCTTGATCGTTTGTCGCGCCGTAATGCGTGCGAAATACGCGCCAACTGCCGCTGACGGGTAAGCGGTACAGGACTGCACCGGGTTGGTTGGGCGTGGTGACGACGGGTATTTTTGGACGAACCGGGGCTTTTTCGCCACCACACGCCAAGAAAAACATGCCCGCGACAAACGCGGTCAGACCGATGGAGAGGGCGCGCATGGCTCAGATTTACAACGATGTGTGCGTTACGGGGCGACCTTGATGCCGATCACGAGAACGCCGCCTTTGTAGTTCTGACCGGCGACGAAGAACGTCTCTCCAGGCTTGGCATGAACCTGAAGGATGGGCGCTGCCGCGGCTGCGCTGCCCGGCTTTTGAATCGTTGCGCTCAACGTGTAGCGCCGCACTTCGCCCTTCTTCTTGGGCTCGATCACTTCGTTGAGCGTCACGGTCAGCGTGCTGCCGTTGGGGAGCTTGGTGACGGACGCTTTCGACTTGGAAGTCTGCGACGTGGTGCGTTCGAGCAGCTTGTAGCTGTTGTACGAGGAGAACGGGGGTTTTGTCAGTTCGGGCATTTTGCCGATCTTGGCGTCGATGCCCGTGCCGTCGTTTGTCCCGTGCAGGATGATGAACTCGGTGTTGATGACCTGCTCGGCCGCGGCCTTTGGAGCCGGTTGATCAGCAAGTGCGACGGAGGGAAGCGGGGCGAGTGAAACCCCGGCAGCCAAAAAAATACCAACGAGCGGGAGTCTCATTTTTCTTCTCCATCGGGGTCAGTCAGCCACACGACTGTGGTGGTGTGTTTCGACGTTGCAGCTTCCGTCGGCACATAAAAGATCGTTCCAACTTGCGAGCCGAAATCAACCGAAGCGACTTCGACGCCCGGCTCTTGATCCTCGTCGGCTTCGGTTTCCGCTTCATTTGCAGGCGCAGCGGGCATTTCCACGGGTGGCGTGGGACGAACGATTTCCGGTGTCGTCGCCATCGCCACAGGCTCGTTGGACATCGCCGCAGGATTCGGTGCCAATCGTCCCCAAATCATGAAGCTCGCTGCGGCAGCGACGGCCAAAGCAACGAGGGCGAACACGCGTCGAGCGTTGTCGTTCGAAGCTGCGGGGGGAGCACCGAGTTTCTCCAGACGAACCGGCGCGGGTTTGTCCCCGGGCGTCGCGTTTGTCTCGGGCGCGGCATCGCGAGCATCGAGGGCGACGACGGCATCGGCGGACAAGATTCGCGCCATCACGGAGTCGGCGAAGTCGATGTTTGCCGCCGCATCGAGCGCTCGTTCACGGACGATGGTCGAGGACAACTCGAGCGCGGCGAGTTTGTTGCGAAGGACTTTGTCTTGGGTTACGGCGCGACGAACCTCGTCGTGACGCTGGGCGCTGAGTTCACCATCGAGATAAAGCATCAGATCGAGGTCTGAGATGTCTTTCTCGACGTGTCGTTCGTGCGCTGTTCCGTTCATACTCTTCGTCGTCACGGCGCCTCCTCGGGCTCGACTGATTCTTCGACGGCGCTTCGTGAACGCCCTTCTTCGGCATAACAATCCGCCAAAGCACGCTGAAGCTTTTGTCGTGCATGGAACAGCCGACTCATGATCGTTCCTTTCGACACGTTCATGGCGACAGCCATTTCTTCGTACGACATGCCTTCAACCTCACGCATCAAAATGACGCCTCGGTGATAGGGGGGGAGAGCTTCGAGCGCGGCTTGGATACGAGTCGCGATTTCACGACGACGCATGACATCGATGGGGTCTGCGCCGTCAATGCGAGATACGAGCGGGAAATCCGCTGCTTCTTCGGGGACCGCGTGACCATCGACAAGCTCGACATCTCGCCGGCCGGGCTTGCGCATGAGGTCAATCGCGAGATTGGTGACGATCCGATAGAGCCACGTGAAGAACGAGGAGCCGCCCTGAAACGAATTGAGGTTGCGGTAAACGCGTAAGAAAGCATCCTGAACCAATTCCCGGGCGTCGTTTTCATCGCGAACAAGCCCCATGGCGATCGCGAAGGCTCGGCGCTGGTGACGTTCGACAAGTCGTCGAAACGCCGCCTGATCGCCTTTTTGTGCCCGAAGAATGAACTCACGATCTTCCTCTGCTTCCCGTCTTCGGGCCTCGTTGTTGGACGCCCGCCCGAAGGGCCTATTCACTGGAGCGAGACGTTCGATCGCGGCATCGGGAAGTGGCGCCGCATCGTCGGGAAGGTCCTCCGGCAAGGCATCGGGCAAAGCGTCGAGCTCGGCGTCCGGACGCTCCTCGGCCGTGTCGGCGACATCGTGCCGATGAGTCTCATCCGCTGTGGTCGGGATGGAGGACACGTCGAACCTCTAGTCTAGGCGATCAACCTGCCGGCTGAAAGGACGCAGCACGCACCAGGCGATTCAAGCCGGGGCCTACGGCGAGGAGCAACGCGAAGCTCCACATCTTCAACCAACCGATCAATTGCCATTCGCCTCGTCGTTCTGCGATTCCGCCGTGAGCGCATCGAGGTCTCCCAGCGTGACGCGCACGTCGAACACACGCTCGAGCCGCGAAATGCGCACCGTAACGGTCTTGTTCACGCCGGCGATGCTCGCATGCCAACGCAATTCGTTCGGATCCGAAATGCTTTTCCCGTCAAACTCGATGATGACGTCATCCGGCGATATGCCCGCTTTGTCCGCAGGACCTCCGGGGCGAACGCTGAAAACCCACGCGCCCTTGCGATCCGGCCGCTTGAGCCGCCCGGCTTCGATGTTGTTCAGAGCCCCGACTTCGATGCCGATCGCGCTGCGCGAAATCTTCCCGTCCCGTAACAACATCGGCAAGAGCTGCTTCACCATGTTGATCGGAATGGCAAACCCAATGCTGTTCGCCCCGGCGCGGATCGCCGAGTTTATCCCGACAACCTGACCCTGCACGTCGAGCAAGGGGCCGCCGGAATTGCCCGGGTTGATGCTCGCGTCCGTCTGCAAAAAGTTGAAGTAACCCGTGGGATCAAGGCCCTTCACGTCGTCCTTCGTTCGACCTTTCGCCGACAATATCCCCGCCGATACCGTGTGCGACAAACCGTACGGATTGCCGATCGCGACCACCCAATCACCCACTTCGATCCGATCCGAATCGCCAAGAGGCAACGACGGCAAATTATCTTCTTCCACCTTGAGCACGGCCAAATCGGTCTGTTTGTCCCGACCGACAACCGACGCCTTGAGCTCGCGACCGTCGACAAACCCGACTTGGATGTCCGTCGCTTCTTCGATGACGTGGTTGTTCGTCAGCATGTACCCCTTGGGGTCATAAACGAACGCTGTTCCCAAGCCTTCTTGGACGCGACGTCGCCCGGACGAACCTTGTTGCACCGCTCGAGCTTTGACCGTGGCGACGGCGGGATCCGCCTTCTTGGCCAAAGGCGCGAACGAAACGGGATATCCGTTCGCGCCCAAAAGAGCCGGAGGTTCAGGCGTCGGTTGCTGAACGTTGACCGATGGAAGGGGGATGGAACCGGGAGGGATCTGCGTGAGCGCACCGGCGCTCGGGGCCGTGCCGGTCGTACCGGAAGACGAACCGGTACCTTTTCCGCAACCCCCAAGGATCGAGAGCGCGCAGGCCGACGCGGCGAAAAACCGCAAAAACGACTCGCGCGCGATCACGTTTCTTTCGACGCTTCAGCAAAACGTTGGCGAAGTTCCTCGAGCGCTCGCATCAGCAAACTCTCCTCGGCACCGGTCAGGTTGCCTTTGGTTTTCTCTTCGAGAAGCGCCAAAAGGTCGATGTTGTGCTGGGCGAGGACGAGGTTGCGTTCGGTATGTCCGTCCGGACCAGGGACATCCCCAAGATGCATCTGTGCCGACTCGATGAGAGACATGAGGAAGATCGAAAAATCGAGCTTCAGCAAGTCGGCCTGGGGTTTGTCCTGAGCGCTCACCCCACCTGCTCCTCAGTCGTGGCACTCGATGCTTCGGGTGCTGCTTCCACCGGTGCTTCCGGGGCTGCGGGGGCTTGTTCCGGCTGAGCTGCTTCGGCTGCGGCTTCCGCGTCCTTGCGAGCTTCGACGGCTTCTTTCGTTTCGACCGGTGCGCTCGGGTGCGGTTCACCCACGGCGATCGTGTGCGCAGGCGCAGCGTGTTCTTCCGCAGGCGCAGCGGCGACTTCATCAGCGCCGGACAGGTCGTCATCCTCATCATCCTCGTCGTCTTCATCGTCGATATCGGTCGACGCCGTAGACGCGTGGCTCGATGTGGAAAGCGGCGCAGAGACGCGAATGGGGGCCGGTGCAGGCGGAGCCGGAGGTTGCGGAGTGGCCAAGGCGGGTTGACCGATGCCGAGCGATTCGCTGTTGGCTTCGTTGTCCGGCAAATTGGCCAGGTATTGTTCGATTTCGGCCTGCGAAATGATGCCGGCCCCGAGCAAACGCTCACGTACACGAACATCGTGGCTCAGGGGGGTGAAGTATCCTCGGTCGGAGGTGCTCATCGGTTTGTCGTGTCTCCCTTGGTAAAACGGTTCACGATCCGTGCCGTTTATTGCTTTCGCGAAAGCTGCACAAGTTGAGGTGCGGGTTCGTGGGCATGGTCGTGATCATGATCGTGGTCGCAGCATCCGCCTTCGCCATGTTCATGGACGGCGGCGGCTCGACGTTCGAGATCCTGCTGTGCGCCGGCAATTTCTTCTTCCGTTGCCGCTCGCACTTCGCTGACTTCGACCTGAAATCGTACGGTTTGTCCCGCAAGAGGATGATTCGTGTCCACCACGAATGCGTCCGGAAGCACCTCGATGACGCGCATCGCCATCGTGTTGCCACTCGGATCTTGTGCGACGAATTCATCCCCGAGGGCAACATCCTCGCTTCCTTGAAAGTCCGCTTTGTCGACCTCGAAGACGCCGTCCTCGTCATGTTCACCAAATGCATCGTCCGGCTGCACCGTAAATTCTCGGCGCTCTCCGGCGCGCATGCCTATGACGCCGCGCTCGAGCCCCGGAATGATCTGCGCATATCCGTGGATGTATTGCAGTGGTTCCGCGGTGGTTGCGCGATCCGCCGTATCTCCGTCCTCATCAAAAAGGACGTACGTGAGAACCACATGGGTGTCGGGACCGATCGCGAGGGTGGACATGAGGCTCGACCATCTGCCATGCCCCCGCCCCGTCTTCAAGCCTCTGGACGTGTGTTGTTCGAGGAGCGTGCTATCTAGCGGGCCGTCATGGCCAATCCCGACTCGAGCCTTGGATCCAAGGAACTGATCCAGACGTCCCCGACACGCGGCAAGGACAACCCCAAGGAGGCAGCGGGAAGGCCCGAACTGCAGAAGACGCTTTCGCGCGTCGAAGGCAAAGGTCTTTGGCTGCGTCGCGTGATCATCCTGCTCGTCCTGGCCGGAATCATCGCGGGCGGTGTTTTCTGGGTAAAAAAGAACAAGCCCCCGCCGGCCGCTCGATACGTCACGACAACCACCAGCACCGGCGACGTACTGGAAACAATTCAGTCCACCGGCCAAGTCAAACCCGTCACCGAAGTGCAAATCGGCGCTCAAGTCTCGGGACGCATCACGAAAGTCCACGTCGACTTCAACTCGCAAGTCAAAGCCGGAGACCTCCTCGCCGAGATCGATCCGCAATTGATTGGTGCTCAAATCGATGAGAACCAAGCGCGTATCGCCGCCGCAGCAGCGAGCGTGAAGCGGGCCGAAGCGAACCAGGAAACCGCGCGAATTCGCCTGGAACGAGCGCGTCGGGTTTTTCAGGAAGGTGTCGGTTCGCAGCAAGAACTGGATTCGGCGCAAGGCAACTACGACGTGGCCATCGCCGATGTCGCTTCGTCGAAAGCGCAAGTGTCGCAAATCAGCGCGACGCTTCGTTCTGCTCGGACGAACTACGCGTTCACGAAGATTTATTCGCCCATCGACGGGATCGTGATCAACCGCGCGATTGATCCGGGACAAACCGTCGCGGCCAGCTTTCAAACGCCGACGTTGTTCGTGATTGCCCAGGATTTGCGGAAAATGCGCGTTCTGGCGGACATCGATGAAGCCGACGTGGGGCGCTTGAAAGAAGCGATGAAAGCCGACATTCGTGTCGATGCGTTTCCCGGAGAAACCTTTCAAGGCGTCGTGAGCCAAGTGCGTTACAGCCCCGTCAATACGTCGGGCGTCGTGACGTACGCCGCGGTCATCGAAGTCGAAAATCCGGAGCTCAAGCTGCGTCCGGGCATGACCGCAACTGCGACGATTCATTCCGCCGATGCCAAGAACGCCAAGCGTTTGCCCAACGCCGCGCTGCGTTTCAAGCCGAGCCCGCCGAAAGACAAGGACGGAAAACCCATTCCGCAAGACCCTCTCCCGCGCCTCGCTCCCGGAAAAGGTCGAGTGTACGTCCTGACGAACTCGAAGCCGGGCGAAGAGAAATACGAGATGCGCGAGGTGGACATCGGCATCACGGACGGCGTGAACACGGTGCTGATGAGCGATCTTGGTACGGCGGAGATCGTCACGGATGAAACGGACGAAGCCATGAAGGAAGCGGGCGGCCGACGTCGCAGCTTCTGAGAGGAGCGTCATGGAAGCCGCCGAGCCGCTCATCGAATTGGACCAAGTCGGCAAGGACTACGTCACCGAAGCCGTCACCGTTCGCGCTTTGCGCAGCGTGAGTTTGACCATTAACAAAGGTGAGTTTGTCGCGATCATCGGTCAGAGCGGTTCGGGCAAGAGCACGATGATGAACATCATCGGTTGTCTGGACAGACCTACGCGCGGCAACTACATCCTCGACGGCATCGAAGTCGGCGCGCGGAGCAACGATGCTCGGGCCGTCGTGCGTAATCATCTCATCGGGTTTGTCTTTCAAGGCTTCAACCTGCTGCCGCGCACGAGCGCCCAGGAAAACGTGGAATTGCCGCTCGTGTATCGCGGTGTCGGAGCCTCGGAACGCGCGCGGCGAGCCATCAAAGCCCTTGAATCCGTCGGCCTCGGCAGCCGCCTTCATCACACGCCGAATCAGCTCTCCGGCGGTCAACAACAACGCGTCGCCATCGCTCGAGCGCTTGTCACGGAGCCGCCGCTGTTGCTCGCGGACGAACCCACCGGAAACCTCGATACCCGCACGAGCCTCGAAGTGCTCGATCTGCTCCAGCGCCTCAATCGCACCCAGCGCATCACGATCGTTCTCGTCACGCACGAGCACGACATCGCCGCGTGTGCCAGTCGCGTGATCGAAATGCGTGACGGTAAGGTTCGGCGCGACGAACGAAATACGCACCCGACGAACGCAGCGGAGGCGTTGTCGAATTTGCCGGTCGATGACGACCAGGCGGCTGCGTCATGATGGCGATTCTGGCTGCGATTCGTTTGGCGTTTCGGGCGATCGTCCGCGCCAAACTCCGATCGACGCTGACGGTGCTCGGCATTTTGATCGGCGTCGCGGCGGTCGTGATCGTGGTGGCGCTCGGCACCGGCGTTCAGCAGCAGATTCTCGGACGGATCTCGAACCTCGGCGCGAACGTCATTTTCATCTGGCCGCAAGCGACGCAGAGCTCGGGCGTCCGCAGCAAAGACAGCGGCAATCGCCTCACGGAGAACGACGGTCGAGCGATCTTGCGCGAAGCCACGAGCATCGCCGACGTCGCGCCGTTCAGTTCGAGCGGAGCGCAGGTCATTTCGGAGGACCAAAACGTCGTCACGCAGGTGATGGGCACGACGCGCGGCTACTTGGACGTACGTGGTTTTTCCATCGGCAAGGGCCGCATGTTCACGGAGTCCGAAGAGCTGCTCAAAGCCAAGGTGTGCGTCATCGGCGAGGTTGTTCGACAAAAACTCTTCGGCAAACAGGATCCCATCGGGCAGTACGTGCGCATCGGTCGTTACCCGTATCGCGTCGTCGGATTGCTCTCGGAGAAGGGCCAATCGCCGTTCGGTGAAGACCAAGACGATCGCTTGATCATGCCGATCGGTAGTTATCGCGCGCGGGTGCAGAAGTCGCCGCCGGGCCGCGTGCAGATGCTCATCGCGTCGGCGAAAGACGAAAAACTCGTCGATCGGGCCGTCGATCAAATCGATGGAATCTTGCGGCAACGACATCGCATCGGACCGGATGCGGAGCCGGATTTCGGGGTGCGGACGCAGTCGGAGATTCGCAAACAGTTCGAAGGCATCGCGATCACGTTGACCCTGTTGCTCTCGTCGATCGCCGCCATTTCGCTGTTTGTCGGGGGCATCGGCGTCATGAACATCATGCTGGTGAGCGTGACGGAACGGACGCGGGAGATCGGCATTCGCATGGCGATCGGTGCGTCCGGTTCGGACATCCTCACGCAGTTTCTCGTCGAAGCCATCGTGCTCAGCATGATCGGCGGACTCATCGGCCTGTTGCTCGGCGCGAGCGCCATCATGCTGCTCGGCAAAGTGCTCGATTGGTCGCTTTCGTTGCCGATTCCCGCGGTCATTGCCGCGATTGGGACGAGCGCCACCATCGGTGTGGTTTTTGGGTTTTTCCCGGCACTACGCGCGTCGCGACTCGATCCGATCGTCGCCTTGAGGCAAGAATGAATTGGATTTTTCGTTTCTTGTCCGCGATCGCGATCGCCTTCCGTTCGGTTTTGCGAAACAAACTCCGTGCGGGTTTGACGATCGTCGGCATCACGATCGGCATCGCCGCGGTCGTGACGATGACGGCGTTGGCCGATGGAGCGCGCAGCAAGATCGGCGGACAAATCTCCAGCCTGGGATCGAACGCGCTCATCATTTTTCCGCAGTCGTCGCGTTCGTCCGGGGCGAAGACGACAAACGGATCCAAGCTGTCCGAAGGTGACTGTCAGGCGCTCGAACGTGAATCGACGAGCATCAGGGCGGCCGTGCCGTTTCTCCGTTCGAGCGCGCAAGCGGTGTACGAAGGGAAAAACGTCAAAGTCGAAGTGATCGGTTCGCGCAGCACGTACCTCGATGTGCGCAACTGGAACGTCACGCGTGGGGAAGGGTGGACGCCGTCGGCGGAGAACGTCTCCGAGAAGATCGTGCTCATCGGCGCCAACACGGCGAAGGAGCTGTTTGGCACGCTAAACCCCGTCGATCGCACGCTGCGCATCGGCAAGTACCCGTATCGCGTCATCGGAGTGCTCGAAGAAAAAGGCCCGTCACCGTTCGGCCAAAGCCAAGACGACGTGGTCGTCATGCCGATCACGACGATGCGTTCGCACGTGCGTTTTGCTCGTCCCGGGGACACGGACGCGATTTTCATGAGCGCGACGACGGCCGAGACAACCGATCGGGCGAAGAAGCAAGCCGAAGCGATTTTGCGGCAGCGACATCGGATCCTCGAAGGCGAGGAAGACGATTTCATCGTGCGCAGTCAGGCGGAGATTCGCGAGCTTCAGGAATCGATCACGGGGAGTTTGTCGATGTTGCTCGTGGGCATCGCGGCCGTGTCGTTGATCGTCGGAGGCATCGGCGTGATGAACATCATGCTCGTGAGCGTGACGGAACGAACGCGCGAGATCGGGATTCGCATGGCGATCGGGGCGCGCGAAGCGGACATCCTGACGCAGTTTCTGGTGGAAGCGTTGGTCCTGACGACCGTGGGTGGTTTGACCGGAACGTCCATCGCGTTCGGCGCGACCGTAGGCATCGGCAAAGCGCTCGAGATGCCGATGACGATCTCACCTGCCGCGCTGATCATCGCGCTCACGACGAGTTCGACGATCGGTCTGGTCTTCGGGTTTGTCCCGGCGTTCCAAGCGGCAAAACTGGATCCCGTGCAGGCGCTCGGACGGGAGTGAGGGGCTGCGACCGCACGCGTTGAATTGGACGTTCGCTCCGCGAAGAGGCTTTGTTTGTGATGGGGGGCTTCGCTCGCTGACCGCCGGCTGGCCTTCGGCCAGACGGCGACGCTCGCTGCGCCCCCCATACCCCCCGGTTTGTCTGCGTGAGTGAATGCGGGTCCCTTGGATTGAGGGCACCGATGCGCGCAATTCACTGCTTTGTTTGTGATGGGGGGGCTTCGCTCGCTGACCGCCGGCTGGCCTTCGGCCAGACGGCGACGCTCGCTGCGCCCCCCATACCCCCCGGTTTGTCTGCGTGAGTGAATGCGGGTCCCTTGGATTGAGGGCGCAATGCACTGACGTGCTGACGAAGGTTGAACGCGAAGCGCACAACCGGCATGCAAGTTGAATTGCTTTACAGGTTCGTCCCGGCGACATGATCGTCGGGACAAACTTGTCTCAGTGATTTTGATTCTTCTTCATCAAGTCGGCGAAGGTGCCGAACTTGGCTTCGCGGGCGACGCCCGTGCGGTAGGCTTGGTAGGCTTGTTTCTCCGCGTCTTCTTTGAGGGCGCGGATGGACAACTTGGCTTCGTTGCGACGCGGATCGATCTCGAGAACCTTGGCGTCGATCTTCGAGCCGACGGGGAACTCCTTGCGGAGGTCCGTGCCGCGGGCGGTGCCGGTGTGACCTGCGGGGATGAACCCGCGAGCCGAACGACCCGTGACGCCGAGGATACGCACGGCCAAACCCGCCTCGCTGGTGCCCATGATGGCGACCTTGACGGACTTGTACTGCTGTACGCGTTGACGCGGTTCGTCCTCGCCACCGGTGATGGCGGGATGCAGCCCAATCTTGTGTTGGCCTGCATCGCAGCTCGACACGACGACGTCGATCTCGTCACCCACCTTGACCACTTCGCTCGGGTGCTCGACGGCTTTGAACGAAATGTCCGCGGTGTGGCACAAGCCATCGATGCCCGGTTCGAGCTCGATGAAGGCGCCGAAGGGTTGAAGCCTGGCGACTTTGCCCTTGTGACGCGAGCCGACGGCGTACTTCTCTTTGACGGCATCCCACGGGTCGGCCGTCGTGGCCTTGTGTGAGAGCCAGAGTTTGCCCTTGTCGTCGATCTTCAAGACCTTGACGTCGATCTCGGCGCCCGAGCGGAACAAGTCGCTGAGTTTGGCACTCCGATCGTGGCTCGCTTCGGTCATGTGAATGAGGCCTTCGACGCCGCCGGCATCCGGCAACGCGACGAACACGCCCCACTGCACGACCTTGCGGACGATGCCTTTGTGCACGCTGCCCGCAGCGACCTTGCTGAGCGCGCTGGTGCGAGCTTGGCGGGCATCCTCGTCGAGCATCTTCTTGCGCGAAACGACGATGTCCCGGCCCTTCTTTGCGTATTGCGTGATCAGGAAATCGAGACGTTGGCCGACGAGGCTCGACAGGTCCGCGCCGTGGCGCAGGTCCACGTGCGACGCGGGAGCGAACGCGCGCAAGCCGCCGAGGTCCACTTCGAGACCGCCTTTGACGGTGCCCGTGACAAACCCGAAGACAACGTCTTCGCTTTTGCAAGCGGCTTCGAGTTGTTGCTTGAGTTCGTCGAGCGGTTTCGGCGTTCCACGGCAGAGCATCAACATGCCGCCACGCACGCCCGTGCTGGCGACCGTCGCGATGAACTGATCTCCGTCGGTCGGAATTCCTTCCTCTTCCGGGAGTTCGTCGCGGTTGAACAAGCCGATGGCCTTGCCCGCAATGTCGACCCAAATCGACTGGTCGGTCACTTTGCAGACTTTGCCGAAGACCTCTTCGCCGACGCTGAACGCGGGACGTTCACGTTGTGCCGCCGCGTGCTTGTTGTCGCGGTGTTTGTCCCGACGCTTGCCTTGATTCGGGCCTTTGCCTTGGGCTTGCGCATCGGTTTGGCCTTCCGAACCGGCGGCTTCCTCCGTTGCTTCCGCTTCGGATTCGCCGGCTTCGTCGCCTGCGGCCTCGGCTTCGCCTTCGGCCTCACCATGCGGCGCAGCGTCGCCGGTTTGTCCCGGCGGTCCTTTGCGCTTCTTGTTCCGCTTGCGCTTTTTCGCGTCACCCGTAGCCGCAGCCGCAGCCGCTTGAGGACGCGGAGCCTGTCGGGCGTTCGGACCTGGCAAACGATTGCCGATGTCATCTCCCGGCTGTTCGTCCCACTCTGCTGCGCCTGATGCGGCGACCTTCTCATTGCCGGAAGGTTGCGTGTTGCCGGCATCATCAGCCGAATCGTTGCTGTTTTGTTCTTCCGTGTTCATCCGGGATCTCGGCACGGCTCGCGCTGCACGACGCGCTCGAGCGTTTGTCGCGCATGCACGTAGCTCGGAAAGGGGCGGAAACCATAACGTACCTCGCTCGACTGTGCGAGGATTTGCGAGCACCTCTAGCGCATGATGGGCAAAAATCTTTGCCGACCACCGCTTCGGTCGATTTGCAGCGACCCGCCGCGCGAAAGATTGTGCACACTGACCCGGGAGGCCAGTTCGCGCCCGACCTGCAGAAATGCTCGGCCGACGATGCTGTCCGGAGCCGCCTGAACGATGGGCGTGCCCGCGTCGCCCCATTCCCGCACCGAAGGATCGAGGGGAATCTGTCCGAGAAGAGGCGCTTTGGCGAAGTCGGCGATCTTTTGCCCGCCGCCCGAGCCGAACAACGTGTGCCGTTTGTCGCAGCCGTCACACACGAAATAACTCTCGTTCTCGATCACGCCCAAGATCGGAATGCCGACCTTCTGCGCCATCGAGACGGACTTGTAGACATCTTGCAACGCAACTTCTTGTGGCGTCGTGACGATCACCGCGCCCGTCGTGCGTAGCTTTTGGGAAATCGTGAGCGCGATGTCGCCCGTGCCCGGAGGCAAATCGAGCACCAAGTAATCGAGCGTTCCCCAGTCGACGTCGTTCATGAACTGCATGAGCGCGTTCTGCAGCATCGGGCCGCGCCAAACCACGGCGCTCTTGTCGTCCTCGAGCAAGAAGCCGATGGACATCAGTTTGACCCCAAACCTTTCGAGCGGGGAAAAACGTCGCCCATCAAGCGACGTCGGTCGACCCATGACGCCGAGCATCGTCGGGATGCTGGGTCCGTACATGTCCGCGTCGAGAAGCCCGACACGACAACCCAATCGATTCAGGGCCATCGTCAAGTTTGTCGCGACCGTACTCTTTCCAACGCCGCCTTTGCCGCTCATCACGAGCACGATGTTGCGAACACCGGGACAAGGATCGTCGGGGAGGATGTTTCGTTCGGGGACGTTCGCATGCCACGTCACGACGACGTCGGTTGCACCGGCTTGGCGCAGCGCGGAGGTCACGTCGTTTTGAACCCGTTCTTTGTGCGGCCATGCGGGCGTGGTCTGCACGAGGTCGAGCGAGACTTTGTCGGCGTCGACCTGAACGTCTCCGAGCATGCCTGCGTCCACGAGCGAACGTTGCAGTTCGGGATCCGAAACGCCGGCGACTGCCGCCGTGGCGGCTTCAACTGAAAGAGCCATGAGTGATCCTCGGGGTTTGCGGCGAAGGTGCTTAAAGCATGGAACGATGCCGTCAACTCCAAACTTCCGTTGCGTCATGAGGTGACGCGTTCGAAGGGGCCGGCGTGGTGGCTCGGAACGTGCGGGACGTGTGGGACGATGGAGTTGGGCGGGGAAGACTGCGGGGAGAAGGAGCGGAATGTGGCGGGAAGCCGCATTCGTTGCCGGTCGAGGTTTTACATGGCCGTACCGCCGGCACGACCGCCGACGCTGGCGCTCGCTTCGACCGACACCTTCACTTCGACGCTGGCATTGACTGCGGCCGTTGTGGCGAGCGTGGTGCACACGAGCGCTTTGCCGCTCGAGGTGATCGCATCGTCGAGGTTCTGGCCGACGGTGACGAGCGTATTGGCGGCGTCGAGCGTGGCTTGACCTCGAACGCCGATGTTCTGGATGAGTTTGGGCAGATGAACTTCGAGGGCACCGACGAGTGCAGTGAAGTCAGCCGATGCTGCACCGACGACTTCGAGCTTCACCTTAGGTGGCGTGCACACGGCTTCCGCTTGCACCTGCGCGCGGCAGCTCGCTTCGCAATCGACGTCCATCATGCATTCGGGCGGCGTGAGTTTGCCCTCGCAGTGCGGCGCGGTGAACGCGACCGAGCAGTCGCCTTTGCAAACGCCATCGCACGAGGCCATCGCGCCCGTCTTCATTTCGCACGTACCCGAGCACGTACCCGTGCACGTTCCGTCGCAACGGCCGGCGCACTTGCCGTTTGCATCCTTCGTCACGCACGTGCCGGCGCAGTCGCCGTTGCACGTCGCGCCGCACGTTCCGTCGCATTGCACCGTCGCACCCGCACGCGCCGTGCAGGAACCCGAACATTGCGCCGAGCAGGTTCCGGCGAGCTGTCCGGGTTCGCATTTCGCTTCGAGCTGCGCGGGCGTGCACGAGGCTGCGCCCTGACAACCGGCGTAACAATCCACCGACGCATCGAGCTTCGCTTCGCAACCACCACCTTCAACGAGCAAGCCGATCGTGACCATCGCGTTGGCTTGGAAGATGGCGTCGATGCCGGCGTTGGCTTCGTTGCAAGCAGCGGTGAGTTTGTCCGCGCCTTCGAGTTTGTCCCAGGCAGCCGGGTCACGCTTCGCCGCGGTGGCGATACCGATGCAGGAATCAGTGACGTCATTGAGCATCGCGCTGGAGAGCGTCACGAGGGCACCCGAGGCTCCCATGAACGACTTGACGCGCGAGTCGATGTCGAGGTTTGCGCCCCAGCCGGCTTCGGCCGTGAAGTCCTTGTCACATCCTTGAACGACATCCGCGACGTCGCTGCATCCGCCGGCAGACGCGAGGCCCATGAGGCCGAGGACCGAAACGACGGAAGCGAGAGTATGCATGCGCGAGGATCGGGTGTTCATTTTGACGAACTCCTTGGTAAGCAAAGGTTTGTTTGGTTAGTAGCACCGAGCTCCATTGGGGACGCAGTGCTTGTCGAAAAGTGACATCGGGTCGAGGAGGCAGGTACCCGGCGCCCCTCCCGGTGTCGTCGGACAATCCGCATCGGTTTGGCAAGCTGTGAAGCAACCGCGCTGCTCGCCATCGAATTCATAACACGCACCGGTGCCGGTCAGAGGCCCGCATTCGGTGTCGTTTTGACAGGGGTCGCAGAACTTTCCTGCACCCGTACATGCGCCGGATTTGTGCTTACACGCGCGGCCCAGATCCGGCTTGGTGTCGTCGATCAACTCGCAGGAATACGCGTCGCCGGGACATTCTTTCGACGTGATGCAGTCGCGAGCGCAGCGTTTTTGCGTTTCGTTCGGCATCGTTACGCAACGATTCGCCAGGCCCGTGCAGTCCATGTCCGTGTTGCACGGCGCGCAGTCTTTGCGCTGCAAGCAAGTTTTGCGCAACAGACACAGCTGTCCTTCGACGAGCGTGTTGCCTTGGCCGATGGTCGCGCCGTCGATACACGCTTCGGTCGCATCGACGCGACCGCAGAAGCCGTTGTTGCCTTTCTTGGGCATGCTTCCGCAGAGCTCGTGCGGATCGCGAGCGATTCCGCAGTAAAACCCGCCGGGACAATCGGCATCGTCTTCGCAATCGCTCTTCGTGCAATACGCGGCCGTGTCGCCGTCGCCTTTGGTGATGCATCGAAGGTCGGCCGTGCAGTCCGTCGCGGCGCACGAGAACACCGTGCAAGCCGAGCCGTCGGGGCACTTGCCGATGTTGCAGTTTGCCTTGGCGTAACAGGCTTCCGCATCGGGCTTGCATTGATCGACGGCGCCTCCGCATTGCGCCGGATCGCACTTTTCGCCCGTCGTTTTGCAGGCATACAGCGCATCGCATTCCGTGCCGAACGGGCACTTCGATCCGACACCCGCGGTCACGCCGTTCGGTTGACACGTCATGATCGCAGCGCTCGTGTCGTCCTCCACGGCGGGGGCGCAGTTTTGCGTGCCGTCCTCGAGGCAATCGATGTGCGAGTCGCAAACGAGAACGCAGCGATTGTCGACGCAGGTGTTGCCGGCGAGGCATTTGTCTTTGGTGCACTTGCCTTCGCACACGCCGTCTTTGTTGATCACGCCGCCGACACATTGCTCCGGCGGTGGTTGCGGGTCTTCGCAAGCGCCGATGCCTCCGAGCATCGTGAACGAGAGCAACGCCAGGGCGGAAAAGATGCGCAGCACTCGAGGCCGCGCGGAACGCGAAGAATCAATAACGGAATCGTGCTGCATCTGAACCTCGATCTCGGGATCAACCCCGTAACTGGTGGCGCGTGGGCGAGGGACCTTCCGGACGTTCGTTCTCGAATTCGTTGGACCCTGAAACGATTTGAGCGCACTTCGCTTCTTGACGCGCGATGAACTCGCCCGGACACTGCCTGCCAGTACCTCAATACGGACCCGGTGGCATCATGCGAAACAATCTCCTCTTGCAATGTGTGGCCACGACGCTCGTGGCATTTGGATTGACGGCTTGTGGCGAAGAACCCGTGGAGGTGGCGCCGACGCCTTCGTTCCCCACGGGAACTGGGCAACTTCAACGTGGAAGTGCGGCGGTTGCTTATGCGCCCGGCCCTTACGGCATGGGCACGAATTCCACCATTCCAAACCTCGAATTTGCCGGCTTCCCCAATGCAAAGGCCGACAGCACCGAGATGAAACTCATTCAGCTCGCGGACTTCTACAACCCGACGGGGACCGACGTTTTTCCCGAAGGATCACCGTACGGAGCCGGTGAACCCAAGCCGAAGGCTCTGTTGCTCGTCGTTTCGTCCGTGTGGTGTGGCCCGTGTAATGAAGAAGCGGACCTGATTCTCCCCGGCAAATACGCGAAATATCAGCCCATGGGCGGCGAATTCCTCACGCTTTTGGCCGATGGTCCGAACCAAGGCGTCCCCGCAGAACCGAAGAACCTGTACCTCTGGGATAAGAAGTACGAAGTCGATTACCCGTCGGCGATCGATCCCGGCACGAAGGTTCTCGTCGATGGATATCCGACAAACTTCATCATTCGCACCAAGGACATGAGGATCATTCGCATCGGTTCGCCCGACGCGGCGTTCTGGGCGAAGTACGAAGACGTTCTCACGCAGTAAAACCCAAAGGTTTCACCTTCGAGGCGGGTTTGGCGCAAAGACGCTACCCGCCTCGCGTATTTCGAGACATCATGCGCGCCATGAAATCGATGTTTTCGCGAGCCGTACAAGCCGGGTTTGTCGCTCTTGCTCTCACCGCGTGCGGAGCGGGTGGTCCCGGGGCAAACTCACCCGGTGGGGCGATGGCGCCGGAATTCCAGCTCCCGACGCTCGACGGCCAACAAGCACGGTTGTCCGATTACAAGGGGAAAGTGGTGCTCATCGATTTCTGGTCGACGACGTGCGACCCGTGCATGATCGAGATGCCGCACCTCGTCGAGTTGTACAAGAAAAACAAGGATCGCGGATTCGTCGTCTTGGCCGTTTCGGCTGACGGGCCGGAATCTCGAGGGGCGGTGAGCAGTGTCGTTCGGGCGAAGGAAATGGTTTTCCCCGTGTTGCTCGACGAAGAAACCACGGTGACGGCGCTTTACAATCCCAAGCGCGAGCTGCCATTCACGGTGGTTGTCGGAAAAGACGGGTCGATTGTGCACAAGCGTGGCGGCTATACGGCCGGCGATGAGAAAACGTTGGTGGCCGAAGTCGAAAAAGCGCTGGCCAACTGAAGCGCTTACCGTTTGCCCGTCGCGGACGTGATTGTGGTACAAGGCGAACGTGATTCTTTCGAAGCGCCTGGTTGTCGGTTCGGCCATTTCGGCACTCACTGCATGCACCCTGGTCGATGATGCGTACGCATTGGACTTGCCGGGGCCCAAAGGGGAACCGATCGGACTTGCGGTGACGAACACGTCGGTGCTCGATTACCGATGGGACAATCGCAATCACAACGTCAATCAGTTCAATCCTCGGCCCATTGTCGACGATCATTACGGAGAATGGATCAATCGACTCAATGCGCAAGCGACGTGGTGGCGATTTCGCGCCGGTTTACGCATTGATTCCGCGCTGTATTTCCTGACGACCACACGCGCCGAAGCGCAGACGTTGGCGGCCGATCAAATCGCCGCCGTGAAAGCTCGCAATCCAGGCGCCGTCGTTCCCGAACAAATCGATTATGCAAATCGGTTTTACCGCGAACTGAATACGCGTTTTTTGAACACGGTATACCCGGCCAAACTGTACGTCGGGTACAATCAACCCGGCATCGATGTCACGATCGGCGACTTCTATGCGCAGCTCGGGCGCGGCATGGTGCTCAGCGTGCGCAAGATTGACGAATTGGCCATCGATACGACGATTCGCGGCGGCAAAGTCGTCTTGGACAAAAACTTCGGCAAGTTTCGTCTCGGGGCGACGTTGCTCGGCGGACAAATGAATCCCTTGCGATTCGACGAGGTCAGCGGTCGGCGATTACACGGCAAAGGTTCGCCGTTGTTTTTTGGGTTTCCGGAAGCCAAATCGGTCACGACGTACACGCCGATGGCGCAACCCGTGACGGAACCGGGCATTCCGAGTTACCTCGAGGATACCATTTTCGGCGGGCGTATCGAAGGCGGCATCGACAAAGTGCAGATCGCGGTCAATGGGTCGGTTTTGCTGCGACAATCGTATACGGAAGAAAATGCGAAATGCACGAGTCAATGCGCGCCGAACGACAAGGCTTGTTCGGATCAATGTTTCGTCGACTATCCGGAGTTCGTGGCGCCGGGGGCGGGTCGGGGACACAATGAAATTCGCACGTTCAGCGGATCGGTCAACATTCCATCGATTGCCGGGGTCGCCGATGTGTACCTCGAAGGCGCGGGACAACAATTGCGGCAAGGTCACGCGCGCGTGGACGATGTCGGAAATGTGGAGGGCCGTGTCGAGGACGTGACGGGATACGCGCTGTATGGCAGTGCGAACTTCGGCAAAGGTCCCGTGCAGGTGTCGCTGGAAGGAAAACACTACAATCGGTTTTTCGGCTTGGGATCGAATATCGACGTCACGACGCCGGGGCACAACGCGCCCGAATATTCGGTTGTCGCGTACAGTGCGCCGCCGACGGTGGAGCCGATTTACGTCGAGCCGATCGAGGCGCCGAATGTGTGCATGACGGGCGGTCGAGGTCGCGTCGATTATAAATACAATGCCGACACGGCGGTGTATGCGTGGGTTGGGCGATATCGCAGTTATACGGAGGTCCCGGCCAATGATTTGTGCGCTTCGAAGGCGGACGACCGACAAACCAATACGTGGGATACCGCGGTCGGTATCGATTTCAATCGCGAAGCGGGCAAATCGCACGCGCGGGCGTGGCTCGGTATGCGTATGGCCGAACGCGCGGTGGCCTCGGGAGGAACGACGGCGGCCGGTGAAACGGATGTGCTCTATTACGAAGGGTATGTCCGGTACGATTTGGTGAAACACATCAAAGGTCCGTTTTCCGTGCAGATGCAAGGGTTTCACCGCAATCGATATTTGCCGGGGTCGCATCCGCGTCCTTGGAACGAAGGCGAGAATTACACAGCGCTTCATTGGTCGCCGCATTTGTCGGCGGTCATGGGGTATGAATATTCGACGCGTCCGGGATGTGATCCGGCGAATTCGACGAACAACCAATACGAAGTCGTGCTCTGCCATTACTTGAGCGGCGGGTTGACGTATCGGTCGGGGCGTACGGACAAACTATTGCATCAAATCTTCAATACGGTGAACGTATTCGTGGGACAACGGCGCGGAGCGATTCGTTGCGTGTCCGGGGTTTGTCGCTTGTTCCCGCCGTTCGAAGGCGCGCGTCTCGAGCTGGTGTCGAGGTTTTGATGAGGATTGGCCGAGACACCATCATGCATGGTTTGCGTGCCGCGGCTTTTCAATCCACCAATCAACACGCGCTTGTCGCGGCTTGATTTTCAGGCATTCGCGGCACCCCGCTCCGCACTCGCCCATTTCAGGGCCCAAACCGCGGGGCTCCGCCGAAAATGCATGAAAATCAAACACCCTCCAAGCACCGCTTCGATAAACCGGCGGAGTGGTGCTAAAACGGTAGCGGACCGACGACGTCTTCGTAGAACATCGCAAAGAGTTCGCCCCCGGTGGCGAGGTTGATGTTGTAACCCCACAAAAGTAGCTGCCATATCTCGGCTATGGCCGTTTCCGGATTGGGGTTCACTCCCAGAATGGTGACTCCAAGCTTGTTGAACTTCACGAGCTGCGCTTCGTGGAAAATGGGCGACTCCGCCAACCAGTCGGGGAACTTGTCCTCGTCGTCATCCACCTGCAATAAGTGCGCTAACACAACAAGGTCGCCCATTCCAAAATTCGTCCAATCGTTGACCCGTTCCAAGAGGATGATCTCGCGTGCGCGCTTGAGCACCGACACACTCTCCAAATACTCGGCAATCTGATCGATGCTGGTACCGCGATTCTCGCAAGGGTCCTCTTCATGGAAGAATCGAATCTTTCCATGCGTAAACCCTGTCAATGCCGGCGGCAATGGCGGAGGGCCCACCGTGAGTTTGAGATCCGTGATCGTCTGCGCGCCATAGATCTTGATCAAGACGTCGTTGAGCTGAATGCCGGACACGCTGGTCGTCAGGGCGATTGAATTCTCCTCGAGGGCGGCCAGACGCCGTCCAAACCCCTCGAAGAGCCGCTTGACGTGGTGCAGTGTCGGTTGAAACTCGAAAGGCGGAATTTGCAGTTTCGGGGTGGCGTCCACTTCACCCGGTTCCCAGACAACCACTTGTTGCGTAATGCGTTGCCATCGCAAACTCGGTTCTGCAAACGCAAGGGCCATACCGTTGTGGTCGCTGAACGACACCGCTTTGCCACCCACATCCATCTGCTTGCAGAGAATTCCAAGGAATTGATAGGGCAGTTGCGGTCCTTGAAAGCCTTCGCTGTGATCGACCAATCCGTCCCCAAAGCTCGCTCCGGGAAAGCGAGAAATACCCCGATCGAACAGGGCGTCCCCTTTGGCATTGGTTCCTACGCCTTGGGAGCCCGGATGCAAGCTTGATTCCGACGCAAATCCTCGCGGAAACTCGGACTTGACGGTCCCCCAAAGCAGCTCACCCACCCTGCGCACGGTATCCCGATTGGCGAGGTTGGTGTCGCCCAGGACGATGTCCGCTTTGCTTTGGGCGTCGATCAGATAACCGGCGCACTTGGTGGCCGCGTCGCTCCCGGAGATGAATTTATTGGGGATATGCACGCAAGCAATTCGAAGTTGGTAGCCATTCTGAAAGTCCGTGAGGGTCAAAATGGGATAACTCGGTTCGGGCCCGGTGCCGAGCGCGTCGATGGCGAGTGAAAAACTCGAGGCTGTCGACGTCCTGATGAGGATGGTAAACGCCTGACAAGCCTTCGAAGCGACAATGTATTGCCAAACGACGTAATCCTTGCGGCCCAGCTTGGGCAGACAAACCTCGCCAAGCACGATGACGTCCGGTTTTCCGTAACCCGTGAGATTCGTCAGGAGGGCATCGACCACTCGAGACACCAAATCTTGATTGTCGACGATTCCCGCATCCCTCGGTCGTTCTTCGCCAGTACCGAATCGCTCGATTTCAATGCCGCCAGAGCCGGGACTGATCGGCATTGCGCTCGAAAATAGGCCCCCGGAGCTTGGGAGTTGTTTCGAGATGCCGGGCAAGAAGACTTTGCTCGGGAGGTACGATTGTGTCTTGCCCGTGAACATTCCCCCGATCGTGGATTTTTCGCCCCATTCGTTGTCTTTGGGCGAAACCTTTTGCGAGCCGGAGTTCAGTGATTGGTAGACGAAAATCACGGTGGGCGTCTCTCGTCAGTGTATCGAGGTATCATTGGTGCCGAGAAGGCTCCAACGGCCGAGGTAATGTGGCGGCGTGCGGTGCTTGTTGCAGGGTCGCGATTCGACCGGCGCAGGCTTGGGTAAAAGCTCGTTGGTCCGGTCCATGCGTTCCTTGGCGGATCAAGGTGGGTGTCTCCACGCTACCGGTCGTTTTCAAGAGGTGTCAATGGCGTTTTTCGCGATCATGCCGAGTCGATGCAAAGCCGACACGTCATATCACTCCTCCGCCACTTCGTAGATTGCGCTTGTCGAGGCTTGATTTTCAGGCATTCGTGGCACTCCGCTCCGCACGCGCCCATTTCGGGGCTCGAGCAGCGGGGTCCCATTGCAAACACCTTAAAATCAAGCACTCTCCAAGCACCGCTTCGATAAACCTGCGGCGTCGGGTTATCACCGCGGACGAAGTTGTCGCCGCTTGCGAACATCGAACGGCGCGCCGAACGTGTTTTTCAGAGGTTGCCCGACGCTTACGCCCGTCCACGCTGAAACCGCGGCTTCGGCTTTTGCGCGATCCGCGGGCGCGAGATCGGCGATCACTGCGCCATGGTTTTTCCCGGCCGCATAAAAGCGGAACGAATCCTTTGCGGCACCCAAATCGAAAGCCCCGGCCGACCACGGATCATCTCCGCCATAAATGAAAAGAAATCCGGTCCCTTGGGTCTTTAACCAATTACCCACATCCTGCATGGCCATTGGATCGAAAACCGGTTCGGCGGCGATCGTTGGACAATCATCGAGTTTGCTTTGGTCGATCGTCAACAGATCTTGCAAATGCATGGCATTCAATCCGGGGGTACCGAGTTGCGTGTCCGCCTGCCAATAATAAGGCTCGAACAGGAGCGTCGAATCGTCGGCGGAAGTCGCTGTCCCCGCAATTTCGTCGAAGAAGTTCCAGACGGTGATGTCGCTCGCAGCGGCCGTGGGAATGTCCGCGCAACGCGAAGCCCCGTAATATTGCCAGAACGTCCACGTGAACCACATCGTGAGGGATTCGAGCGTCGCGTCGAGGCTGAAATAATTGTAGGTAAGCCCCAAATTTGACGCTTGATCGGCCATTTGAGCCAGCATGAAGGTCCGCCGATTCAACACTTCGCGCTCGAAATCGTGAAGTTTCGTTCGGCACGTCGCATCACCCACCGTCGCGAGAAAATCGATGTATCGAGAATCATCGAGGCCCGCCGAATGCGGCGCGACGTAGGCAATGGTTCCATCGACGTCCGTCGGGTAAAACCTACGGTGATACACCGAGGTCATGCCGCCTTTGCTGGCGCCCGTCGATACCCAACGCCCGGGATAAATGGTCTTGAATGCTTGGACGATGCGGTGGTGATCCGCCGCGGCTTGTTCAATCGTGAGTTTCGACCAATCGGCGGGATCGGGCCGGGAAGGCGTAAAGTATCGATGCTCGACGATGAGCTGATTGCCGGAGACCATGGCCGTGGGTTCTTCGAGGTATTGCGCGGGATACCATAACGTGTAGCCCGTCGAGACGAGGACCGTGGGCGCCTGAGAATCGCGATGATGCAAGGCAATACGTTGTTGAAAACGTTGTCCCGCCGGGTTTTTGTGATCGACCGGTTGATCGAAGGTGATCAGGAAAAACCGATATCCGGCAACGTCCGACGGTTGTTCGTCAATGGTGGCTCCTTCGATGCCTTGGAGTTGCTGCAAGATATCCAAAGGCGCGCCGGCTTGGCCTCCGCTGCCGCCCATTCCACCATCGCCCCCGGCTCCTCCGGAACCGCTGGACGACGAAGTCGAAGAGGATGACGAAGACGACGAGGATTTCGCAGGCGGTGGATCATCTCCACAGGATGCGAGCGAAAGTGCCACCAGCCCAACGAATGCAGGAAAGAGGGGGTAAAAATGTCGCATTCATGGACGATAGCCGAAAGGTTCGGTTGATTCGAGGTAAAAAATGTTTCAGGTGGACGAATCGGTGAATCCGCAATGCTCGACGGGTTTGGCGCGTTGATAACAGCTTTCGGTATTGCGGTGAAGGGCGAGGCCGACGCTGTCCCATTCATCGAGGAGCGTCTGTTTGATGGGCTCGGAATTGAATTTGCGTAATGTCCGGAGCAGCCAGGACGACTCGACGACTTCATTGCGTTCGAACATCCGCTGGACACCCATGGCTTTCAAGACGGCATTCACACTGTCGTCATCGATGACGACGGCGCCGTGGCGCCACAAGCGGGCGCGGCTTTCGCCCATACCGCCGAAAAAATCCGTCTCGATCCAGCCCACTTCGCCGCGTTTGGACAGCTCCAATCCGATGAGGTCCAAGACTTCGACGAGACGCAAAAAAGGACCGCCGTTATCGTTGTCGGCCGTGGTCATGGCCAAATCGCGAAGAACATCGGGAACGGGGGCAAACCATAACCCTTGCGCGAGCGGTAACATACGCGCGCCGGGCAAAAGTTTTTCGAGACCGAGCAAAACCTCGGGCCGAGCAAGGTACGCATCCAAGTGATGGCCCATGACAAACTCCGCTCAGGTGGGAAAAATTCCGGCCGACATCAATTCGTGCACGTGATGTTTGTATTGCCGCTCGAGGCTCCCGGAAAAATATTGTCGCATTTGACGATATTGCCCGTCGTCTGTTTGGTGATTTCGATCCCGAAGGTGTCAATCGCGACGTCGCTCGTATTTCCCGAAAACGTATTGTTGCTGCCGGAGCCCGCGAGCGTGTGTTGATGCGTTTGATAACCGGCCGTGAGCAATCCTTTGCCGCCCGTATTTTTTCCGATGTTGTCGGCGATGACATATCCAACGGCTTTGACATCCACCCAGCTGTCGGCGGAGTTTGCGCCATTGATCAAATTCCCGTCGAAGGTATTTCCGCGAATCTCGCCGTTTGTCGTTCCTTCCTTCGCGTCGATGCATTCCGAATAAATATCGTACACATTGTTGCGCAGGATGCGATTGCGATCGCTTTTATCGTCCGCATTCGTATTCGCACAGACGCCGTTGTTCGTGCCGATGTAAATGCCTTCGGCGAGCCCTGCTTTACCGTCGTCGGCTTTACCGCTCCCGTGAATCTCGGAATCTTGAAGTGTATTGTCGGCGCTCGAGCAGCGGAAATGAATGATCTCCATTCCCGCGTCCCGCAATTCGAGGCCGGTGAGAAGATTATGATTTGCACCGTCGAGCATGACGGACTTTTGTCCGCGGGCGACGGTAAAACCCGAAAGAATCCACCAATCCGCTTCGAGGTGGAACGTGTAGCCGTTGGTGCCTCCTTGCTCGAGGATCGCATTGCGAGTTCCACACAAGACGATGGGATTCGTTTCCGTGCCGTTCGTACCGGGCGCGACTGCAAATTGGCCCGAATACGTGCCATCCATCAAGTGAATTTTCGTGCCCGGCGTCGCGTTTGTCAGGGCGTCCTTCAACGTATTCGCGTCATTGACTTCGATGGTCTTCAATGCCGGAAAAATGCAAGGATCGGCGGGGTTCATCATTCCACCCGAGCTGCTCGAGCTGCCGGATCCGGCCGCTCCGCCCATACCTCCGTTCGACGTACCGCCGCCACCGCCTGCGCCGCCCGTCCCTCCTGCGCCGCCCGTGCCGCCCGTATTCACTTCATTGCCGGCCTGACCGGCGCTTCCGGCCGTCCCGGTGCCGCTCGAACAACCCGAGAATCCGAGCAAAACCGTTGCGGCTGCGGAATAAAAGAGCGTCGAACGAAGGGCTTTGGGAAATACGCGTGTGAGCATTCGGGCATAACAACATAAAGACGGGCGTCTGTCAAAGCTTGAATCGCATCGGAATTTTTAGCCACCCGACGCGTCGAGGGAGATTCTGGACAACGCGCGGTCCGTCGAATAGGCTGCACCGCCATGGGCCACTACAGCTATTTTTGCGGCTGCACATCGAGCGACGCAGCCTTTCCCAACGGACGAGGCCAAGAACCATTACTCGAGGCGAAATACTACATTCCGCTGTTTTGGCTCGCCGCCTTTGATACTGCGGATTTTCTCCTGGGCGAAGAGCAGGGGGAACAATATGCCGCGCTTTGTTGCTCGACGGCTTCCGGATTGGAACGGTTGCGGCGGCGTCGCGACGCGATTGTCGACGTCGTGGGCGTGCGCTTTCGCGCGTTGTACGACGAATGGGTGCAGTTCGTCGCGTCGAATTACCCCGACAAACTACTTCTCCAAGTGGATGACCTTTTCTCCATGAGCGATTTCGAGGAGGCTGCGGGAAGGCTTCGCGAAAACCTCGAAGCGCTCACGCCTGCGGATCGTGGTGAAGCGCTCGTCGATCGGGATCCATTGTGCAGATTTACGTACATCGAAGGCGTCAATGAAGCTCCGCATGAAACGCCGACCGCCGCTGCTCTTCGATCGCGGGCTATTTTCGCTGGTTGGTCGTACCGTGACACGCCCTGGCCGCCTCCGCCGACAGACGATGAAATCGCGTGGATTGACGAGCACACGCCCAAAGACTGGACCAGACAGCTCCCCGAAAAAGTCTTGGCCCATTTGGAGGAGGTTCTGATTCGGCAGGTCGCGCGTTCGTGGGCCGAAGCGATTTCGCCGCTCGCGCTGCATATCCTTGCCGGTCGAGGCGAAGGCGCCAAGGTAAAACAGATCGCGGAACTCGGTGGAAAATCGTTTGGCAAGACGGTACGCGCTTGGCTCGAACCCGAGCCGCGCGAGCCGGGAGATCGACGGACTTTGCCCAATTTGTGTTACGCTCCGTGTTCGTCTTTCGGCGGGGACGAACGCGAGAAGCAGACTGTGGCGCTGGGGTTTGTCGCGGGACGCGAAGGAGAGTCGGCCGTCGATGAATTGCTCGAGGAAGTCGACGAAGAATGCCGTTTCCATCCGGCATTGCTTTTGCTTGGGGCGACGTGGGGTCGAGGTTCTCCCTTGGAAGCTTGGCGGGAAAAACTTGCCGCCCCACGTGAAGCGGATATCGAGAAGGCCTACGAGGAGGGCGAGATTTCGCCTCTGGTTTGCACGGCGTTTCGGCTCGCGCGGGAAATGGCGAATGGTGGTGGCCGACAAGCGGAAGATGCCGCCATCGCCGAGGCGCTCGGCGTCGCACACGATGCGGCGTCGGCGTATGTGGATCAAGCTTTGCGGGCCCTCGATGAACGGCAGCGGGACGACGATGCGATACGGAGCGCATTGAAGAAGCTGGAGCAGTTGATGGATCAGGCGAAGACCAAAACGTTGTCGACCCAAGACGCGCTTCCGAAAATCGGCAGACAAGCCTGCATTTTATGCGATTCCGGTGGTGCCGGCGAAATGGAGCGCATCGTTGCGTCATTGGAGGAAATATGGGGACCGTTGGGCGCGCTACTTGCGCCGTTGATTTCGTCGAGGGAGATCAGCGCCGTGCTGGATATCCTCTCGAGCTTGCCGTCGCGGTTGTCGGAGGCTGCCGAAATCGAATTGATCCGGTCGGCGAATACCACGAGTCGCGCGCGGGTCGTGGCGGCGCTCGCTCGGGACGGACGCGATGAAGTGGTCGAGAAAGTGTGGTATCCGCTGGGCCGTTTGCTCAATGAAGAATTGAATGACAACGAGAAGGCATTGCTTGGCCTCGTGCCGGTCATGAAGATCGCCCCCGAGGCGGCTGCGCGGTTGCGCATGGCGCTTGCGGTGGAATTGGCCAAGGTGGAGAAGTTCGCGAGCTCAGTCGGATAGAATTGCCGCAATCGATTCTTGCAGCCCGTCGAGTTATCTGCTCGCACCCGCAATCGTACGTCGGCATCGCTCGAAATACCTGCGTATTCCTCGCTCTGTCGCGTGTGGTTTGTCCGAGCCGCTCATCGGAGCGGCTCGGCGTGTTTCACGGGCAATCGAACGGGCAGATGGAAGCGTCTTCCATGCAATTCGGTTCGCAGACGAGGTTGCCGCAGATGCACGGGGTGCTGCAATCGACTTTGCACGAATTGAGGGTTTCGCCGCACGTCCAAGGGTCGCAGACCATATCGCCGCACGTGCAGAAGGTGCCGCTGCAATCGTTCGGGCAATTGGACGAATTTTCGCAGTTGGGATCGCAGACTTGATCGCCGCAGAAGCAAGCCTGTTGGCAATCGAGGTTGCACGTGGCGGGGTTTTCGCCGCAATTGGTTTGACAAATACCGTTGCCGCAGACGCAACAATCGACGGTGCAGTTTTGGGTATTCTCGCCGCAGTTTTGTCCGGGCTGGCAGATACCGTTACCGCAGACGCACGGAGCGCCGCAATCATTCGGGCACGTATTGGCATTTTCGCCGCAACCGCCCTGGCAGAGCCCATTGCCGCAAGCGCAACAATCGACGGCGCAGTTTTGTCCGTTCTCGCTGCAGAACGTATTGCAAACACCGTCGCCGCACGCGCAAACGATGGCGCAATCGCTGTTGCAATTGCCCTGGGTTTCATTGCATTGAGGTTGACAGACGCCGTCGCCGCACGAGCAGGTTTGTCCGCAATCACTGGGACATGAGAATTGATTCTCACCGCAGTTCGGATCGCATAACAGATCGCCGCAGAGGCAGGCTTGTCCGCAATCGTTGGGACACGAGAACGCATCTTCACCGCAGGACGGATCGCACAAGAGATCGCCGCAGAAACAATTCGCCCCGCAATCCTTCGGGCAGCTGGCGGAGTTCTCCATGCAACTCGGATTGCAGATCCCGTCGCCGCAAAGGCACGTTTGAGCGCAATCCGAGCAATTGAATTGGTTTTCTCCGCATGCGGATTGGCAGATGTTATCGCCGCAGAACGAACCGGGCGGACACGCGCAATCCGTGGGGCACGTTTGAGGTTCACTGCATTGGAGATCGCACACGCCGTCGCCGCAAATGCAAATGGGCGGAGGACCGCAATCTTTGCAATTCATCGAGCTTTCGCCGCATTGCGGTTGACAGATGCCATCGCCGCAGAAAACGTTTGGCGGACACGCACCACAATCGGCTCCGCACGAGAATGGATCCTCACCACAATCGGGTTCGCAGGCGCCATTTCCGCAAATGCACATCGCGCCGCAATCGAGCGAACAACTGAATTGGTTTTCGCCGCAGTTCACGTCGCAAAAACCATCGCCGCAGGCGCAGGTCGTCCCGCCGCAATCAAACGAGCAACTGAATTGGTTTTCGCCGCAGTTGATATCGCAAAAACCATCGCCGCAGAGGCAGGTCGTCCCGCCGCAATCGAAACTGCAGCTGACTTGGTTTTCACCACAATTCATATCGCAAAAACCATCGCCGCAGAAGCCGTCGGGCGAGCACGCGCCGCAGTCCGCCACGCACGAGAAAGGATCCTCTCCGCAGCTCGGATTGCATACGCCATCACCGCAAATGCACGAAGAGCCACAGTCGACCGGACAACTCGATTTGTTTTCACCACAGCTCGGGTCGCACGTGGCATCGCCGCATTCGCAGATCGGTGCCCCGCCACTGCCGCCATCTCCCGTCGTATCGGGCGGCACGGGGAGCACATCGCTTCGGCCGCAGCCGAAGAGCGCGAAAGTCAAAAAAATGCGGGAAACCCAAGTAAGAGTTGATGTTCGAATCGCCATGATCGGAGCCTCGAAGAATTCGTCTACTTCATACCTACGACAAAAAGGTGACGGCTGGAAGTTATTTTCATGCCCGCAGTGCAGGTAATCGCGCTTTGACGTCGGCTCGAACAGCGTTTACCGAACACGGCCGGCTTACTCGATGCCGCGCATGTTTTTCGGGCCGGCGCATTCCATGCGCTCGGTTTTGACGCCAACGAGGGCCAAGAATCAAGTCGCTTTCAGCTGTTCGGCCAATAGATCGAATACCACGCGCAATCGGCGGCTCGTTTTCAGCTCGCGATGGCTCGTGAGCCACGTGGGAAACGTAACGCCTGCGGAATAATCCGGTAATGCCCGGACCACCAGGGGCTCGCGATCGCCCACTTCCTCCATCATGACGCACATACCCACGCCTTTTTTGGCCAGCTCCCATTGGACGAGGTGATTGTCGGTTCGTACGGAAAAACAATCGTCGCCAAAAGGAAAACCCAACGCTCGCAGCCCTTTTTTGAAACGATCGATATCGTCGAACCCAATGACTTGACCTCGCGCCGCCAATTCCTCCACCGTGCGCGGATGACCTATCCGCGCGAGATAATCCGGCGTCGCATACAAATGCGCAGTGCTCTTTTCTTTGACGAGCCGCGCCATCAAGTCGTCTCCCTGCGGACGTACATGACGAACCGCGATGTCCGCTTCACGTCGTCGCAAATCGCTGATCGCATTCGATACGACGAGCTCTACGCGAATGCCCGGATGCGCTCGACGCACTTCGTCGATGATCGGCGGCAACAAATACGCCGCCACCACTTCGCTCGCCGCAATACGCACAACCCCGTCGATCGTTTGCGCCTGACCCGCCGCGGTCAATGCAAACCGCGTCGCCGATTCGCTCATCGCCCGCACGTGCTCGACAAGGTCCTGCCCGGTCGTGGTCAAAACGAGGTGATGACCGACGCGTTCAAACAGCGCGATACCAAGTTCCTCCTCCAAAGCCGTCACTTGTCGCCCGAGCGTCGGTTGCGCCATTCCCAGCGCTCGCGCCGCAGCCGAAAATGAGCCTTCCTCAGCGACCACCAAAAACGCCCGCGCATGGTTCCAATTGAAGTCGGACTTCTTCCACTCCATGCAAAAATGCATACCACGAATGCCGTTCTCGCGGATAGACCAAACGTTCATGCAGAGCTAGATAGGGGTGGAACACGGAATCAAGGAGCGGGACCATGAAAGTTTGCATTGTTGGAGCGTCGGGGAAACTTGGGCATTACATGATTCGTCACGCGCTCGACCGCGGGTATGAAGTCGTCGGCGTGTGTCGTCCGGAGAGCGTAAAGAAGCTCGATAAATTCGCCGGCAAGATGACGATTGTTCCCGGACGAACCAATGATCGCGAAGTGATACGCCGGGCGGTCGAGGGATGTGATGGCGTGTTGACGGTGCTCGCGCCTTGGGGCGTGGAGAATTATTCGTCGGGCACGGCGCAAGCGGTGCTGGATTTTGCAAAACCCGGGGCGCGGCTGATTTTTTCCTGCGGTTGGCACATCACGCGCGACGGCAAAGATGTTTATACGAAAAAACTCCAATGGTTTGTCAAAGTATTCGGTTGGGTGGCGCGAATGCTGCGTATCGGCGATTTGAACGATCAAGTCGAAGCTTGCGACCGCATTTTTCAGAGCGATACGCGCTGGACGGTGGTGCGTGGAAGCGACCTCGAAGAAGGCGAGAGTCAAGGATTGCCCGTTTGGAGTCGCCATGTGGGCGATACGGTGTTGCAAAGCAATCTCACGCGGCGCGTCGATTTTGCTTTGTTCATGGTGGACGCGTTGACCAATGATGCATTGGTTCGAGAAGCTCCGGCGATTGTGGGCCGGCAAAGCGAATCGGCGTTGCGTCACGCGAGCGTTGCGCAGGCGTGAATGGTTATGCTTCGCCAAACCTGTTCCTTTCGCACGTTATGCTCTACGGTTGCGAATCTTGCAGGGCGGCGAATATCTCGTCCAGCGCGTCCGCGGGCACTTCATTGAATGAAATCCGTTCGACGACGTCTTGAAGCTCCGTCCGTGACGCCGACCGAATTGCTTCGAATGTGCCAAACCCATACAATAGGTTCGATTCGATTTCGGTGGTGAGCGCCGGAGCTCGGGTTCGAATACGCTCGAGGGACAGCGAATCGAGAAAAGGCGCGAGCGAAATGGACTTTTCGCCGCGAATGTCGCCGCTTTTCCCCAGGTCGTACACCACGATCTCCGCCGCTTTTCCAAGCGCCAAACGATCTCCGCGACTGTCGAAACAAGCGCATTCGTAACAATCTCCAAGCTGCGCCGTTTCCTGCGCGCCATCGCTGAGCACACCGCGATGAAAAACGCGGAAACCGTGCGGCATGGCGACGAACGTCAATCGTGAATCCAATAAAGTATCGAGGTCTTCCTCCTCGAATTCGGCGTCCTCATCGGCGTCGGTCGATTGCGTTGGGGGGCGAGGAAGGAATTCGATCTCCATTTGACCGACTTCATCGCGCAATCGCACAATCATGCGGCTTTCGTCGACCCACGCATAACGCAAGCACGGACTGAGCACCGCGCCGCCTTTCCAATTGCCACGTTGGCGCATGGGTCGAGCGGTCATGGCGCCGAAATCGTAGACCGACCAGTGATTGTCTTTGTAAGGTCCCATCGGGAAAGACGGCGGCTTCACGCCATTCCAATCCGTCATCCAAATCCCAGTTTCGGGGTGCAGCAAATGCACCGAAGGCAATACGTCGCCGCGCTGGACGATGAACAAATAGGGGATCGGCGAGGATGTTTCGGGAAGAACCTGCATGATACTCGCGTCGACGCCGCGAATTGCCCAGCGAAGACGCGCGGTCGAAAGTTCCAGACAAACCAATGCATACGGAAGTCGCAAGACCAGCGCATCATCGCCGACGAAATAGCAAGCCTTGGGCGTGAGCGGATCGGCCTCGATCCCGCCGATAGGTGCGCTTGGTATACGCGGAGAAAGGCACGAACGCACCGAGGTCAAGACCGATTCCGGTGTTCCCACGGCGGCGTTTGTCGCATCGGACCAATTTCGCGCCGCCGCTTCGAGCCATGGATCGTCCAGTAAAACGGGCGTTGTTTTCGTCGTTCCGGAAATGGTTGCACAAAGCGCATCGAATGCATCTTGTACACGCTCCCAGGCCTCCATTTTCATGCTGCAAACGGTGTCGGCGACGAGGTTTGCGTAATGGAGCGCATCGAGAAGATCCTCGAAGGCATAACCAATCGGCCCGGGGAGGTTTGTCCCGGCATCGGTGCGCTGAAGCGGGCGTTCGACGGGGGGAATGACGACGACGTGGTCGATGATGCCGTCATCGGGCAGGCCGCGTTTTTCCAGCAATGCCCGTAACGCTTTGGCCCCGCCATTTTCGTGAATCACATCGTAATCGATTTCCGATCGAGCCAGGCGTTCGCGGCTTACGACCGCGTCGCCTTCGAGGCACGTATCAAAACGAGCGACGGCGCGAACGTCGTCCTCGGTGAGTCCTGTCAGCCGGGCAAGATCGGCTCGAAATGCCGGATGGACGAGTGGTTCGGGCAATACGATGACGCCGGGCTGCGTGCCGTCGGGCCCGAAGAGGGCGGGATCGAGCAGTCCATTTGCGGCGGGTTCATGGGTGAGCGGATCGATATGCCGACCATTCGTTACTTCACCGCCGCTTGCGGCGGGTTTGCCGTCGGTACCGAATAAGCGTGCAAGAAGTCCGCGCAGGTGGGTTGTGGACGGAGGAACGAAAAAGGAAGCCCAGAACGAGGGGTGTTGGGCCATTGTGTCGAAGTCGCGCATATCGTCATCCTGAAAAGGAGGCCGTGTTTGTCGGGTCACACGAACGTCCGATGGATATTGCAATTGTTGGACGGCGTCAAGCCGGCGAGTTCGTGGGCGACGAACGTGACGAAACCGGGCCCAAGGTTCGTCCGAGTAGCACTCGTTTCTCATTGTAGACCGCAAAAAAATCTTGACACTTTGTCGGGGTTGCCTCACGATGGGCGCCGAGCCCATGAAGAAGTTCATTCCCGGCATTGGCGAATCTGATTTCCGAATCTTCCGCGAGTCGGGTTATAGTTATGTCGACAAGACTTCGCTCGTCAGCGACCTGATCGCGGACCCCGCCAACGTGCATTTATTTCCGAGGCCCCGGCGGTTCGGCAAGACGATCGGTTTGTCGATGTTGGGGTATTTTTTTCGAAAAACGAACAAGGATTTGTCGCATTTGTCGCATTTATTCGAGGGGCTTTCGGTTTGGCAAGACGATCGGGCGCGGAAGCATTTTCAGAGGCATCCGGTCATTTCCATCAGCTTCAAGGATGTCAAGGCGAAGACGTTTGACGAGGTGATGGGTGGTATTTACGAACAAATCCACGCGGCTTTCCTCGAGCATCGCAGCTTGTTGGACGACGGGCATCTTGACGACGCAACGGCCGCTGATTTTCAGCGCCTTCTTGCGCGCGAAGTTCCCAGGGTGCAGCTGCCCTACGCGTTCAAATGGCTGTCCAATGCGCTTTGCAAGCATTATGGCGAGCGCGTGGTGATTTTGATCGACGAATACGACACGCCGGTGCAATCCGGATACCTTTACGAATTTTTTGACGACATCGTTCTGTTTTTTCGCAACTTTTTTTCCGCCTGCTTGAAGGACAATCCGGCCTTGTTCAAGGGGGTCCTGACGGGCATTTTACGCGTTTCGAAGGAAAACATGTTTTCGGGATTGAATCACATCATGGTGCATTCGATCATCGACACGCAGTATTCGACGGCGTTTGGTTTTACCGAGGATGAAGTGGCGGCCATCATCGATCCCGATCGCTTGGTGGAAGTCCGAAATTGGTACAATGGGTACATGTTCGGCGGGCACGTGATTTACAATCCTTGGTCGATTTTGCATTTCATTCATCAAGGCTCGTTGCAACCCTATTGGGTCAATTCCGGTTCGAGCGATTTGATCGAGTATCTGGCGGCGAAGCGCGGACTTGGTTTGACGGAAAAATCCGAATCGCTTCTACGTGGCGAGGCGATTGATGTGCCGATCGATTCGAATATCGTCCTTCGGGATATCGATAAGAACGACGATGCTTTGTGGAATTTTCTGCTTTTCTCCGGGTATCTCAAGCCCGTGAACATGACCATGGCGATGGGGCGATACTACGCGAAACTGGCCATTCCGAATCAGGAAGTCAAAATCGTTTATCAGCAAATGTTCCGCAATTGGTTGTATCAGGCCGCGCCCGAACGCGCCTACGTGGACGACCTCGTCAAAGCCATGTTTTCCGGCGATGCCGAGACCATGCAGGAAATCCTCGAGGAAATGTTTTTGCGCGTTCTGTCGTATCAAGACGGTGATGGTCGAAAACCCGAAAAGCTTTATCATGGGTTTGTCTTGGGTCTGCTCGTACACTTGGAGGGCGCGTATGATGTGCGTTCGAATCGAGAATCGGGCCGCGGTCGGGCCGACGTGTTGATTAGGCCAAGACAAACAGGGCAACCCGGCGTCGTCATGGAGTTCAAAGTTCGTAAACCTCGCGAAAGTACCGAGCAGGCATTACGCAAAGCAGCCGAGCAGGTTCGGGACCGCAAATATGCCGAAGAAGTTCGCGTAGCCGGAGCGTCGCCCGTGTATGAATACGCCATGGTCTTCGATGGCAAACAAGCCTGGGTCCAATGCGTCGAAGAATTGTTGAACACATAGCGGGAGAATCAACATGATCAAATATGGACTGTTTTTCGTCGTCGCAATGACCGGGGCTATCGTCGCTTGCAGCGGCACCGACGGTTCGACCGGTTCGACCGGATCCAATGGCTCGACCAGTTCGAGCGGCGCGGGTGGTACGGGTGGGGCGGACCCTTGCTTGCCCGGGGACGTCGATTATTCGGGATGCTCGGGATCCACGTTTTTCCCAGACGGTTCTTGCGCAAAGGGCGCTTGTGCCACGGGACTTGCCGCTCAAGTATTTGCAGAATGGTCAGCTCAATCCCGAACGGCTTCGGGTCTCAGCGAAACCGCGTTTTGGGAGCGCGTGCTCATATCAAAAGTCCAAGATTCGGGAAACTTCATTCGCATCGAAACGGTTCTGCTCGTCGATTGGGCCCGTTCGCGAGAAGCTTTCTCCATTGATAAGAGCGGCTTTTCGGCGGTTCCCACAGCGGCCGAAATCCAGAAAGCCGTCGCGTTCACCCTCTTGGGTTTTGAATGGCCGACCTTCGGCGCCTTGACGCAGCTCGCTTCGACGAACGATGTCCGAGCGGCATTCGCCGCTTGTCAATGCGACATCAACGTCGATTGGTGTCATATTCGATTCCGCAATGGTTCACCGAATTTCTTGGGCGTGGACGCTATCGGTATCGTCGATATGGCGGCGAACAAATGCAAAGACGCCGTCGTCGACGTCGCGACCGGAATCAGCAATTCCTGCACCGATGTTCCTTGCGGGATCAATTGAATCGGATCTCGATCGCGAATTCAATCTCGAATAACCGGGCCTCGTGCACGTTTGTCGTGCGTCGTGACCCGCGTCGTCCACCGACCGGACCGTTGGTCCCCGGACTCGCAGCGGACGACGAGCGTGCGTCCGGTACGAAGTTGCTTGTTTAGTTTTCCCATGGACAGTATCGTGCTACGCAGGTCGACACGATGCTGCAAGTCCAAGGCGTCACCAAGATTTACCGGGAACAAACGGCGCTGCATCCGCTGGACATGACGTTTGTCCAAGGGAAAACGGTCGCTCTTCTGGGCCCAAGCGGTTGTGGCAAATCCACGTTGATTCGTTTGCTCATCGGCCTTGTAAAACCAGATCACGGCGAAGTCCACGCGTTTGGCGAACGTCTCACGGCGGCATCCGAGCGGCGTTTGCGGCATCGGATGGGTTACGTCATCCAAGAAGGCGGGCTTTTTCCGCACCTCACCGCGCGAGCCAACGTGGCGCTGCTCGCCGGACACCTCGGATGGGCCGAGTCGCGGATCCAGGAACGAATCGCGATTCTTCAAGACCTCGTGCGTTTGCCCGTGGACGCCATCGATCGTTTTCCCGTGGAATTGTCCGGCGGACAACGACAACGCGTCAGCCTCATGCGCGCGTTGATGCTCGATCCCGAAGTGCTTTTACTGGACGAACCCATGGGAGCGCTCGACCCTTTGATCCGAGCCGATTTGCAAGCGGACCTGAAGATTATTTTCTCGAACCTTGGAAAAACCGTCGTGCTCGTGACGCACGACCTGGCCGAAGCGGCATTTCTTGCGCATGAGATTGTATTGATGCGCGAAGGTCGCGTCGTTCAACGCGGCAGCTTTGACGATTTGATTCATTCCCCCGCCGATCCGTTCGTGACGCGTTTCGTTCAAGCGCAACGGTCGCATCTGAGGGTATCCGCATGATGGCCCGTCGACGCAATTGGTTTGTCCGAGTATTCCTTCCGAGTGCTTTGCTCTGCGTCATGAGCTCGACGGCCTTTGCCGAACCTCTTCGTGTCGGCTCGAAACGCGACACGGAAGGCACGTTGCTCGGGGAAATATGCACGGGCATTCTTCGTGCTGCGGACGTGCCCGCCGTGTATCGCAAAGACCTGAGCGGCGGGACGCAGGTGGTTTGGGGCGCATTGCAGAAAGGCGAAATCGATCTTTATCCCGAATACACCGGCACCTTGGCCAATGAAATCTTGAAAGACCCGACGCTCACGACGGCGGCTGCGCTGCGTGAACGCCTTCGGCCCATGGGATTCGACGTCACGGAGACCTTGGGTTTTAATGATGGCTGGGCCATGGGCATGCAGGAAGAACGCGCCAAAGCACTCGGAATATCGAAAACGAGCGATTTACGCGATCATCCGAAATTGCGTTTTGGATTTTCGCATGAATTCTTGGATCGAGCCGAAGGGTGGAAGAGCATGCGCGATCGTTATCGATTGCCGCAATCGACGCCCTTGGGATTCGAGCATGAATTGGCGTATCGAGCGATCGCGGCGGGTGATGTGGACCTTGTGGACGTGTACACGACGGACGCGGAAATCGATATGTACCATTTGCGCGTGCTGGATGATGACCTCGGGCATTTTCCCAAATACGAGGCGCTCGTCTTGTATCGCGTGCCGCTTGCTCCGCGGGCGCTCGAAGCATTGAAGCAGCTCGAAGGGCGCGTGACGCGCGAAGCGATGGTGAAGCTCAATCGCCGATCGAAAATCGACAAAGTGCCGGACGAGCAATTGGCGACGGCGTATTTGCGTGACGAATTAGGGAAAAAAGCGGTCGCGAACGGTGAACAAAGCCGCTTTCGGGAAATAGGCAAACGCACGCTCGAACACCTCACGCTGGTGGCGATATCGCTGCTCCTGGCGATATTCGTGGCGCTTCCGCTGGGTATTTCGGCGCATCGGCGTCCGCGATTCGGGGAATTTTTGCTGGGCGGATTGGGGATTGTCCAGACGATTCCTTCGCTCGCGTTGCTCGTGTTTTTGTTGCCATTTTTTGGCGTGGGTATGGCGCCTGCGGTGGTGGCCTTATTCCTTTACAGCCTCTTGCCTATCGTTCGTGGAACGGCGACGGGATTGAAGGATATTTCGCCCGGATTACGTGAATCGGCGGATGCCTTGGGTTTGTCGCCCTGGGCGCAGCTGCGGCTCGTCGAATTGCCGCTCGCGGCGCGTTCGATTCTGTCGGGAATCAAGACCGCGGCGGTGATCAACGTCGGAACGGCGACGATCGGCGCATTGATCGGCGCCGGTGGATATGGCCAGGCGATATTGGTCGGTATTCGCAAAGACGACCTGAACACCATATTGGAAGGGGCGATCCCCGCCGCTGTTTTGGCGCTCGTGGTGCAAGGCTTGTTCGAGGGATTGGAGCGAATCGTGGTCCCTCGAGGATTACGATCCAGCGAGCGGCCGTGAGGTCAAGGCCGGCGTGACGAACGGTCGGGAATGTTTTTACGGACAAGCGCCGTAATCGGGCGCGGTGTATTGGTACGTTGTGACGAACGCTTCGGTCGGCGCGCATCCTCCTACGTCCGCGATTTGCAAATCGAAGAGGAGCAAAGCCCGCCTGTTCGCATTGCAGCAGAGTTATCGATGGCGAGCGAAGCGTGAATTGGGTTTGTCGCGTATGGACGCATCGTAAACCGGCTCTTCGCGTAGGGCGGTTGTCAGCGGCCGGAGCGAGCTCTCAATTCAAGGCGTGCGGTTTGGCGCAGGTGGGTTTGGTGCGGGGCCCTCCGAGCAAGTCAAAGCGTGCACAGGTCCCAACTGCCGGCGAATCATTCACGCCCAAAATCAATCGCGAAAACCTTGACATCGTCGCATTGATGAACGACATTCGTTTTCGCGTATGACCGACATAACGAACTTATTCGAGTGGCTGCTTCAAGGAACGGTCGCTCCGGGCCGGGTTCAGGATTTGTATACCCGCGTCGGCGCTGGTTTGTCCGAAGCGGGCGTGCCGCTCGACCGATTGGTCGCGTTTATTCGGACACTGCATCCGCACTTCATGAGTCGCCGATTCGAATGGACGCTCGAGGACGGAACACGAGTCACCGAGGCGGCGTATTCGATTATGAGCACACCGGCTTACGTGGGCAGTCCCGTGGCGAAGGTGGTATCGACGGGAAAACCCTTGCGACGACGATTGTCGTCAGCGAATGAATTGCACGAACATGCCATTTTGGATGAGTTGGCAGCTCGAGGTGTCACGGACTATTTGGCCCTTCCGATTCATTTTACCAATGGCGAAATCCATACGATTTCTTTCGCCACGAAGTCACCCGAGGGTTTTTCGGACGAACACATTGCCGCGATGGAGCGCATCATGCCGCCGCTGTCACGCATTATCGAGATCACGGCGTTGCGGCACACGGCTGTGAATCTTCTGAACACGTATGTCGGTCGAAATGCGGGTGAGCGAATTTTGGCCGGAAACATCAAACCGGGTGATACCGAATTCATCCAAGCCGTGATTTGGTATTCGGATTTGAGGGGTTTTACGGCGCTCTCGGAAACCGTGGAATCGAGCACCTTGATTCAGACATTGAACGAGGTATTCGATTGTCAAGTCGCTTCGATTGAACGATACGGCGGGGAAGTGCTCAAATACATTGGCGATGGCCTCTTGGCAATTTTCCCGACGGGCCCGGAATCCGAGATCACGAAGGCGTGCGACGATGCGCTTGCCGCCGCACGGGAAGCATTCGGAATGTTACAATCGTTGAATACGCAGCGAATCGAGCGCGACGCACCTGCCGTGCGGTTTGGTTTGGCGTTGCATATCGGTGAAGTCGCGTTTGGGAACATCGGCGGTCGGGCGCGATTGGATTTTACGTGCATTGGTCCGGCGGTGAATTTGGCGGCCCGATTGGAAGGTTTGACCGGAAAACTGGGCCGCGATATCGTGACGAGCTCGACGTTTGCAGCGTATTGCTCGGAATCGATGGAGAAAGTGGGCGAGTTTGCCCTGAAAGGGGTCGCGCGAGCCGAAGTGATTCATGCGCCGGTCGTGTCGGTGATGAAGGAATAGGTTGAGACGCTGCGGGCGAAAAATTTGGCGGAAATTGAGGTGAGGCGGCAGGGAAGTGATCGGGGGCGGGATTGGCCGCCTCGTCCCGTAAGCGCTAACGCAAGGGATTCCGGGTGCTCGTGGACGGGCGCTGGCGGATCGAAGACCGCCATTCGACATTGCGCGTCATCTGGAGCTGTTGCGGCTTGTGAACGTGCAAAATGCGCGGTTACCGCTGTTGATTACCGAAGCGGTGGCGCCGCAAATGCGGCCTGCGGCCGTGAATTGCCGTGAAAGGATCGGAAATCTCCTCAAACCTCGAGCTTGATGAGGGAATGACCGCAATGGCGAATCAAACGCCGTTGTGTTTACGGACAAGCGCCGTAATCGGGCGCCGTGCATTGGTACGTCGCGAGCAACGCTTCGGTCGGCGCGCATCCTCCCACGTCCGCGATTTGCAAATCGAAGAGGATCAAGCCGGCCTGTTCGCACGACTGCCATGCAGACGTTTTAATGCCTCCAAGGTCCAGACAAGCTTGACCATCGCCCAGTGACCCGGACAAACACACCACGGGCGGTGGAGGCGGCGGGGGCACCGGACAACATTCATATCCCAAATTCACGCCGTCGTAGTTATTGCAGGAGCCTTGGTCCTGGACGAAGATGTTCGTCAATTGCATC
>WBZU01000336.1_pt1 | contig 42441 bp, 40 predicted proteins | sample 5204311 | NCBI WGS metagenome assembly WBZU01 (sample SAMN12344359, study PRJNA552823) | activated sludge metagenome | biome: Activated sludge suspended growth; feature: Nitrification reactor; material: Wastewater; isolation source: activated sludge from nitrification reactor of wastewater...
GGGGTTCTCCGCGTCGACGCCGATGTAGGCCAGAACCTGACCCTCAAACGGTCCGCCGACGTAGACCCCGGCGATCCCGCCGACGCCGTCGACCCGGCCGGTGAACGCGCTGACGCCGGTGTCGCCGGGATATCCGGCGCCGGTGATGACGACTTGGATGACCGTTCGGCCCACCATCGCCAGGCGTTCGCCACTGCCGTCCAAGCGTGGATCGTCGGTGAAGCTCACCATCGCGCCCGGAGTGCCCATTCCGCCCAGGTCGAAGACGACGCGGTCGAAGCCGGGATGTTCACCGAGCCGGACCCGGGTGGCCGACAATCGCGCACCTTCTGACGCCGCAATCGAGACGGGAAGCGTTCCGGTGGGTACCGGCACCGCGTTGTCGCCCCCGCTACAGCCCGCCAGCAGGACGGCCACTGACGAGGTCGCGAGGAGCGCGACGGCAAACCTCACCCGGGCGCGACCGTCTTCCTCGGTGGCGTAGTGGCGGCAGCCTTCTTCGCGGCTGCCTTGGCGGCCGGCGGACGCAGTCCGGTGGCGAGCCAGGCTTCCACCTCGGCGTAGGCCTGTTCCCGGACCGCGGGAAGGGACAAGAACACGTCGTGACGCGCATCGGGGATTGGCACCGAAGTGAGGCGACCGCCCAGACAGCCCGCCCAACGGGCCATGTGCGACACGTCCAACACGGCGTCGGCGCGATCGGTCTTTGACGAGTACTGCTTGGCGAAATACGACTTGTCCGAGCGCAGCACCAGCGACGGCACCGCGACGTCGAGCCCGGCCTGCAGTAGCGCGTGCCCGTTGCGGATCGCGCGGATCCAGCCGAAGGTCACCGGGAAGCCGCCGAGGGGCTTCAACTCGAGGTTGTACTTCCACTCGCCGTGGCGGCTCTCGTGGATGCTGTCGCCATAGGCGGGGGAGAGTTCCTGCGGCAGCACCGTGAGGCCGCGGGTGATGCCAACACCGCGGATGACGGCGGTGACGGCGGGCGAACGCATGGCCGCGCGGCCCTGCAAATCCAGCCACGGACTGTTGAGGATCAGTCCGCCGATCAGGCGGTGGCGGGTCGCGTCGAGGCGGCGCAGACGGTCGATCCACAGCGGGGTGATGAGAGCACCGGTGGAATGGGCGGCGACGATGATCTTCGGGTCATCCTCACCCGCCCCAATGCCGACTTCCGCGGCGATCACGTCGACGGCGAGGCTCAGCTCCACGTCGTAGAAAGACAGATCGCTGACGTAGTGCGCGGTCTGTCCGGCGCGGCGCGAACGACCGCATTTACGCAGGTCGAGAGCGTAGAAGTGATATCCCTGCGAGACGAAGAACTCGGCGAGGGGCTCTTGGTAGAAGTAGTCGGTGAAGCCGTGGACATAGAGCACGGCGCCCTTGGCGGCACGCGGTCGCTTGGGGGCGCGGACGAGGGTCGCGGCGATCGGCGACTCGCCGTCGGGGTCGGCGCCCAGCTCGAATACGCGCATCGAATAGCCGGCGAGCTCACTGTCGGGCTGCCAGTCCTTGGTGTCGGTCACGGTTGCCGATCGTAGCCCGGCGCAGGTGCGACGGTGTGCCTGGTTGCCCAATCGTGTCGGCCGGTCGCGACGGTTGTTGCACCATGGGGAACAATGTGAGGGTAACCGCGAGGAATGGGAGTTTTCGTGTCTGCATCGGTGGTCAAGACTGACGTCGTATTGGTTGGAGCGGGCATCATGAGCGCCACGCTCGGCGCGTTGCTGAGAGAGTTGGAGCCGACCTGGTCGGTCACCCTTTTCGAGAAGCTCGACGCCGCTGCGGCCGAGAGTTCGGACCCCTGGAACAACGCCGGCACCGGCCACTCGGCCCTCTGCGAACTCAACTACACCCCGCGTGAGGCAAACGGCGACGTCAACATCGACAAAGCCGTGACCATCAACGAGCAGTTCCAGGTGTCGCGCCAGTTCTGGGCGCACGCCGTGGACAACGGGATCCTGCGCGACCCCAGCGAGTTCATCAACCCCATCCCGCACGTCAGCTACACCCACGGCGCCGACGGCGTGGACTACCTGCGCAGCCGCTACGACAAGCTGTCGCGTCAGACCCTGTTCGAGGGCATGGAGTTCATCACCGACCCGGGTGAGTTCGCCGACCGTCTGCCGCTCATGGCCGCCGGCCGCGACTACAGCGACCCGGTCGCGCTGAACTGGTACACCGAGGGAACCGACATCGACTTCGGCGCTCTGACCCAGCAGCTCGTGAACTACGTCGGCCAGGGTGCCGACATCTTCTTCGCCCACACCGTGACCAACCTGTCCAAGCAGAGCGACGGCACCTGGGACGTGACGGTCCGCAACAACCACACCGGCGAGAAGCGCAAGGTCAACGCGAAGTTCGTCTTCGTCGGTGCCGGCGGCGGTGCGCTGCACCTGCTGCAGCGCTCGGGCATCAAGGAGATCAAGGGCTTCGGCGGCTTCCCGGTCAGCGGCGAGTTCCTGCGCTGCACCAACCCGGAGTTGATCGCCGAGCACAGCGCCAAGGTGTACGGCCAGGCCGCCGTCGGCGCCCCGCCGATGTCGGTGCCGCACCTCGACACCCGCGTCATCAACCACGAGCCGGGCCTGCTGTTCGGCCCGTACGCCGGCTGGTCGCCGAAGTTCCTCAAGAACGGCAGCGTCACCGACCTGCCCTTCTCGGTGCGCCCGGGCAACCTGCTCCCGATGATCTCGATCGCGCCGAAGGAGTTCGGCCTGCTCAAGTACCTCATCAGCGAGCTCGCCTCGAGCCCGACCGACCGCATCAAGACGCTGCGCGACTTCGTGCCGCGGGCCACCGGCGGCGACTGGGAGGCCATCACCGCCGGTCAGCGCGTCCAGGTCATCCGCGGCAGCGGCATCAACGGCGCACTGGAGTTCGGCACCGCCGTCGTCGCCGCCGGCGACGGGACGATCGCCGGCCTGCTGGGTGCTTCGCCCGGTGCCTCGACTGCAGTTCCCGCGATGCTCGACGTGCTCGAGAAGTGCTTCGGCAAGAAGTACGAGTCGGATTGGGCGCCCAAGCTCGGCGAGATGATCCCGTCGTTTGGCAAGTCGCTCTCAGACAACCCGGCCCTGTACAAGCAGGTGTGGGACTGGACGTCCAAGAGCCTGCAGCTGACTCAGGCCTCGGCCGACGCGTAGGCGGCCATGGGTGCCGATGCGCTGATCCGGTATCCCTTCAGTGCCGTCGTCGGGCAGGAACGCCTCAAACTGGCGTTGATCCTCTCGGCGATCGCGCCCGGGATCGGCGGCGTCCTGGTCCGGGGCGAGAAGGGCACTGCCAAGACCACGGTGGTGCGCGGGCTCGGTCCGCTGCTGCCGGCGACGGGGGAGCGTCCGCGCGTCGTCGAGCTGCCGATCGGCGCCACCGAGGACCGGGTCATCGGATCGTTGGACCTCACGCGTGTCCTGCGCGACGGTGAGGCCGTCTTCACCCCCGGTCTGCTCGCCCAGGCCGATGGCGGGGTGCTCTATATCGACGAGGTCAACCTGCTCGCCGACCACCTCGTCGACGTCCTGCTCGACGCCGCGGCATCGGGCCGGGTGACGATCGAGCGCGACGGGGTGTCGCACACCCAGGACGCGAGCTTCGTCCTCGTCGGAACGATGAACCCCGAAGAAGGCGAACTGCGCCCGCAGCTGCTCGACCGTTTCGGGCTAGCCGTTGACGTCGCAGCGCCGACCGACGTCGAGCAGCGGGTGGCCGTGGTGGAACGGCGCATGGCCTTCGACGCCGATCCCGCCGGGTTCGTCGCCGGATTCGCCGACGAGGAGCAGCTGCTGGCCGAGCGGATCGCAGCGGCGCGCGACCGGGTGAATGGCATCCTCCTGCCAGCCGCGCAGTTGCGACGGATCGCCGGGATCTGTGCGCACCTGCAGGTCGACGGGCTGCGCGGCGATCTCGTCGTCGCCCGGGCCGCAGCCGCGCACGCTGCATGGCGGGGCGCCGAGGAGGTCGACGAGGACGACATCGCCGTCGCCGTCGAACTGGCACTGCCGCACCGACGCCGTCGCGACCCGTTCGACAACGGCAGCCTCGACGACGAGGCTCTGTCGGATGCGATGGCCGCCGGGGATGAGGCCGCCGGGGAGCCCGATCCGGAGCCTGACCCCGACGGCGGTCCCGGTTCTGGGGCCTCGGCCGACCGTGACACTTCCGACGACGGTGGTTTCGATGGTGGCGCACCCGACAGCACTGGTACTCCGGCGACTGACGATTCCCAGGCCGGCGTCGACGCGAGGCGCTTCGGCACTGACTCCACGAGCAAGCCCGCGCCGGTGCGGCCGAACCTGATGACGGTGGCCGGGATCGGCGACGGCGACCCGGGCCGTCGGTCGCGGTCGCGCACTTCGCGCGGGCACACGACGCGCGCCGTCGACTACTCGCCCGGCGCCCCTGTCCACCTATTCGGCACGACGCTGGCCGCCGCCCAGCGTCTCGTCGGCGGAACCGCTGGTGCCTGGGGTGCGACCGGACGCAGCCCGGTGCGCATCGACGACCTGCGCGGAGCGCAGCGCGAGGGCACCGAGGGCAACCTGGTCGTCTTCGTCCTCGACCTGTCCGGGTCGATGACCGCCCGCACGCGACTGAGGGCACTAACCGAGGCATGCGTGGCGTTGCTGCGCGACTCCTACACCCGCCGCGACCGCGTCGCCGTCGTCGTGGCGCGCGGGTCCGAAGCCCGCGTCGTGGTCCCGCCCACGCGGTCGGTCGACCTGGCGGTCGCACGTCTCGCGGATCTGCGCGTCGGTGGGCGCACCCCGCTGGCCGAGGGGTTGCTCGAGGCGCACGCCCTGATCGCGCGGGCACGGATTGCCGAGCCGCGGCGCCGACCGCTACTGGCCGTGCTGACCGACGGTCGGGCGACTGCCGGACCGGGGGCGGTAGGGCGTGCCAACGCAGCTGCCCGCTTGGTGCGCCGCGACGGCGTCGACTCCGTCGTCATCGACTGCGAGCAGGGCATGATCCGACTGGGATTGGCTGCGGAACTGGCGCACACTCTCGGCGGACGGCACGTTCCGATGGCCGAGTTGACCGGCGCGCGGATCGCGAGCGCGGTCGGCGTTCCAGCGGCGCGCGTGGCGTAGCGTTTCGGCCATGCCCAAAGGTGTCCCGACCTCCATCCCCGACGACGGATTGACCACGCGCCAACGCCGCAACGCCCCGGTCCTCGCGGTCAACACCGGCGACGGCAAAGGGAAGTCGACCGCGGCGTTCGGCATGGCCATGCGCGCCTGGAACGCCGGGATGAGCGTCGCGGTGTTCCAGTTCGTCAAGAGTGCCAAGTGGCGCGTCGGGGAGGAGTCCGCGCTGCGGGCACTCGGCGAGGTGCACACCGCGACCGGACAGGGCGCGCCGGTGTCCTGGTTCAAGATGGGCAGCGGATGGTCGTGGCTGCGCGCCAACGACGCCGCCGCCGCCGACCATGCGCAGGCCGCCCGCGACGGGTGGCGCGAGATTGCGCGGTGCTTGGCCTCCGAGGAGCACGACTTCTACGTCCTCGACGAGTTCACCTATCCGCTGGATTGGGGCTGGATCGACGTCGACGAGGTCGTCTCGGTGCTCTCTCAGCGGCCGGGCCGCCAGCATGTAATCATCACCGGACGGCGGGCACCGGCGAAGCTGATCGACGCCGCTGACCTCGTCACCGAGATGGTGAAGGTCAAACACCCGATGGATGCCGGGCGAAAAGGTCAGAAGGGCATCGAGTGGTAGTCGCGGCAGGTGGCCGATGACTGCCGTGCCGGCGGTCGTGATCGCTGCGCCCGCCTCGGGCAGCGGCAAGACGACGGTGAGCACCGGACTGATCGGCGCATTGCGCTCGGCTGGCCACGTCGTGGCGCCGTTCAAAGTGGGGCCCGATTACATCGACCCCGGTTACCACGCGCTCGCCGCAGGGCGTCCGGGGCGCAACCTCGACCCGAACCTCGTCGGCGAGGACCTGATCCCGGCCCTGTATCGCGCGGGCAGCGCTGGCGCCGACATCGCCGTCGTCGAGGGTGTGATGGGACTCTTCGACGGACGGATCACCCCTGACTCCCCGGCAGGCGGGTACGGCTCGACGGCGCACGTCGCGACGCTGATCGGTGCCCCGGTCATCCTCGTCGTCGACGTCGCCGGGCACAGCCAGTCGATGGCCGCGCTGTTGCACGGCTTCCTATCCTTCGACGCCGGGGTGCACGTGGCCGGTGTGATCCTCAATCGGGTCGGCTCGCCACGGCACGAGGAGGTCGTGCGCGCCGCCGCGCAGGCCGTGGGCCTCCCGGTCTACGGGGTGCTGCGCCGTGACGACGCGCTGTCGGTCCCGTCCCGGCATCTCGGGCTGATCCCGGCCGCCGAGCGTTCGCCGGAGGCGCGCGAAGCTGTGTCGGCGATGACCGCGCTGGCCGCCGCGGCCATCGACCTGGACGGGGTTGTCGGCGCGGCCCGCAGCAGTGTCTCCGCGCAACCGTGGTCGGCGTCGACGGCGGTCGGTGAGCCGGTCGCCGGTGAACCCGTCGTGGCAGTTGCCGCCGGGCGCGCCTTCACCTTCGGCTACCCCGAACACGCCGAATTGCTGGCCGCCGCCGGGGCGCGGGTCGTCGACTTCGACCCGCTGAACGAGTCGCTGCCGACGGAAACCGCGGCGCTGGTCCTCGGTGGCGGTTTCCCCGAAGAGCACGCTGAGGAGCTGAGCAGCAACGAGCCGCTGCGGACCGCGGTGCGCGCGCACGTCGCCGCCGGGCGACCGGTGCACGCCGAGTGCGCCGGATACCTGTACCTCACTTCGGGGGTGGTCCGCGACGGACGGGCTGGTCCGTCGCTGGCCGGGGCGCTGCCCGTCGACGCGGAGTTCGGCCCCCGGCTGACGCTCGGCTACCGCGACGGGGTAGCACTGACCGATTCAGTCCTCTACCGCGCCGGCGATCGGGTCACCGGGCACGAGTTCCATCGCAGCACGGTGGCGCCGGGCCCGTCGCCCGCGTGGGGCTGGCACGCCGACGGCGCCCGTGTCGACGGGCACGTCCACGCCGGCGTGCACGCCTCCTTCCTGCACATCCACCCGGCCGCCGTCCCGGGCGCGGTGCGACGGTTCGTCGGCGCGGCTGCTGCTGCCGGAGAGGAAGTCTGATGGAACGGCAACCTGGCCCGACCGACAACCTGCACGCGACGCTCAACACGCTCGCCCGCCAGAGCCTGCGCCCAGACAAGGCACGCGACCTGCTGGAATCGGTGTTGGTCGTCAGCCAGGGCCTCGACCTCGACGAGGCGCTGCAACGCATCGTCGACGTTGCCGCCCGCGTCCTGGACGCGCGCTACGCCGCGCTGGGCGTGCGCGACACCATAGGTGGGGGACTGCGTGAGTTCGTCTACACCGGCATTAGCCCGGACATCCGGGCGACAATGGGGTCACTGCCCAAGGGCAAGGGCGTCCTGGGCCTGTTGATCGAGGATCCACAGGTGCTGCGGATCAGCGACCTGTCGCGGAACCCGGCGTCGGTCGGCTTCCCGCCCAACCACCCGCCCATGCGCAGCTTCCTTGGAGCGCCGGTCCTCATCCGCGGCGAGGTGTTCGGGAGCATCTACCTCACCGAGAAACGGACGGCCGCGACTTTCACCGCCGTCGACGAGGCGCTCATCGGCGTGCTCGCCGTCGCCGCCGGAATCGCCATCGAGAACGCCCGCGGCTTCGAGCGCGCACGCATCCGGCACACATGGATGGAGCTGATCGCACGGCGCGGCGCCGAGCCGCTGGCCGGGGTCAGCCTCGTCGCCAACCTCAACAACATCTGCGCCGACGTCGCCGAACTCACCGGGGCCCGCGCGGTGTACCTGTACCAGACCGAGGACTCGGCGGCGACGCTGCGCGCGAACTCGGGGTGGCCGGGACCGGTGGACTCGGTGACCTTCGGAGCGGCGATCACCGAGACTTCGGAGCTGCGGGTGCTGTCCGACGACGCGCTGCCCGGCTGGGGCGACCGCGACGGCGGCTGGCTGACCGTGGTGCCGCTGGTGCGCGGTCCGTGGGTGTACGGGGCGATCGTGATCCACCAGGACAATCAGCCCGACTGGGAGGTCGAGGAGCGCACCGGCCTGGCCGGCGTCGCCGAGATCGCGTCGCTAGCCATCGCGTACGCCGAGCGCCGCGAGATCGGGCGGCGCCTGGAGATGCTCGAAGACCGTCACCGCATCGCGCGTGACCTGCACGACCACGTCATTCAACGGCTCTTCGCGATGGGACTGTCGCTGCAGGCGTTGACCGTGCAGCGCGACGCCGACGACCAGTCGGAATCGTCCGACGCGGCCCAGCGCGACCGGCTCCAACAGGTGCTCAGCGACCTCGACGGGACGATCTCGCAGATCCGGACCTCGATCTTCGACCTCCAGTCCGGTGACCCGTCGCGCAATCCGACGCTGCGTCGCCGCGTCCTGGCCGTCATCGGCCAGGTGTCCGGACACGCGGAGGTCACGCCGATGGTGCGCTTCGACGGTCCCGTCGACACCGTTGTCATCCCCGAACTTGCCAGCCACGTCGACGCCGTCGTGCGCGAAGGTGTCAGCAATGCACTGCGGCATTCGGGTGCCGACCGGATCGAGGTGCGCGTCGCCGCCGAGCCCCGGGCGGGGGAGCTGACCGTCGAGATCACCGACGACGGTCGCGGCATCGACCCGGGGACTCGTCGGAGCGGGTTGGAGAACCTGCGGATGCGGGCGGCGGAGTGGGACGGCGACTTCACCGTCGGGCCCGGGCTCAGCGGCCGCGGTACGCGACTGCTCTGGCAGGTGCCCCTCGTCGCCCAGAAGACCGACTGAGCCCAAGATCCCGCCGAGCGAGCCCAGATCCGCGCCGAGCGAGCCCTACTTGTCGCCCTGCGATGCCTTCGTCGCCAACACCGCGACCTGGGTGCGGCTGGAGAGGTCGAGTTTCGCGAGGATGCGGGTGACGTTGTTCTTGATCGTCTTCTCCGCGAGGTGCATCCGCTTGGCGATGATGCGGTTGGTGAGGCCCTCGCCGATGAGGTCGACGATCTCCCGCTCGCGTTCGGTCAGTTTGCCGAACGGGTCGTCGGGTGCGCTGCTGCGTTCGCGGAGCCGCTCCATCAGTGCCGCGGTGCTGCGTTGGTCGAGCAGGTTGCCGCCGGCGGCGACGGTGCGGACCGCCGAAACCAGGTTCTGGCCGAGGATCTGCTTGAGCACGAATCCCGAGGCGCCGGCCATGACGGCGGCCAGTAGCGCATCGTCGTCGGCGTAGCTGGTCAGCATCAGACAGTGCGTGTCGGGGCAGGTCGAGCGCACCTCGCGACACAGTTCGACGCCGCTGCCGTCAGGAAGGCGCACGTCGAGGACCGCCACGTCGGGTGGGTCGTTGGTGATGCCGACCAGCGCCTCGGCGACGGTGGCCGCCTCACCGATGACGTCGAGGTCACCGGCGGTGCCGAGGAGGTCGCGCAGGCCGCGACGGACCAGTTCATGGTCATCGACGATGAAGACGCGCACGGGTGCATCGGACATGGTTAGACGGTACCCCGGCATGGGCCGCCAGCGCGTCAGCGTAGCGTCACGCTCCCGAAGTACTCGGTGTGGCCGCCGACGCGGTCGGTGACTTCGTGATCGTGGATCTTGGGGAAGGCCGTCCCGAATCCGTACCGGCCGATTGCCTTGTCGCCCACCTGGGCGGTGCGATAGGCGATTTCCAGGACCTTGTCATTGGCGGAGTAGTAGTTGTGGACGGCGTCTTCCACTGCGTCGTTCAGTGGCCGCCAGTCACCCTTCTTGCCTTCGGCGGCGCCGAGCGTGTGCAGGGTTTGGATGCGGGGGGCGTCGGGATCGGTACCCAGCGTCTCGGCAGCCGTGATCATGACCCGGCCGCCGAGACTGTGGCCGACCAGGATGCAACGGTCGATCTCCGTGCGTGCCAGGATGCTTGCCAACAGCACGCCGGTCTTGTCGGCACGGACCACAGCGGTGTGCCAGGGATTCTTGGCGACCTCCGCTACGGCCAGCGCGCCGCCGAGGAACGGGACCTTCTTGGCGGCGGATTTGCTGGCCTTGCGGCCGACGGCAAAGGCACCCGCCCCAGCTGCACCGCCGCCGCTTCCTTTGAGGGCGAGCGCGGCGAGTGCTTTTTGCTCCTTGCTGCCCCAGTGCACTCGATAGACGGGTGAATCGGGATACCGCCGCTCGACGGCCTGCATGGCCTCGGACCATTCGTTGCTGTTCTCGGTGAGCCATCCCCGGGCGACGAGCACCGGGATGCCGGGGCCGTCGCGGAACAACTCGATGCTGAACGACTTGTCCTCGCTGAGGTAGGCGTTGGTGATGCTGGTTCCCAGTGCCCCGCCGAGCGCAGCGCCGACGACGGTCACGACGCAGGTACCGCCCGTCACACCGAACGCGAGGGCGCCACCGCTCGCGGCGCCGCCGCCGAGCAGGGCGAGGCCGTGGCTGGCGGCTGCGGCCCCGTACAGGGTGGTGCCACCGGTGAGCGTCGCGGTGCCGCTGGAGATGAGCCCTCCGATCGCGGGCGCGGCGGAGACGGCCGCGGTGGCGAGGACCCCGGCGCCGATGCCGGCGACCGCGACGACGCGCGTGGCCCGCGCGAGGTTTCGCTCGTCGTACTCGTACAAGGTCGCGTAATCCTCCAACCGGGCGACCTTGTCAGCGGCTCGCTCGAAGCTGGGGATCTTGTGAGAATGCTCGGCGCAATAGCTGGGCAGCCGGATCGATCCGCTGCCACGCACCGCCATGTAGGCGCAGCCCGGCGCCACACAGGGGATCGTGGGTGTACCGCATGTCTCGCAGATGTAGGTCGGGAGTTTCAGCCCTTCCTGTTCGACCTTGACATGGTCGGAGTAGGTGAAGCACCCCGAGCACCAGTCGCTGAGGACCTCGTCACCCAACGAGTCGAGCAGGGGCGCGATGTTCTCGACCACTTCTTTGTGGACCTCTGCCTGCTTGCGATGGCTCTTCTGCTCCTCGGGGGTCGGAGCGAGACGGCCGAACTCCTTGTGCAGGGTAAAAGCCCAGGCATTCTCGACGAGGGCTAGGTTCCCCGTCATGCTGCTGTCGCCGTCGACGACTTTCGGCTGGATGTCGTTCGTCGACCCAGAGACAGTGAGGCGGTATCCCAGAGGGGACCGCACCTCGCAGGACGGGCCACCCCGGACCGCCGAGGAGAATTTCAGTGTCGCGCCTTGTGCCATGTGCTCGCCTTGTACTCGGGACCGCTACTCGCCGGTCGGAACATCTTGGGGTGAACAATAAGTTGTTTGTCTGACAACTGCCATTGCCTCGGCGATTACCCGGCTTCCACTCCGGACACGCCGGCGACGACCGGACGTGGGTCCCGCGGCCCTCGGGACACATGTCGCAGTGCCTCAAGGACTTTCGACTCATGCCGTCGTGGCCGGGCCACGGCAGGCTCGTTGTTATGACTGCGACAGATGTGATTTCACTGACGGAGAAGATGGACGGCAGCGACCTGCTGCGCGAGCTGGAGCCGCTGGCCGCCCGCGAGGTGGACCGCCATATGAAGGTGGCCGTTGACTGGATGCCCCACGACTACGTGCCGTGGGACTCCGGTCGCAACTTCGCCTTCCTCGGCGGCGAAGACTGGGACCCGACCCAGTCGGAGCTCTCCGAGACGGCCAAGGCCGCGATGATCACCAACCTGCTCACCGAGGACAACCTGCCGTCGTATCACCGCGTGATCGCGGAGAACTTCTCCCTCGACGACGCCTGGGGCTTCTGGGTGGGCCGGTGGACGGCCGAGGAGGCACGGCATTCGATCGTGATGCGCGACTACCTCGTCGTCACCCGCGGCGTCGACCCGGTGGAGCTGGAGAACACGCGCATGCTCCACATGACGCACGGCTACGACCCGCTCGACCATGCCCGCGAGGTGCACAAGCTGGAGCCCACGCTGCACCAGAACAGCGCCTTCGAGATGATCCTCTCGGTGGCTTACGTCAGCTTCCAGGAACTCGCGACGCGGGTCAGCCACCGCAACACCGGCAAGGCGTGCGGTGATCCGATCGCCGACCGCATGCTGCAGCGCGTGGCCGCCGACGAGCACCTGCACATGACCTTTTACCGCAACATCGTGTCCGCGGCCCTCGATGTCGTGCCCGACCTGGCGATGGCCGCGATCTACTCGATCGTGTCCAACTTCGCGATGCCTGGCGCGACCATGCCGAACTTCCGCCGCAACGCGGTGCTGATCGCCAAGGACGGCATCTACGACCTGCCGCAGCACCGCACCGACGTCCTGGCGCCGGTCCTGCGCAAGTGGCGGATCTTCGAGCGCGACGACTTCGGCCCCGTCGGCCAGTACTACCGCGAGGAGCTGGCCCGGTTCCTCAACGACCTCGACGCCAAGGTCGACAAGTTCGAGGCCTCCCGCGCGCGTGCACTCGAACGCATGCAGGACAAGGCCGACCGCGACCGCGCAGCCAAGCTCGGGGTCTGAGGCTGGGCGCCAGACTTATCGACACTTGGGTGGCCGGTAGGCTGTGCAGCTATGGCTGGCGACGAAACAAGCGCGGATTCCGTTCAACCGCGGGGCGGGCACTACTTGGCCGGCCTGCGGTTGGACGGGCGCAAGGTCGTCGTCGTGGGCGGCGGCCCGGTAGCCCAACGGCGGCTGCCCAACCTGCTCGCCGCGAACGCGAAGGTCGTCGTCGTCGCCGTCGATCCGACGCCGGCAGTCGAGGCCAACCCGCTCGTGGAAATTGTGCGGCGCCCGTACGCCGACGGTGACCTCGACGGTGCCTGGTATGCCATCGCCTGCACCGACGACCCCGACGTGAATGCGGCCGTCGTCGAGGAAGCGACGCGGCGCCGAGTCTTCTGCGTCCGAGCCGACGACGCCCGGCTCGGTACCGCGGTCACCCCGGCGAGCGGACGGTCAGGAACGTTGACCGTCGGTGTGCTGGGATCGGGCGATCATCGGCGCTCGGCGCGCGTACGCGACCGCTTGATGGCGGTTCTCGACGAGACGACCGGCGTCGACCCGTTGCCCGCCGAGCCGCACGCGCCGGGTGTCGCACTCGTCGGCGGTGGCCCCGGTGATGCTGACCTGATCACCGTGCGCGGCCGTGCTCTGCTCGCACGCGCCGACGTCGTCGTCGCCGATCGCCTGGCTCCGGCCGAGCTTTTGGCCGGTCTCGGGCCCGACGTCGAGGTGATCGACGCGGCCAAGGTGCCCTATGGGCGCGCCATGCGTCAAGAAGTCATCAACGACGTCCTCGTCGACCGGGCCAAGGCAGGCAAGTTCGTGGTCCGCCTCAAGGGTGGGGATCCCTATGTGTACGGCCGCGGCTTCGAGGAGCTGCAGGCATGCGTGGAAGCCGGCGTGCCGGTGACGGTCGTGCCGGGGGTGACCAGCGCGATCTCCGCGCCCGCCCTAGCCGGGATCCCGGTGACCCACCGCGGGGTCACGCACGAGGTCGTCATCGTCTCCGGGCACGTCGCGCCCGACCATCCCGACTCGCTCACCGATTGGTCGGCGCTGGCCCGGCTGCGCGGGACGATCGTGCTGATGATGGGCGTCGAACGGCTCGACGCCTTCGCCACTGTTCTCCTGGCGGGCGGACGGGATCCGCAGACCCCGGTCGCGATGATCGAGAACGCATCATTGTCGACGCAGCGTCTTCTGCGCGCCGATCTGGCGACAGCCGCGGCGGTCGCCGACAAAGAGGGGCTGACCCCGCCGGCTATAGTCGTGATCGGCGATGTGGCCGGTTTCACCGAAGGTTCCGCGGAATTGGCTTGACGCGACCGCGGCGCGGTACCTTCGTTTCACTATGAATTCACCTGCCGGTCCGATGGCGTATTCGGCCACTCCCGACGGCGGCCCCGATGGCACCTACAGCAAGGTGTTCGGCCCGCAGATCCTCGTCATCAGCGGAATGCAGCTGCTGATGGTGCTGGACGGGACGGTCGCCGCGCTCGCCCTCCCGCGCATCTCCAAGTCGATGCACCTGGACACCGCCACCGGGAACTGGATCATCACGGCTTACGTGTTGGCCTTCGGTGGCCTGATGCTGCTGGGCGGCCGCCTCGGTGACACCTACGGGCGCAAGAAGGTGTTCATCCTCGGCGTCCTGGCGTTCACCGTCTCCTCGCTGCTGTGCGGCCTCGCGCTGAACCCGGAGATGCTGATCGCTTTCCGCGCGCTGCAGGGTGCGTCGGCGGCGATCGCCGCCCCCACGGCCATGGCGCTGGTCGCGACGACCTTCGCGCCCGGCCAGGACCGCAGCCGCGCGTTCGCCATCTACGCCGCGATGACCGGCATCGGTTCGGTGGCCGGGCTGATCCTCGGCGGCGTGCTGACCGAGGTCGGCTGGCGGTTGGTGTTCCTGATCAACGTCCCGATCGGTTTCGCGGTTGCGGTCGGTGCGTGGGCGTTCCTGAAGGAGTCCCAGGGCGCCCGGCTGCGCCTAGACGTCCCTGGTGCACTCCTGGCGACGCTGGGCTGCACGCTGATCGTGTTCGGCGTCAACGCCGGTCCGGGCAGCGGGTGGGCCAGTCCGCTGGTCATCGGCACGTTGATCGGCGGCATCGCCGTCCTGATCGCGTTCGTGCTGATCGAGCGCAACGCCGATCACCCGATCCTGCCGTTCTCGATCTTCGACAACTCCAGCCGGGTCGCCGCGCTCATCGCGATCCTGTTCGCCAGCGCCATCATGATGTGCATGGCGGTGTTCATCTCGCTGTACCTGCAGTGGATCCTCGTCTACCAGCCGTGGCAGAGCGGCCTGGCCGTCGTCCCGTTCGCCTTCGGGTTCGGCATCGCCGCCGCGATCGCGTCCAACCTTTCGCTGCGCATGCAGCCGCGCTGGCTGGTCATTCTCGGTGGGGCGATCATCTTCCTCGGCTGCCTCTACGCCAGCTCGATGGCCAACTCCGATCCCGCGTACTTCCCGAAGATCTTCGTGCCCGTCCTGGTGATCGGATTCGGAGTTGGGTTGGCTGTCGTACCGCTGACATTGGCGGTGGTGGCCGGTGTCGGAGCGACGGAGATCGGGCCGCTGACCGCTGTCGCGCAGGTCGCCCAGCAGCTCGGTGGAGCCGTCGGCCTCGTCGCCGTCGGCGCATTCGCCACGTCGCGCACGTTGTCGATGGGCGGCGTCGCCGAGCCCGCGAAGAACATCACTCCCGGCCAGATCGACGCACTGGCCAGCGGCTACGGCCTCGCGTTCGCCGCCTGTGCGGGGATTGCGATCCTCGCTGGCGTCGTCGTGCTGTTCATGCGCTTCACCCCGGAAGAAGTCGCCGAGGGCCAGGCGGCCACCGAGGAAGAGCACTCGGGCACCGGTCCGATGAACCTGCAGGGCCCGGCGGGCTCCTGACTCCGTGCCCGCGTACCTCAGGTGAGCACGACGACGGTGCTGCGATCGGCGATCTCCACCCGTTGACCAGCGTCCGCGAGCACCCCGGCGACACTGTTGACATCGCCGACGCGGCGGCGGGTGCGCACCAGATCGCGCGCGACCAAGCCCTTGTAGTGCTTGTTGAAGTGGCTGACCACCGACCGTGAACCGTCGGGCTTCTCGGTCATCACGGTCACCGTCACCGCGCCCGGCACCTTCCCGAGGTTCTGATACACGCCCGACCGAAGATCGACGATGAAGTCGTCGATCCCGGCGAACACCTCGTGAAGCACCGGCTTCCAGGTGGTTGCCAGCGTCGGCTCGCCGGGAAGTTTGGACCCCCCCGAGAGCCGATAGGCGGGGATCTCGTCGCCCGCCCCGAGCACCCCGAACAGCGCCGATCCGATCAGCAGCCTCTCGAGCGCCTTGGCGCGCACCGCCCGCGTCATCCCGCGATAGTCGAGGGCGTCGTAGAGCACGCCGGTGTAGCGCTCGATCGCCGGACGCGTCGGGGCCTGCCACAGTTCGGCGTTGCGGTCGACCTCGGCAATCGCCGTCGCACCCAGGCCCAGGGCGGCGCGACTGGCGTCCAGGTCCGTGGACAGTTCTACGAGCGCGTCGACGAGATGGCGGCGCGTCGGGTTCGCCGACGGGAAGGACAGCGACTCCAGGCGCAGCGGGGCGCCGGCACCGCCGTCGGATTTGGTCTCCGAAGGGGGAAGGATCACGAGCACCCCAGCACCCTAGCGGGCGGCGCACCTCATTAAGCTGGGGCCTTGTGATCACCCGAATGTCGACGCTGTTCCTGCGCACCCTTCGAGACGACCCCGCCGACGCGGAGGTGCCGTCGCACAAACTGCTGGTGCGGGCCGGCTACATCCGGCGCGCTGCACCGGGCGTGTACGAGTGGCTGCCCCTGGGCCTGCGGGTGCTGCGCGCGATCGAGAACGTCGTGCGCGAGGAGATGAACGCGATCGGCGGGCAGGAGATCCTGCTGCCGGCGCTGCTGCCGCGCGAGCCCTACGAGACGACCGGCCGGTGGGACGAGTACGGCCAGGCGCTGTTCCGGCTGCAGGACCGCAAGGGTACCGACATGCTCCTGGGCCCCACGCACGAGGAACTGTTCACCCTGCTGGTGAAGGGGGAGTACTCGTCCTACAAGGACCTGCCGCTCACGCTGTACCAGATTCAGACCAAGTACCGCGACGAGGAGCGCCCCCGCGCCGGCATCCTGCGCGGGCGCGAGTTCGTGATGAAGGACTCGTACTCGTTCGACACCTCCGACGCGGGCTTGGAGGAGTCCTACCGGGCACATCGCGCCGCCTATCAGAAGATTTTCGGACGCCTGGGTATCGACTACGTCATCGTCGCCGCGACGTCCGGGGCGATGGGCGGGAGTGCCTCGGAGGAGTTCCTGGGGACCAGCGAGGTCGGTGAGGACACGTTCGTGCAGTGCCTCGAGTCCGGCTACGCCGCGAACGTCGAGGCCGTGGTGACCCCGCCGGGTGACGAGCGCAGCATCGAGGGCCTGCCGGCGGCGGTCGCGCACGACACCGGCGACACCCCGACCATCGCGACACTGGTCGACTGGGCCAATGGTGCACTCGACCGCGAGGTGACCGCGGCCGACACCCTCAAGAACGTGCTGGTGAAGATCCGCCGTCCCGGTGGCGAGTGGGAAATCACCGGGATCGGCGTGCCGGGTGACCGTGAGGTCGACTTCAAGCGCCTCGAGGCGTCGGTCGAGCCCGCCCAGGTGGAGCTGTTGACGGATGAGGACTTCGCCGCCAATCCGGCGCTGGTCCGCGGTTACATCGGCCCGAACGGCGTCAAGGCCGCCGGCGGCACCTACCTGGTGGACCCGCGCGTGGTCACCGGCACCGCGTGGATCACCGGCGCCGATGAGCCCGGCAAGCACGTGGTGGACCTCGTCGTCGGCCGCGACTTCACCCCGGACGGCACGATCGAGGCGGCCGAGGTCCGCGAGGGCGACCTTGCTCCGGACGGCGCCGGTGTCCTCGTCGCGGCCAAGGGCATCGAGATCGGTCACATCTTCCAGCTCGGGCGCAAGTACACCGATGCCTTTGAGCTCGACGTACTCGGCGAGGACGGCAAGCCGGTTCGTGTGACGATGGGCTCCTACGGTGTCGGTGTGTCGCGTCTGGTCGCGGTGATCGCCGAGCAGCGCCACGACGACAAGGGCCTGTGCTGGCCGCGTGAGGTCGCACCGTTCGACGTGCACGTCGTGATCGCCAACAAGGACGAGGCGGCGATCGCCGGGGCCCAAGATCTGGTAGCGCAGCTCGACGCCGCGGGCGTCGAGGTCCTCTTCGACGACCGCAAGGCGTCCCCGGGCGTGAAGTTCAAGGATGCCGAACTACTCGGCATGCCGACGGTGGTCGTCGTCGGGCGCGGATTCGCCGACGGCAAGGTCGAGGTCCGCGACCGTTCGACCGGTACGGCCGACGAGGTGCCGGTCGCCGGTGCCGTCGAGGCCATCCTGGCCGCTGTGCGCGGCTGAGTTACTTGGCCCGGGCGTCGCCCGGCAGCACGACGGCGGTCGGCGTGATGTCGGCGACGCCACGCCAGTAGACCGCGCGGATCGCCGACCCGGTCAGGCCGTCGACCCCGAGTTGGCGCTGCCCGTTGGTCTCGGCCTGTTCGACCAGCGCACGATGGGCCGACGAGGTGTCGTCCTCGGCGGCCACCGCCGCATGGGCGGCGGAGCGGACGTCGGTCACCGCTTGCGGCAGCCGGTACCCGGCGGCCGGTGCCGGGGCCTGACCGCCGGCTTTGACCAGTGCCGCGGCGAGAGCACTGCGCTGGACTCGGTGGGCGGCGATGTCGGCCGCGACCCGCCCGCGCACGTCGTTGCGGGTGAAGGCGGTCATCACTCCGTAGGTGAAGATCGCCGAATCTTCTGCGCGGATCGCTGCGCGCAACGCGTCGACGACGGTCATGACAGCAGTCCCGTCAGGCTGGCGACCGACGCCGAGATCGAGGCGGTGAGCCCGGCCTGGAAGCCGCTGGCGCCGATGGCGACCGTCCGGGCAGCGGCCGCATCGTCGGCGAGAGTCTTGCGGAAGGCATCGAGACTGCCGTCGGAGACCGGTCCGGTGGTCGGACCCGACGGTGACCCGCTCGGCGACGCCGACTCGCTCGGTGTGGTGATCAGCGACTCGGAGGCCGGGTGCAGCCGCAGGATTTCCTCGCGCAACAGCACCGCGTGTTGGTCGCGGATGGTGGCGATCCGGTCGAGGGCGGCACTCTGACGCTGCTGGGTGGTCGCCAGGCGGCGGGCGGCACCGGCCGAAGCAGTCGCGGCGCTGGCCAGCGGTGCCATCTGCCCGGCAAGCACCTCCTCGTGCGACGGTTCGCGGCTGCACGCGGTGAGGGCGCCGACGCCCAACGGCACGGCGACGGCGGAGGCGGCGGCGCCGCGCAGCAGGGCGCGGCGGGACAGGGAAGGCACGTCGGCAATCATGCCATCGCCTAGACTCCGGTGGTGCGCACCGCGCGCAACGTTGCGCGTGAACAGCGTAAACCGCCGGGCAGGGGAGGAAATCGTGGCGCCAGACCGTGACGAGGTCGCAGCACTCGTCGAACCCATCGTCGGCGATGCCGGGCTCGACGTCGACGACGTGTCGGTGCGGCGGGGCCCGGGCAGCGGCGAAACGTCGATCACCGTCGTCGTCGACGGGGAGGGCGGTGTCGGACTCGATGCCCTGACCGACCTGACCCGCGCGGTGACCGCGCGGTTCGACGAGCAGTCGTGGGCGCAGGAGTATGCCCTCGAGGTGATGTCGCGCGGCGTGGACAGCCCCCTGGTGCTCCCGCGCCATTGGCGGCGCAACCGTGGGCGCAAGGCTGAGTTGGTGGTGCGCGACGCCGACGGAAACGAAGAGACGTTCACCGGGCGAATCGGTAATCTCGACGACGAGACCGTCTCGATCGTCGTCAACCACAAAGGTCGCTTGGGCATCCGCGAGGTTGCACTGGCTGACGTGGATTCGGCGGTCGTTACCGTCGAGTTCGGCGAACCGAGCCCCGCCGAGATGAAGCTCGCAACCGGCGCACAGCCATAAGTAAATACACAAGTGAATACACAAATGAATAGGAGTTCCACCCCATGAACATCGACATCTCCGCCCTGCGGATGATCGAGGCCGACAAGGGCATCCCGATCGACACGGTGATCACCGCCATCGAGACCGCGCTGCTCACCGCCTATCGGCACACCGACGGCTTCGCGCCGCACGCCCGCATCGATGTGAACCGCAAGACCGGCGAGGTTCGGGTCATGGCCCAAGAGGTCGACGAGGACGGCATCGTCGTCCACGAGTGGGACGACACCCCCGAGGGCTTCGGCCGCATCGCCGCCACCACCGCCCGCCAGGTCATCCTGCAGCGCCTGCGTGACGCGGAGAACGAGCGGAACTTCGGTGAGTTGGTCGCCCACGAGGGCGAGATCGTCGGCGGCGTCGTGCAGCGCGACGTCCGGGCCAACGCGCGCGATCTGGTGGTCGTCGCGATCGGCAACGACACCAACGGCACCGAGGGCGTGATCCCCGCGGCCGAGCAGGTGCCGGGGGAGACCTACGAGCACGGCGACCGCATCAAGTGCTACGTCGTCGGCGTCGCCCGCGGTGCGCGCGGACCGCAGATCACCCTGTCGCGGACCCATCCGAACCTCGTGCGCAAACTGTTCGAGCTCGAAGTCCCCGAAGTCGCGAACAAGGCCGTCGAGATCGTCGCGGTCGCCCGCGAAGCCGGTCACCGCAGCAAGATCGCCGTGCACACCGGTGTGCCCGATCTCAACGCGAAGGGAGCGTGCATCGGCCCCATGGGTCAGCGGGTCCGCAACGTGATGAGCGAGCTGGCAGGGGAGAAGATCGACATCATCGACTACTCCACCGACCCGGCGGTGTTCGTCGCCAACGCTCTCTCGCCGGCGAAAGTGCTGTCGGTCACGGTGGTCGACGAGGCCCAGAAGGCGGCCCGCGTGATCGTCCCCGACTACCAGCTCTCGCTCGCGATCGGCAAGGAGGGCCAGAACGCCCGCCTGGCCGCCCGGCTGACCGGTTGGCGCATCGACATCCGGTCCGACGCCGATCCCGGCCCCGCCGCGCCAGCCCCGGGCGCGGCGGTATGACATTGGGGATCGGTGCAGGCTAGACTGACGAAGGTTGTGCACGATTTCGTTCCGATTGCGGAGACCACCATGCGTCACCATCCGGTAAGGATGTGCGTTGGCTGCCGTGGACGAGCGAATCGCACACAACTGGTCCGGGTGGTCGCAAGTAGCGGTCCAACCGGACCGGTGGTCGAGATCGACCACCGGAAGACTCTGCCCGGCCGTGGCGCCTGGTTGCATCCGTCTGCCGACTGTGTGGAGGCGGCGGTGCGCCGGAAGGCATTGCACCGGGCTTTGCGGGTGGACGGGATCACCGTCGACCCAGACGGCCTCGTCGCATCGCTGATCACAGCGGGTGGCGGGGACCAAGCGGAAGAACAGGTAGCACAAGACATGAGCACACCGTGAAGTTCCCACGATGAGCACGTATCGGAGTTAACCGAGGTCGCAGCGGGTGCCGCTCGACCTCCAAGTGAGGAGAGCAGTGGCAGGCAAGGCCCGCGTACACGAACTGGCCAAAGAGCTGGGCGTGACGAGCAAGATCGTGCTCGAGCGTCTGAAAGAACAGGGCGAGTTCGTCAAGTCCGCATCATCGACCGTCGAGGCCCCCGTGGCCCGACGGCTTCGTGAATCATTCCCCAAGGCCGATGAGTCGGCCCCCGCCGGCGAGCCCAAGAAGGCCCCCGCCGGAAAGTCCCCGGCGCCCGCCGCCCCGGCCGCCTCGGCTGCTGCTGCGGCGGTACCTGCGGCACCGACCCCGGGCCCCAGCGCACCGAAGCCGGCAGCTCCGGCACCTGTCGCGCCCCCGGCGCCGCCCGCACCCGCGGCACCTGCTGCTCCGGCAGCACCTGCCGCGTCAGCCGTGCCCGCCGCTCCGGTGGCACCGGCTGCTCGTCCCGGCGGCCCCAAGCCAGGCCCGCGCACCCCGCGCGTCGGCAACAACCCGTACTCGTCGGCGCCCGCGCCGGCTCCGCGTCCGCCGGCTCCGCGCCCGGGCGCAGGTCCCGGTGCGGCCGGTCCGCGTCCCGGTGGTGCCCCGCGTCCCGGTGGCGCGCCGCGTCCGGGACCGGGCAACATGCCCCCGCGTCCGAGTCCCGGCGCAATGCCCAGCCGCTCCGCGCGTCCGGACAGCGCACGTCCCGGCCGTGGCGGCCCCGGCGGCGGTAACCGTCCCGGTGGTGGCGGCGGTGGTTACCGCGGCGGTCCCGGTGGTGGTGGCGGCGGTGCTCCCGCCGGTGCACCTCCCGGTGGTGGTTTCCGCGGTCGCCCCGGTGGTGGCGGCGGTGGCGGTGCTCGTGGCCGCGGTGGTGCGGCCGGCGCATTCGGCCGTCCGGGCGGCGCCCCGCGCAAGGGCCGCAAGTCCAAGCGGCAGAAGCGCCAAGAGTACGACTCGATGCAGGCCCCCACGGTCGGCGGCGTCCGGCTGCCTCGTGGCGAGGGTCAGACCATCCGCCTCGCGCGCGGTGCGTCGCTGTCCGACTTCGCCGACAAGATCGACGCCAATCCGGCCGCGCTGGTCCAGGCGCTGTTCAACCTCGGCGAGATGGTCACCGCGACCGAGTCGGTGAACGACGAGACGCTCGAGCTGCTCGGCTCGGAGATGAACTACATCGTCCAGGTCGTCAGCCCCGAGGACGAGGACCGCGAGCTCCTGGAGAGCTTCGACCTCACCTACGGCGAGGACGAGGGTGGCGAGGACGATCTCGCGCAGCGTCCGCCGGTGGTCACCGTCATGGGTCACGTCGACCACGGCAAGACCCGACTGCTGGACACGATCCGTCAGGCCAACGTCCGCGAGGAAGAGGCCGGCGGCATCACCCAGCACATCGGTGCCTACCAGGTGAACACCAGCCTCAATGGCGAAGACCGGCTCGTCACCTTCATCGATACCCCCGGTCACGAGGCGTTCACCGCCATGCGTGCCCGCGGCGCGAAGGCCACCGACATCGCGATCCTCGTGGTCGCGGCCGATGACGGTGTCATGCCGCAGACGGTCGAGGCGGTGAACCACGCGCAGGCCGCTGACGTGCCGATCGTGGTTGCGGTCAACAAGATCGACAAGGAGGGCGCGGACCCGAGCAAGATCCGCGGCCAGCTGACCGAGTACGGCCTGGTCCCCGAGGAGTACGGCGGCGACGCGATGTTCGTCGACATCTCCGCCAAGCAGGGCACCAACATCGACGCCCTGCTCGAGGCTGTGCTGCTCACGGCGGACGCGTCGCTGGACCTGCGGGCCAATCCCGACCAGGACGCCCAGGGTGTCGCGATCGAGGCGCACCTCGACCGTGGCCGCGGCCCGGTGGCCACCGTGCTCATCCAGCGCGGCACGCTGCGCGTCGGCGACTCGATCGTCGCCGGCGACGCCTACGGCCGCGTGCGTCGCATGGTCGACGAGCACGGCGACGACATCGCCGAGGCGCTCCCGTCGCGTCCGGTCCAGGTCATCGGCTTCACGTCGGTGCCCGGCGCGGGCGACAACGTGCTCGTCGTCGAAGAGGATCGCACCGCCCGGCAGATCGCCGACCGGCGCGCGGCGCGCAAGCGCAACGCACTGGCGGCCCGCAGCCGTAAGCGGATCAGCCTCGAGGACCTGGATTCGGCGCTCAAGGAGACCAGCCAGCTCAACCTGATCCTCAAGGGCGACAACTCGGGCACCGTCGAAGCGCTGGAAGAGGCGCTGCTCGGTATCGAGATCGACGACGAGGTGTCGTTGCGGGTCATCGACCGCGGCGTCGGCGGTGTCACGGAGACCAACGTCAACCTCGCTGCGGCGTCCGACGCGATCATCATCGGGTTCAACGTGCGCGCCGAGGGCAAGGCCACCGAGCTCGCCAACCGCGAGGGTGTCGACATCCGGTACTACTCGATCATCTACCAGGCGATCGACGAGATCGAGAGCGCGCTCAAGGGCATGCTCAAGCCGATCTACGAGGAGGTCGAGCTCGGCCGCGCCGAGATCCGCGCCATCTTCAAGTCGTCGAAGGTCGGCAACATCGCCGGTTGCATGGTCAACTCCGGTTTGATCAAGCGCAATGCCAAGGCACGCCTGCTGCGTGACAACGTGGTGATCGCGGAGAACCTGACGATCTCGTCGCTGCGCCGGGAGAAGGACGATGTCACCGAGGTCCGCGAGGGCTTCGAGTGCGGCCTTACCCTGACGTACTCCGACATCAAGGTCGACGATGTCATCGAGAGCTACGAGTTGCAGGAGAAGGCACGCGACTAGGGGGAACCCGGTCGTGGCCGTTCCTGCCGGAAGGCGGTTGGACTCATGGTGGACCAGGCGCGCGCGGCCCGATTGGCCAAGCGCATCTCGTCGATCGTCGCCTCGGCGATCGGCTCGGGCGAGATCAAGGACCCGAGGTTGGCGCACGTCACGATCACCGATGCCCGGGTGTCGGGTGATCTGCACGACGCGACGCTGTTCTACACCGTGATGGGTGAGACCATCGACGCCGCTCCCGACTACGAGGGCGCAGCGGCCGCACTGGCCAAGGCCACCGGCCATTTGCGCTCTCTCGTCGGGGCCGGTACCGGTGTCCGGTTCACGCCGACGCTGGCGTTCCAGCTCGACACGGTGCCCGACACCGCTCGGCACATGGAGGAGTTGGTGGCCCGGGCCCGGGCGAATGACGAGTTGCTCGCCCGGCAGGCCGCTGACGCGAAACCCGCGGGCGACGCCGACCCGTATCGGGACGAGACCACCCGGTGACCGTCGGGACTGCGGCCGATGTCGCAGCTGCCTTGCGCGACGCCGACGCGGTGACCATCCTCTGCCACGTCCGGCCCGACCCGGACACGCTGGGCAGCGGTTTGGGCCTCGGCCTGGCGCTTTCCGAGCTGGGGACGACGGTGGAGGTCGCCTATCCCGGCACCCTGCCGCTACCCGCGTCGATGGTCGGCCTGCCCGGCAGCGAGCTGCTCGTGGATGCCGACGCGGTGATCGGGCATCCGGTTGCCGTGGCGGTCGACGCGGCGACGCTGGGCCGGCTCGAGGGGCTCGCCGGGGTGTTCGGCGGTGCGGCACAGCGCATCGTGATCGACCACCACGTGTCCAACACGGGCTTCGGCTCGGTCGACTTCATCGACGCGTCGGCCGACTGCACTGCCGCACTTGTGCTGCAGATCGTCGACGAGTTGGGCGTCGAACTCACCGAACCGATCGCTACCTGCATTTATGCGGGTCTGGTGACTGACACGGGCTCCTTCAAATGGGCACGCCCCGCGTCGTTCCCCGTCGCCGCACGGCTGCTTGAGGCGGGGGTCGACGGCGCGAAATGGAGTCGGCAGCTGCTCGACAGCCATGCATTCGCGTGGTTCGGCGTCACCAGCGCCGTCCTGGCGGCGACCCAGTTGGTCCCCGCTGCGTTCGACGGCGAGGGCCTAGTCTACACGACGGTGCCGCACGAATTGCTCTCGTCGATGGCGTGGGACGAGTCGGAGAGCCTGATCGACCTGGTTCGCACCGCCCGCGAGGCCGAGGTGGCCGCAGTCTTCAAGGAGTCCGATCCGGGACAGTGGAATGTGTCGCTGCGCTCGAAGACCGGTGTCGACGTCACCGTCGTCGCCCGCGCCTTCGGCGGTGGTGGCCACGTCCGCGCGGCGGGCTACAGCGCCACCGGCACGGCTGAAGAGGTGACGGCCGCGCTGTTGGCGCAATGCACCGGATAGCCGTCCTCGCCGCTTCCGCCCTGGTGGTGCTGATCGCACCACCGCTCTACCTGTTGCTGGACCTGGCGGTGGTCGGGCGGCTCGGCGCGTCCGATCTGGCCGCACTCGGCGTCGGGACGCTGGTCCTGGCGATTCTGAGCACCCAGCTCACCTTTCTCGCCTACGGCACCACCGCGCGTGCGTCCCGTCGTTTCGGCGAGGGTGACCGGGACGGGGCGATAGCCGAAGGCGTGGCGGCGACGTGGATCGCCGTCGTCACGGGAGTGGCCATCATCGCCGTCGGTTATGTGGCGGCACCCTGGGCGATGCGGGCGCTGGTGCCCGATCCTGCGGTGGCCGCCGACGGTGCGGGGTGGCTGCGCATCGCAATCTTCGGCGTCCCGCTGATCCTGGTGTCGATGGCAGGTAACGGATGGATGCGCGGTGTCCAGGAGACTCGGGCGCCGGTCGTCAACGTCGTCGTCGGATTGGTAGTGGCGGCAGTGCTGTGCGTGGGCCTGGTGCACGGTGTCGGCCCGTTTCCCCGACTAGGGCTCCAGGGGAGCGCTTGGGCCAACCTCATCGGCCAATCGATCACCGGCGTGTTGTTCGGGGCGGCGCTGTGGCGCGAGGTGCGCCGGACCGGCGTGGGCATCGCGCCCGACCGCGCCGTCATCGGCGCCCAGCTGGTGATGGCGCGCGACCTCATCGCCCGCAGTGCGTCGTTCCAGATCTGTTTCCTCTCGGCCGCCGCCGTCGCGGCCCGCTACTCGGTGGCCGCGGTAGCCGCCCACCAGGTCGTGCTACAGGTGTGGGAGTTCCTGAGCCTGCTGCTGGACTCGCTGGCGATCGCCGCCCAGTCGTTGGTCGGGGCCGCCCTGGGTGCGGCGTCGAAGGACCGGGCGCGCGAGGTGGCCCGGCAGGTGACGGTCGCGTCGGTCGCGGTCTCGGTGGTGGTGGCCGTTGGACTGGCCATCGGGTCGTCGACGATCCCGCGGATGTTCGGCAACGATCCGGACGTCCTCGCCGCGATCAGCACGCCGTGGTGGTTCCTCATCGTCATGCTGCCGATCGCGGGCGTGGTGTTCGCGCTCGACGGGGTGCTGCTGGGTGCCGGTGATGCAGCTTTCCTGCGGACCGCGACGCTGGCCGCAGCCCTGGGCGCCTTCTTGCCGCTGATCTGGGCGTCGCACGTCTTCGGCTGGGGCCTGGCCGGGATCTGGACCGGGCTGCTGGCGTTCATGCTTGCGCGCCTCGCCGCGGTGTGGTGGCGCTACCGGTCGGGGCAGTGGGTACGCGTCTGACCGGGTGCCACGGCGGGTACGTAGATTCAGTGCAGGCTATCCTTACCGGCATGATGAAACGACTGTTCGCCGTCCTCTCGGGCACCGCCATCGCCGCGACCGGCCTGATCACCGCTGCTCCTGCCCACGCCGCACCGGTGACACGGGTCATCCTGATGCCCGGCCAGTCCGTGGGCGGGATGACGCTGGGCTTCGCAATGGGGCCGATGGCCGACAATCTGACGTCGCGCGGATTCCCGACCACCGTCCTGAATCTTGCGGGCAAGGATCTGCGCGCCGACGCGCGCCGGATCGCCGCTGCCGTCGATCAGACCCGACGGGCGCATCCGGGCGACCGGATCGCCCTCGTGGGCCACAGCATCAGCGGGATCAGCAGCCGCTGGTACCTCAAGGAGATGGGCGGCACGGCCAAGGTCGCGACCTACATCGCGATCGGAACGGCACAGTACGGCTCCCCGCCGTCGTGCACCGCCGACATCGCCCGCGAGAACTGCCCCGGATCGCCGTTCATCAACCGTCTCAACGCCGGAATCGACACGCCCAAGCCCACGGTGTACTTCGGCATCCGCAGCACCCGCGAGTACGCCACCGGCGACTTGGACGGCCGGCAGTGCCGGGTCACCCCGGTGCCGATTCCCGACATCATTCCCAACGGCTTCGACCACACCGCCGAGCCGCTCACCCCGGCGATCTGGGATGCCACCGCGGCCTCGCTGAGGGGGCAGTGCAAGGGCCGCTGGGTCACCACCCCAGACGGCGTCCTCAATGGCGAGAACCAGATGCTGCCCACTGCGCCCGGGTACAAGAAGCCGAACTGACCGGCGCGGGTGCCGCGCGGGCACCATGGCAGGATTGTCGGTATGGCAACGCTCTGGGCGATCAGTGACCTGCACGTGGGCCACCGGGGCAACGAGCACATCGTCGACCGCATCCACCCCCGCGATCCCGGCGACTGGCTGATCGTCGCCGGCGATGTCGCCGAGCGCGTCGACGACATCGCCGACGTCCTGCGACGACTGTCCGCGCGGTTCGAGAAGGTGATCTGGGTCCCGGGCAACCACGAGCTGTACACGACGGCGAAGGACCCGCTGCAGATCCACGGCGTAGCGCGCTACGACTACCTTGTGCAGGCGGCGCGCGACCTCGGCGTCGTGACGCCGGAGGACATCTATCCGCTGTTCGACCCGGGCAACGGCGGCGAACCGGTCCGCGTGGTCCCGATGTTCCTGCTCTACGACTACACCTTCCGCCCGGAGGGCACGACCAACGCCCTGCAGGCGCTGGCGGTCGCGCGCGAGCGCAACGTGGTGGCCACCGATGAATTCCTGCTGTCGCCGGAGCCCTTCGGTACCCGCGACGCGTGGTCGCGGTCGCGGATCGCGAGCACCGCGGAGCGGCTCGACACGATCGACCCGGCGGAGAAGACCGTGTTGATCAACCACTGGCCGCTGCGGCGCGAGCCCACCGAGATACTGATGTACCCGGAGTTCTCGCTGTGGTGCGGCAGCGAGCGCACTGCCGACTGGCACCTGCGCTACAACGCCGCCTGCTGCGTCTACGGTCACCTGCACATCCCGCGCACCACCTACTACGACGGCGTCCGCTTCGAGGAGGTCTCCGTCGGGTACCCGCGCGAGTGGAAGCGCCGCGGCCTGCCCGAACCGCTGCTGCGGGCGATCATTCCGGACAGCACCCCGCACGACCTCGACGACCACGGCGCACGGTTCGAATTGCCGCCGGACTACCAGGAACGCGCAGAGGCGATGCGTCGACGGCTCGAGGAACGCCGTGCGCGCACGCAGAGCAGCCAGACGCCGGGCACACAGGAGGGACAATCGTGACAGAGGGCCCCAACGTCAGCCCCACCCCCCGTATCAGCACGACGACGATGATCAACCCGCTGCTACCAGCCGGAGTGGCATCGGCGGAGAGCTTCGGTGACCCGGCTGGGCTGACGGCGCTGCCCGCAGAGGAGTCGATCATCGGGCGGGCCGTCGAGAAGCGCCGCAAAGAGTTCATCACCGCCCGCAGCTGCGCCCGCGTCGCGCTGGGTGAATTGGGGATCGATCCGGTGCCGATCATGCGCGGCGAGAAGGATATGCCGCTGTGGCCCGACGGCATCGTCGGCTCGATCACGCACACCAACGGCTATCGCGCGGCCATCGTCGCCCACGGACTCGCGGTCCGCTCGCTGGGTATCGACGCCGAGCCGCACGAACCATTGCCCGACGGGGTCCTCGACCTCACCAGCATCGCCGAAGAACGCGACGTCCTGGCCTCCCGGCCCGAGGGTCTGCACTGGGACCGGCTGCTGTTCTGCGCCAAAGAGACCACCTACAAGGCGTGGTTCCCGCTGACCCGGCGCTGGCTCGGGTTCGAGGACGCGCACATCACCTTCGAGCAGTCCGGCGAACTCGACGGCGGTGGTGCGCACGGGACGTTCAGCTCGCGGATTCTCATCGACCCGGCGGCGGCCGACGGCGGGCCCCCGCTGCTCGAGCTGCCCGGACGGTGGCTGATCGCGCGCGGGTTCATCACCACCACGATCGCGCTGCGGTGATCGAGCACTGATGGCCGAACACGCCCACCTCGACAACGCCGGGCTCGTCGTCGTCGACAAACCCGCCGGGATCACCAGCCACGACGTGGTCAGCAAGTGCCGCAAGGCGTTCAACACGCGCCGCGTCGGGCACGCCGGCACCCTCGACCCGATGGCCACCGGCGTGCTGGTCGTCGGGATCGAGCGGGCCACCAAGCTCCTGGGCCTGCTCTCCCTGACGACGAAGTCCTACACCGCGACCATCCGGCTCGGTGTCGCCACCGACACCGACGACGCGCAGGGCGCGGTCGTGCGCACGGTGCCCGCCTCCGGGGTGCGCGACGAGGAGATCGACGCCGTTATCGGCACCCTGACCGGCGACATCGAGCAGGTGCCCGCGACGGTGTCGGCCATCAAGGTCGACGGCCGCCGGGCCCACGCACTGGCCCGCGACGGCGAGGAATTCGAGTTGGCGGCCCGCGCGGTCACCGTGTCGCGGTTCGACGTCGTGGAGACGCGGCGCAGCGGCGAGACCATCGACCTCGACGTCGAGGTCGACTGCTCGTCGGGGACCTACATCCGCGCCCTGGCGCGCGACCTGGGTGCAACGCTCGGCGTCGGCGGGCACCTCACCGCACTGCGCCGGACGGCCGTCGGGCCGTTCACGCTGGAACACGCGCGCCCGCTGGCCGAACTGGAAGCAGCGCCGGAACTGAGCCTGCACATCGACGAGGCCGCGCTGCTGGCCTTTGGGCGTCGGCGGATCACCGACGACGAGGCCGAGGGCATCAGCCAGGGCCGATGGCTCGAACCGATCGGCCGCAAGGATGTCTACGTCGTCATCGATGAGTCCGACCGCCCGATCGCCCTGGTCCGGGAGAAGGGCCGTCGGGCCAGTTCGGTGATGGTGGTGCGCCCGGCGACGCTGCGGTGACGCCGACGACCTAGGCTGTCCCCATGACTTCCGACGCGCCCGAGACGGACCGCTCCCACGACCTGAACGTCCTGTTGGAGCTCCTCGACGTCGAGCAGCGCGACGAAGACGTCTTCATCGGGCAGCACCCCGAGCAGAAGACGGCCCGCACCTTCGGTGGCCAGCTCCTCGGCCAGGGTGTCGTGGCGGCTACCCGCACGCTGACCCGCGGCAATCCGCCGGTACACGCGCTGCACGCCCACTTCATCCGTGGCGGCGCCGTCGACAAGCCGATGGAGTACCACGTGCAGCGCTACCGCGACGGCAAGTCGTTCGCAAACCGCCAGGTCACCGCCCGTCAGGACGGCGAGGACATCTTCACGATGCTCGTCGCCTACCAGGACAACACCGCCGGCCTCGAGCACGCCATCGCCAGCCCGACCGTGCCGTACCCGGAGGAACTGCCAGAGCTCGGCGAACACTTCAAGGGCTACGAGGACACCATCGCCCTGTTCGTCAACGCGTTGCACCCCATCGACATCCGCTTCGCCAACGATCCCACGTGGAAAGTTCGCGAAGCGGGGGAGAAGCTGCTGCGCAACCGCGTGTGGATGCGCGCCGACGGTACGCTGCCCGATGACCAGATCTGGCACGTCGCGGCCATGTGCTACGCCAGCGACACCACGGTGCTCGACTCGATCATCACCACCCACGGCCTGTCCTGGGGCATCGACCGGCTGTTCGCCGCGACCGTCAACCACTCGATGTGGTTCCACCGCGAATTCCGCTTCGACGAGTGGATGCTCTACGCGACGGAATCACCGGTCGCCGCCGGGTCCCGCGGCATCGGCTCGGGCCGCTTCTTCACCCTCGACGGCACCCTGGCGACGTCGGTCGTGCAGGAGGCGTTGATCAAGTACTTCCCGCCCAAGAGCTGACGCGCCCGACTGCCCTAGGATTCGCTACGTGGAGCCGCACGACAATTCCAACCTGCCGCCGCAGTCGACACTGCCGCAGCAGCAGACGCTGCCAACGCCGCCGAGCGCCCCGTCGCCGCCGCAGCTGTGGCTGGGCCCGGGCCCTTATCTGGCCCGCCGTACGTGGCAGCAGAAGACGCGTACCCTGATCACCGCTCTGACCGGGTTGAGCGGTGTGCTGTGGATCATCATCGCCTTCCTCGCCATAGCGCTGGGCGCACTGGTCACCGCCACTGCGAAGGACGACACTTTCGACGGCAAGGGCGAGGTGACGGTGAGTTGTTCGACTGGCGACGCGGCCGACGGTGCGGTCGTGCCGGGGACGAAGGTCGTCGCGTGGACCGATAACAGTGACGACGTGTTGCACACCACCCTCGGGCAGGTCGAGAAGGTCACCGAGAAGAGCAAGGGCTCCAAGATGAAGACGGTCCGCTGCCATCTGCCGTTCACCCTTCCCGGGGTGCGGCGCGACGCTGCCGGGTACAACATCCGGATCGGTGACACCGCGACCCAGTTCGTGACGTCGCGAGCACTCAAGGACGGCGCGATCGTCCCGATCGTCATCGGTGGTGATCGGTGAACAGCGGAAGCCTCGACTGGGGCAATGAGCTGGTCAAGACGATTGGCTGGACGCTGTGGGTCTCCGCAGCGTCGTTGGCCGGGTTGGTCGTGGTGGGGGCGCTGCTGGCGCGCTACACCAAGTGGGGCCGTCAGTACTGGCGGGTGACCGGCGGCTTCTTCACCGAGCGCCGGATTGCCCCGATGACGTGGCTGCTGGTCGTGATCCTGCTGCTGCTCGCGATCTTCGGCGTGCGTCTCAACGTGCTGTTCACCTACCAGGGCCTGGACATGTACAACGCCATCCAGGACGGCGCGTCGGCGCTGGGCAAGCCAGCGTCGGATCCGGCGCGCGCCGGGGCGATCGACGTGGCCAAGGATGCGTTCTGGAAGTCGATGGCGATCTTCGCGCTGCTCGCCACCATCCACGTCGTGCGCACGCTGGTCGAGGTGTGGTTCGGCGCCGCCTTCGCCGTGAAGATGCGCACGTGGCTGACCGAGAACGTGACCGACGATTGGCTGGCCGATCGCGCCTTCTATCGCAACCGGTTCGTGCCCATCGAGGACAGCGGCGGAGAACTCACCGCCGGCGTGGACAACCCCGACCAGCGCATCGAGGCCGACATCACCACGCTGGTGACCTGGACGCGACAGTTCGTCTTCAGTAGCGGCGGCTCGGCGACCGGCGGCATCATCCCGGCGATCGTCACGATGGTGACCTTCACGATCATGCTGTGGGGCCTGTCGGGCCCGATGGTGATCTTCGGGTTCCACCTCGGCCATGCGATGGTCTACCTGCTGATGATGTTCGTCTTCTTGGCCTCGGTCGTCGCCTTCTGGATCGGGCGGCCGTTGATCCGGCTGAACTTCCTGCGCGAGCGCCTCACCGCGAACTTCCGTTTCGCCCTGGTGCGTGTGCGCGAGAACGCGGAGAACATCGCCCTGTACTCGGGCGAGGAGGTCGAACACCGCGGCTTGATGGATCGCTTCGACCAGGTCATCAAGAACTACTGGAACATCATCCACCGGACGCTGTTGTTCTCCGGCTGGAACCTCACGGTCAGTCAGACGTCGGTGGTCCTGCCGTTCCTCGTGCAGGCGAACCGCTTCTTCGCCGGCAGCGTCAGCTTCGGGCAGCTCAACCAGACCGCGTCGGCGTTCGGCAACCTCAGCGACGCGCTGTCGTTCTTCCGACTCATGTACGACGACTTCACCGCGTTCCGTGCCTCGATCATCCGTCTCGACGGGTTGCGCGACGCCGACGAGAAGGCGCGCCACCTGCCGACGATCGCGACCGCCGACGGCGTCGACGTGGGACTCGACGACGTGCAGATCCGCAAGCCCGACGGCGAGATCCTCGTCGACGATCTGTCCCTGCGCCTGGTCCCAGGTGAGGCACTAGTGGTGAAGGGTCGCTCGGGCAGCGGGAAGACAACGCTGTTCCGCGGGCTGTCGGGCCTGTGGCCCTACTCGGAGGGCACCTTCACCCGGCCGCCGGGCACCGACACGCTGTTCCTCTCGCAGGTGCCGTACCTGCCGCTGGCCGACCTGCGCTCGGTGCTGACGTACCCGGCGCCGCCGTCGGACTTCAGCGAGGAGGAGTTGCACCAGATCCTCGTCGACGTGTCGTTGCCGCACCTGGTGGAGCGCCTCGACGAGGACGAATACTGGGCGAAAGTCCTATCCCCGGGTGAGCAGCAACGCGTGGCGTTTGCCCGCATCCTGTTGTCCCAGCCGAAGGTCGTGTTCCTCGACGAGGCCACCTCGGCCGTTGACGAGGGGCTGGAGTACTCGCTGTACAAGCTGATCCGGACGCGGCTGCCCGAGACGATCGTCGTGTCGATCAGCCACCGCAGTACAACCGAGCGTCATCACACCAAGATGCTGGAGCTGCTCGGCGAGGGTGGCTGGGAGTTGACCGACATCGCGGTCCCCGTCTAGCGCGCGCGCATTACCGACTCTTTACTCTTTGTCCTTCGGAACCGGTCCCGACGCCGCGATGAGCGGCTACGGTGACCTCAACTCACCGACAATCACAAGGGGATTGGCCATGGCCGACGAACTGATCACGTTCCCGCATGCCTCCGGCAAGGGCATTTCGACGCTGCCGGAAGGATTTCAGGAGACCATCAAACTGCGCCCGGACGGTGTTGCGCTGCGGACCGTGGGCGGGGGCGTTCAGATCACCTGGAAGCAGTACGGCGAGCGCGTGCGCGCGATCGCCGAGGGCCTGGCCGGGCTGGGTGTGAAACGCGGCGACACCGTCGGGATCATGCTGACCAACCGGCCCGAGTTCCACCTCGTCGACACCGCCGTCCTGCACTTGGGTGCCACACCGTTCTCGATTTACAACACCAGCTCGCCCGAGCAGATTGAATACCTCTTCAGCAATGCCACCAACACCGTGGTCATCACCGAGAAGGTGTTCTTGCCGCTGATCACCGCCGCCAAGTCCGACGTCAGGACGGTCGTGAGCGTCGACGGCGGGGACGGCACGACGCCGCTGGCCGACGTGGAGGCGACGGCGCCACCGGCGGGCTTCGACTTCGAGGCCAGCTGGCGCGCCGTCGAGCCGTCGGACCTCGCGACGCTGATCTACACGTCGGGCACCACCGGCCCGCCCAAGGGCGTCGAGATCACCCACCGCAACATCATCGCCGAGTTGGCAGCACTCACCGACATCATCAAAGACGTCGGCTTCGACGACCGGTTGCTGTCCTACCTGCCGGCTGCCCACATCGCCGACCGGGTGGCCACCCATTGCACCAACATGATCCGCGGGCTGATGATCACCTGCGAGCCGGACCCGCGGGCCATCGCCGCGGCCCTGCCCGATGCTCGACCTACGACGTTCTTCGGTGTGCCGCGGGTGTGGCAGAAGCTGAAAGCGGGCATCGAGGCCAAGCTCGCCGAAGAGCAGAGTGGTGTCAAGAAGGCCTTGGCCGGCTGGGCATTCGGTGTCGGCGACCAGGTCGCCGGGCTGCGCCTGGACGGCAAGTCGCCGTCGGGCCTGCTGGGCATCCAATACGGCCTCGCCGACAAGCTCGTACTCTCCAAAATCCGCGGGGCGATCGGCATGGACACGATGCGGTACGCGGTGTCGGGTGCGGCGTCGATCCCGCCGGAGGTGCTGCGCTTCTTCCTGGCTCTCGGGATCCCGGTCTACGAAGTGTGGGGCATGTCGGAGTCGACGGGCGCGTCGACGCTCACCTCGCCGGACAACCTGGCCATCGGCACCGTGGGCCGACCGATTCCCGGTGTCGAGGTCAAGCTCGGCGATGACGGCGAACTGTTCGTCCGCGGACCGGTGGTCATGGCCGGTTACCGCAACCAGCCGGAGAAAACGGCAGAGACGATCGACGCCGACGGGTGGTTGGCGACCGGTGACATCGCCGAGATCCGGGCCGATGGCAACGTCAAGATCGTCGACCGCAAGAAGGAACTGCTCATCAGCGAGTCGGGCAAGAACCTGGCACCAACATCGAGAACGCCATCAAGGCGGTCTCACCGCTGATCGGCCAGATCGTCGCCCTCGGCGACGGTAAGCCCTACGTGACGGCGCTGGTGGTCCTCGATCCCGACATGGCCGCGGTGAAGGCCCACCAGCACGGCTTGGATGCGACTGACCTGTCCGCCATTTCCGCCCACCCGGAGGTGGTCGCGGAGGTGAAGGCCGCGGTCGTTGCGGGCAATGCGAAGCTGTCGCGCGTCGAGCAGGTGAAGCGGTTCACGATCGTTGCGGATCCGTGGGAGCCGGGCGGCGATGAACTGACCCCGACGATGAAGCTCAAGCGCAACCCGATCAACGCGAAGTACGCCGACGAGATCGTCGGACTGTATTCCGATCCTCCTGGCGTTGGGGTCGTTGACCTGCGATAACGGTGTCGGAATGGGCGGACGTCGACGTGAATCACGTTGACGGTTGCGCGAGTCGTCCCTAGCATCGGGCTCATGCGCAGGCTAACCCGTGGCATGGCACCGGGCGCAGTCGCCGCAGCGGTCGTGATCCTGGGATTGATGTTGATCCCGGGTGTCGCACCCTCCGCCTCAGCGGATGTCGCGGCGCGTGATGCGACCGAATCGGATCTTTTCGTCCGCTCCGAGCAACCGAGTGCCAGTGAGATGGAACGGCAGTTCGTCGCCGTCTGGAGTCCGAAGATCCCGTTCGAGGCGAAGGTCAAGGCGTCGTTCAACGGCGAAAAGGCCAAGCCGGCGCTGCGGCGGTTGTTCACACCATCGCCGACGCACGACTATCTGACCCTGTCGGGCCGCGTCGTCGGCCCGGTCAAGTTCCGCGACGACCGTGCGTCGGCCCGGATCGCCGGGGTCATGGTCGGCGTACCCGCGTCGACGTACACCTACCACTACCGGCGTGACGACGGGCTCTGGAAGTTCGATTGGAAGCGGACGTGCCAGGAGCTGAAGTGTCTGGGCGACCCTGACTTCGGCTACTGAGTGCGGGGAAGCCCACACAGACGAGCCTGACTTAGGTTTGACTAACCAAACCGGCGATTATTAGGCTCGGGCCATGTCCACGATTACGAAGCTCATCAGTTCCGTCCTGTTCGCTCTGATCGTCGCGGCCGGTCTTGCTGCGCCGGCTCAGGCCGATGTCACGGTTCGCGGTGCCAAGGCGGCCGACCTGTTCATGCGCTCCGACGTCCCCTCCAAGCTCGAGGTGAAGAAGTCCTACGCGGCGTTCATGAACCCGAACATTCCGATCGGGCCGAAACTCGAGGTGTCGGTCAACGGGCAGGCGAACAAGGGGGAGCTCGAGCGCATGATCGGGCTCTCGCGCCAGTACGACTTCTTCTCGATGAAGGGCGACGTCACCTCGCTGATCGTCGACGGCAACAAGATGACGGCCCACTTCCAGGGGTCGATGGCCGGCTTCCCGGCTCAGAGCTTCACTTACTTCTACGTCCGCGAGGGCGGCCTGTGGAAGTACAACTGGAAGGCCAACGGCGCGGCCAACGGTATGCCCGCCAAGTTCGTGTGATCGACGTCGTCGGGGTCACCAAGACCTACGGGGCCACGACCGCCGTCGACGATGTGTCGGTTCGAGCGCAGCCGGGTGGAGTGACCTACCTGCTCGGCCCGAACGGCGCGGGGAAGACGACGGTGATGCGATTGATTGCCGGCTTGGCCAAACCCGATTCCGGTGACATCACCATCAACGGCGCACCGCTGCGCGCACACCGCGACCTCAAACGCGAGATCGGCTTCTCGCTGAGTGCCGCCGCCCGCTATCCCAAGCACACCGCCCGTCAGCATCTGCGCTGGCAGGCCCGTCTGGCCGGGATCGGCGTCGACGACGTCGAGAGCGTACTGGCCGAAGTGGGCCTGGAATCCGCGGCGACACGGCTGGTCGGGGGATTCTCCCTCGGGATGCTGCAGCGCCTCGGGATCGCGTCGGCGCTGCTGGCCGACCCCAAGACGCTGGTACTCGACGAACCCGCCAACGGTCTCGACGTCGAGGGCATCTTGTGGCTGCGCGAGCTGTTCGCGCGACTGGCCGCCCGTAGCAAGACGGTCCTCGTCGCCTCGCACAGCCTCGGCGAGGTCGAGGTCACCGCGTCGTGGATCTACATCATGGGCCGCGGCACGGTTCTCTCGAGCGCTAGCCGCGACGACACGCTCGCGTTGGGGTCGGGACCCCGACGCCTCGAGTCGGCGTATCTGGAGATCACCAGGGGCAGTGTCGAATACACCGCACGGGGGTCGCGGTGATCCTGCGATCGATCCGCTCGGAGCTGGCCAAGCTGTCGTGGCGCAGCCCGCTGTTCTACGCCCTGGTCCCGCTCGCGATCCTCATCCCGTTCGGTCTGAACGCCGGTCTTGCCGTCGCCGCCCAGCTGAACAAGATCAACGGTTCGGGTGGTATGGATACCGACAACGCCGCCTACTGGGTCATCGTGTTCTCGACGTTCATCATGATGGCCGGTGCGGTGACGTCGTATTGCGGCGAGTTCAAGGACCGCACCGCCGAGACCGTGTTTTCGATCGCGCCACCGCGATGGCTGCTCCCCGTCGCCAAGCTCATTGTTTTCGGCACGATCGCGTCGGCGACCGTCTTCGCGACCACCCTGGCGATCATGTTGGTCCTGCCCAAGGTCTTCCCCGACGTCTGGAACCGGGTGAATCCGTGGGAGGCGGCCGGTCTGCGGCTCCTCGTCGGAACGCCGGTGCTCGCGTTTCTCATCGTCGCCCTCGCACTCGGTGTGTCCATGCTGATCCCGCGCCCCGGCGTCGCGATCATGCTGTTGCTGTTGTGGAAGTGGGGCGTCGAGGTATTCGTCGGGTTCGTCCCCGGCGACTTCGGCATCCTCCTGCAGCGTTTCGCGCCGTTCAAGAACGGGGAGATGGGCGCCGGACAATCGCCGACCTTCGACAGCCCCTTCGGCGGGCCCAACGGGTCGATGGCCTACTTCGCCGCGATCGCGGTCGTCGTGTTCGGCATCGGCGTGGCGCGGCTGGTGTTGCGCGATGTGCCCGGTGACTGAGTGCACATCGGCTACCGAATCTCACAACAGCTGCGTTTGCAACCGTAGCGGTTGCAAGAATCTGTAGCAGTTGTCGTTCTACAACGCGCTGAAGTACCGCCAGATGGCGTCGGTGGCGTTGATCGGGGATGACGGCCACTGGTGACCCATGCGCTCGACGGTGATGAGTTCGACCTTGCGGCCCGACGGACAGTCGGCCCTTGAGGTCGTGACCTTGCCGCTGCGCGACACGGCGGGCGCGGGGCAGGCGTCAAGGCGGCGGAAGCGCGCATCGATGGCTGGGATGGCCTCACCGTCGACCCGGGCGAATCCGGATCCGCGCCCACCGTCGTAGGGGACGTTCCGGTCGGCCGTGCCGTGGATCTGCAGCACCGACGCGGGTTGGTCGCAGGAGGTGACGAGGGTGCCCGCCACCGAGGCCGCGCCGCGGAACACCGATGTCTGGCACGCCATGCGCAACGCCATCATCGCGCCGTTGGACATCCCGGCCACGAAGACGCGGCGGTGGTCGACGGGTGCCTTGCGGGTGGCATCGTCGACGACCGCGCGGAGGAATGCGACGTCGTCGACGCCTTGCTGCGACGCCCGACCGCAACAGTTCCCGGCGTTCCAGGAGTTCCCCACACCGTTGGGGAAGGCGACGACGAAACCACCTGCACGTGCCTTGGCATCCCACCCGTAGGCGCGCTGCGCCTGACGACCGGAACCGAAACCGCCGTGGAGGACGACGACGAGCGGGGCGTCGGCCAGTCCGGACGGTTGGAACAGTTCGTAGGACCGGCTACCGATCCGCTCGGTGGACTTTTCGCGCTGGGCCTGCGCAGTCGAGGTGCCCAGGCTCAGGAGCATGATGGCCGAACCGACCACTCCCGCAACAGCTTTCGTCCGGATCATGAAGAAAGCCCCTGTTCTGTCGCTACAGCACTATCGCTTAAGCCCGATCGCTACAGCCGGCTGAAGAAGCGCCAAGCGGTGTCGGTCGCGTTGATCGCGTTGGTCGTCGGGCCCGCATTGGGCAGCTGGTAGGTCGAGCCCGGCCACCGGTGGCCCATGCCTTCGACGGTGACCAGTTGGACGACGCGGCCGAACGGGCACACGGCCGTCGACGTCACGACCGCACCCTTGCGAGTCACCTGTGGCGGGGGACAGAGGTCCACTTGGCGGAAGTGGGCGTCGACCGATTGGATTGCCTCTCCGCGGACGCGGTTCGGCCCGGTGCCCCGGCTGCCGTTGTAGTGGACGTTCGGGTCGGCCGTGCCGTGGATCTGCAGCACCGAGGCCTGCCGGGGGCAGGACGTGACGAGCGTGCCCGCCACCGAGGCCGCGCCGCGGAACGTTGCTGTCTGGCACACCATCCGCAGCGCCATCATCGCGCCGTTGGACATCCCCGTGACGAAGACGTGTTGGCGGTCGATCAGGGTCCGCGTGGACACGTCATTGACGACCTGTTCGATAAACCCGACGTCGTTGATGTTGGACCTGGCCGCCTGCCCACAGCAGAGGCCGGCGTTCCAGTTCCGGCCCACGCCGTTGGGGTAGGCGACGGTGAAGCGGTTCGCCTGGGCCCGTGCGTCCCACCCGAGGGAGCGCTCCAGTTGCTTACCGGTTCCGCCGGCACCGTGGAGCACGACGACCAGCGGGGTGGGCTGCAGGAGGCCGGCGGGTCGGAAGAGCTCGTAGCTCCGACCGCCGAGCTGCACCGTTGCGCTGTCGACCCGAGCAGGCGCCGGCGCAGTGCCGAGGAGGCCGGCGACGATGATCGAACCGATCAGCGCTGCAGCGGCTTTCATGGTGAATCGCATCGGGCGATCTTATCGTGTGGCTGAGCAATCCCTCGAAACCACCCGCGCCGCTGCCAGCGCGCCGTGGAACTTGACGGTTGGGCTTGGCTATTCAGGTCCGTCGGTGATCGTCAGCAGATGTACTGCCACTCGCAGTTGTTGTTGCTGTCGCAGTTGTAATACCAGTAGCACGAGGCGTTGTGGACCGTCGTGCGCGCCGCGGCCTCGTCGGTGGGTGAGACCTGCTGGAGAAGGACGATGGACGCCGCTCCCAGGGTAGCGGCAAAGGCAACGGCGATCGTGCGACGAAGTGAATGCATGGTGGCCTCCTGACAATCCCGGCCATCCGGACACGGGGATGAGGCTGGAAATGCTACCCCTGCCCTGCGACCCATTAAAGGGCAATTCGGACTTTTCTGTTCGCTGGGCCGTCGTCTCAACCGGGGTTGACGATGGCGTCGGCGACCAATTGGGCGACGTCGGCGTGCGAGCAATTCGACGGCGGGATGAGGAAGTGGGTGAACACCACGCGGACCAGGTGCTCGACGGCGCGCGGCGGGTCGGGGCGCAGGGCCGGGGCCACGGGGGTATCCGCGACGTGTGGTAGCACGACCGCGGTGACCATGGCGATCAGGTTGGGGTGGCCGGCTTCGCGTCCCTCGTCGCCCTGGTCGATGAGAAAGGGCAGCATGTCGGGGCCGTCGTGGCGCAGGATCGCGCGGATGGCGGGGCGCTCGTCGAAGTAGGCCAGCACTTCGCGTACCACGGCGCGGACGGTTGACGACGCGTCGTCGGCGAAGCGCAGGCGTGAACTCAGGATGGATTCCATCGTCGCGAGCTCGTGGGCGACGACGGCGTCGATGAGCGCCGACCGGTTCTCGAACGTGCGGTAGACCGACGCCCGGCTTACTCCGGAGTGGGTGGCGACTGAGGCCAGTGTCAGGTTCCGTAGACCGGTGTCGGCGATCACCGAGAGGGCCCCGTCGATCAGGCGTTGTTCGTCCACAGCGGGGACTCTACCTGGTGCGAAAAAAAATTTGAGACAAATCAGCGACAGAATGTCTCATCTGTGCAACACTCGGTTCTATGACCGAACCAGCTCTCGTCAACAGTGACCGCCGACACGGCTCCAGCCCCTGGGATGCCCAAGAGGAGGAGTTCGACTACCGCGTCGAGGAGGTCCACGGCGCAATTCCCGCGTCTTTGCGCGGCGTGCTGTACCGGATCGGCCCCGGAAGGCTGAAAGTCGGGGAGCTGCGATTCGGCCACATCTTCGACGGTGACGGGATGATCTCCCGCTTCGAGTTCTCCGACGACGGCGTTTCCTTCCGCAACCGGTATGTGCGCACCAAGCACTTCGCCATGGCATCGTCGACGTGGATCGGTCGCGGGATCGGCACGCAGCGCTTGGGCGGCTTCCTCGGCAATGTCTTCCGGATGCCGTCCAACGTGTCGAACACCAACATCGTCTCGCACGCCAACGGACTGTTCTCATTGTGGGAGGGCGGTCGGCCGTATCGGATCGACCCGGAGACACTGGAGACCCGCGGGACCGAGACCTTCGACGGCACACTCAAGCACATGGGTGCCTTCTCTGCGCACCCGAAGATCGACGTCGCAACGGGGGAGATGTTCAACTTCGGGTTGGAGATGTTCCCGCGGCCGATGCTGCGCACGTTCTGCCGCGATGCGCACGGCCGGATGAAGGTCTTGGCGCCGGTCAAGTTGTCGCGGCCGGTGCTGTGCCACGACTTCGCCCTCACCGAGCACTACCTGGTGTTCCTCATCGACCCCATCGTCTTCAGCCGACCGATCACGGCGGCGCTCGGGCTGGACTCGATGGACCACTGCTTGAGCTTCGAGGAGAAGCAGGGCACGCGCGTCGTGCTCGTGCCGCGTGACGGCGGCAAGCCGCGGGTCGTCGACACCGAGGCGCTGTTCCACTTCCACAACGCCAACGCGTGGGAGGAGAACGGCGACGTCGTCGTCGAGTTCGTCGCACATCCCACCTCGCAGGCGTGGGATCCGTTCAACGAGGCCCTCCGCGACTACGAGAACAACGTCGCCGCGGCCTTCGGGGGGCGCATGGAGCGCTTGCGCATCACCGGGAACCGGGTCACCCACGAACACCTCGCCGACGTCGAGTGCGAGTTCCCGCAGCTGGACCAGCGGTTCGCCACTCGGGCTCACCCGACCACGTATGTGGCCGCGTCGTCGCTGCCCGGCGGGGAACCGGACTCACTGGTCAGCCTCGATCACGCGACCGGTAGGCAGGACATGTTCACCGTCGCCGCCGGCAACACCATTTGCGAGCCGCTCTTCGCACCCGATCCCGAGACCGACGGTGGCGGCTGGCTGCTCAGCGTCGAACATCTCGCCGACGAAGCACGGTCGCGGCTGTTGGTCCTCGACGCCGAGCACCTGGCCGACGGTCCGATTGCATCAGCCGAACTGACCAATCACATCCCCATGGGATTCCACGGCACCTTCGTGCCCGCCGCGTCGTAGGGGCGCACCAACCCCCTCACCGTTTCGGCAATCCATCAGCGATTCGGCGATTGGCAGCATGGTGGTGAGACACCGGGGCTGTATTGCTGCGGGGAAGCGGAGGAGTGATGACAGGAACGATTTCGGTGCCGGTTGGGACGAGTCCCAGTGGCAGGCGTTCGTATAGTAGGGAGTATCGGATCGAGTTCTTGCAGCAGTGGGATCAGTGCGTT
>WBZU01000337.1_pt1 | contig 42368 bp, 44 predicted proteins | sample 5204311 | NCBI WGS metagenome assembly WBZU01 (sample SAMN12344359, study PRJNA552823) | activated sludge metagenome | biome: Activated sludge suspended growth; feature: Nitrification reactor; material: Wastewater; isolation source: activated sludge from nitrification reactor of wastewater...
GCCGATACTGCTTTTGGTTTGCCGAATGGGCGGGCCAAGGGTGATGGTTTCAGTATTTACAAGTACGGCGAGAAGGTTCGGATTTCGTCGTCGATGGCGGCGAATGCGGCTGCGCGTAATGCGTGGGTGTCGGGCCGGGTGAAGGTTGCTGCGCCGGGTATCGAGGAGCGCGAGTCGGGGCCGAATAATGGTCCGCTGGGCGAGGATTCGATGCCGGGTTCGAATGGCACGTCCAATGCTGGTGCGGCGGCGACGCTGTCGGTGGCTTATGTGGTCGGTTGCCAGGTCGATATCGGTGATCTGGATGCGGGCATGGACTTCGGGTTGCTCAACGGTGGGTTCGGGTTCGATGCGATCTCGGGTTCGGTGTCGTTGCCGTTGGCGCCGGGTCGGGTGTTGTATGTGCTGGTCGCCAAGAAGCAGATGGAGAAGCCGGGTACCTACCACTTCGGTTACAACTCTTCGACGATGGCGATCTCCGGTTGCGGTGGGTATGCGCAGGCGCGCAGCTACGTGACCGTGGAGACCTCCGGTAACAACCACCAAAAAGTCACCCTGTGGGGCAAGCCGTTCTCCCTCGGCTGAGCATCGACACGAATACGAGATTTGAGGAAGTTATGACGAAACGTTTCAAGAGCGCAGCGGTTGCGGCCGCGGTCGCCGGTTCGGTGGTGGCGGTGTCGTCGGTGCTGTTGGCGCCGGCCGCGTCGGCTGATGTGAAGGTGGTTCTGCCCGCGCAGAAGCAGGTCAAGAAGCTCGGTGATGGCACTGTGATCACGGTGTCGCGTTCGGGTGAGCGGGCCACGATCAACCCGTCGATGGGTGGCACGCCGTTGCACCGCAACGCGTGGGTGTCGGGTAAGTACAAGGTGACCTCCTCCAAGGAGCCCAAGAAGATCGAGATCCAGGCCGGTTACATCGTGGGCTGCCAGGTCAACTTCGGTGGCGGCACCATGGGTGGCGGCGCTGGCCTTTTGGGCCTGAGCGACGGGGGCATTGACGAGGGTGACGTGGGTGTCGGTGGTAGCGGTACGTTGACGTTGGGTCCGGGCCAGGCGCAGGGGTTCTTCATCAACGACGTGGAGTACGCCGATGATTTCGGTTCGGATGCCCATGATCCGTATGTGACCTACACCGAGACCAAGTCGGCTCGGTTGAGCTACGTGAACTCTCAGATCGGGTTGCGTGGTTGCGCTGGTTACGCCCAGGCCCGTTCGTGGCTGCGGGCACTGGTGGAGACCGAGTTCGCGCAGGAGACGTTGAACTTCTACGGACGTCCGTTCTCGCTGGGCTAAACCCCCGAAACAACGACAGTCCCCGTACCGCACACCGCGGTACGGGGACTCTCGCATATCGGGCAGCCGGGGAGCCGATCGTCGGTGTGCCGGGCATCAGGCTTACCCTGACGGGGTGGGGAAGCGATACCGGATAGGCGCGGGCTCGGTGACGGGCTCCGCGTTTTCGAGCTTGGTTGCCGCTGTCCTCGTCGTCGTATCCACAGTGTTGGCGCCGACCGCGTCGGCTGATGTGAACGTGGTCCTGCCGCCGCAGAAGCAGACCATGAAAATGGGCGACGGCACCGTCGTCACCATTTCGCGCACCGGCGAGCGGGCCACGATCAACCCGTCGATGGGCGGCACGCCGCTGCACCGCAACGCCTGGGTATCGGCCAAATACCGGGTGGACATCTCCAAGCCGACCCGCTATCTCCTGGTGCGGCCGGGCTATCTCGTGGGGTGCCAGGTCAACCTCGGTGGCGGCCGCGTGGGCGGCCGTGACGGTTCGCTTCGACTGAGCGACGGGACCATCGACGACTATGACCTCTACGGTGGCGCCCGCAACACGCTGTCGCTGGGCCCGGGCGAGGTGGCCCGGTTCTTCGTCTACGACGAGGAGATGCCCGACCTCTTCGGTGCCGATAGCCATCAGCGGGGTCTCATCTCCGCCGGCGAGAAGTCGGTTCGCGCGAGCTACGTGAACTCGCAGATCGGCCTGCGGGGTTGTGCCGGATATGCGCAGGCGCGTTCGTGGCTGCTCGTTATCGTCGAGACGGAGTTCGCGCAGGAGTCGTTCAACTTCTATGGCCGGCCGTTCTCCCTGGGCTGACCGTTAGCCGCTGGGTGCGCGGCGGGTACCTGGTGCCTGGCCGGGCATCCGATTCGGCGGCACCGGGAACGGGGCGCCCATCTCTACGGTGCCCAACGCCATGTTGGGCCCGCACTGGGCGATCGCCGCCTCCATCTTGGGGCGCGGATCGGGCAGTTTCGGCCAGCCCGCCCGCGGCCGTCGGGCAAAGTCGAAGGTCGATGTCATGTCACCCGTCGTCGCACGCCGCCAAGCAGTCAGGTTCGGTACCTCCACGCCGAAGCGTCGCTCGATGAGTTGCAACTGCGAGGTGTGGTCGAAGACCTCCGACGCGACAAGGCCGCCGCGGCTGTACGGCGAGATCACCAACCCCGGAACCCGGTATCCCAGGCCGATGGGCCCACGAATGCCCTTCGCCTCTTTGACCTTCGACAGATGCGGCGCGTCCACGTATTCGCCCGGGGTACCCGGCGGCGGGGTCGGCGGCACGACGTGGTCGAAGAAGCCGCCGTTCTCGTCGTAGCTGACGATGAGGGCTGTGCGTTCCCAGACCGCCCGATTCGACGTCAAGATGCGGAGCAGGTCGATCAGGCCTGCAGCGCCGAATGCAGCGGGCAGTGCCGGGTGTTCGCATTGCACCAGTGGCGGGATCACCCACGACACACTCGGCAGCCGACCGGCGCGCACATCGGCGGCCAGATCCTGCGGATAGGTCGGCGCCATGCCGCGCCGGGCGAGCTGCGAGTCCGGATCCTGCGACTGCTTGAAGCAGCCGATCATCCCGTCGAGCAGCGCCGTGGAGATCGGTCCGGCGTCGCGGTTGTTGTACACCTTCCACGAGACGCCCGCCTCGGTGAGGTTCTCCGGCATCGTGCGCCACGAATAGACGTGGCGGGGCAGGATCGTCGGGGTGTGCAGGTTCGGGCCGCCGCGGACTCCCGACGGATCGAGGTGCGCACTGATCCAGTACAGCCGGTTGGGGCTGGTCGGGCCCAGCACCGAGCAGTGGTAGTTGTCGCACACGGTGAACGCGTCGGCGAGCGCCCGGTGGACGGGGATGTCTGCCTGCTCGTAGTAGCCCATCAGCGCGGGGGCGTTCGCCGCACCGACCGAACTGATCGACATCGGCAGCCAGCCGTCGTTGCGGCCGCCGTTCCACGCATGGTGCATCCCCGCCCACGAATGGTCGGGGTCGTTGATGCACTCACCGTCGAGCGTCGGCCCCCGCGTCGTATCGAGGCGGAACGGCATTGTGTAACCGTGGCGGGTGGGCCCCACGCCGGGTGCCCAGCCGTACTGTTTCCACGCCGACGACGGTTCGCCGAAGCCTCGAACCCCCGACATGGTGCCGAAGTAGTGGTCGAAGGAACGGTTCTCCTGCATGAAGAACACGAAGTGATCGATGTCGGACAGCGATCCGGTCCCTGCCGGATCGGCTGCGTACGCCTCCTCGATCACTGGGCCGGCGAGCGACGTCAATGCCGCGGCGCTGCCGACGGCTGACGCGGCGGCGAACAGTTCGCGCCGCGTCAGCCCGGAAAAGCTACTCAGATGCACCAACCGGTGCTGAGCGATCCAATGCTGGGTCCGCGGATGCAGAAGTAGAACCCGGTGGTCTGCGCGTCGGCCGGCTTCTGGGGTGTCGCTGCCAATGCCGGGGCGACGGCCAGCGTGCCGAGGGTCAAACCGGCGGCCGTCGTGACGAATGCGATCGAGAGTCGTCGCTTCATCGAACTCCTCCTAAGAACGGGGGCGAATCGGTTGATCTGCCACCACACCACGACTGTAGCCCCGCGCGAGCGGCCCTGTGGCGCACTCGGACGGGTCCTCAGCTAACGCGGAGGTTCGGCCGGCCTATGTGACGGTCAGACCGCCGTCGACGGCGATCGTTTGCCCGGTGACGTATCCGGCGGCGGCCGATGCCAACCAGATCGCGGTCGCGGCCAGCTCGGCCGGATCGCCCGTTCGCCCGACGATCATCCGGTGGGCCTGCGAGTCGAGGTACCCCTCCGGGTACTCGTCGGTCATCTCTGACTTGAAGAACCCGGGCGCGAGCGCATTGACGCGGATGCCCTTGCGGCCGGTCCACTGCTGCGCGAGGTCGCGGGTCATGCCGATGATGCCGGCCTTGCTGGCCGAGTACGCGGCCTGGGGGAGGAAAGCCGTCGTGATCCCGAGGATCGACGCGATGTTGATGACCGCACTGCCCGGCTTCATCACGCGACCGCACGCCTGCGCCATCCAGTACGAGCCGTTGAGGTTGATGTCGATGACCTGCCGGAACTGTTCGGGAGTTTCGTGGGTGGCCGGAACGGCGGTCCCGATACCGGCGTTGTTGATCAGCACGTCTACGCGGCCGAACTTCGCCATCGCCTCGTCGACGACGTTCTGACATGCGGCCGGGTCGGCGACGTCACACGCGACGGCGAGCGTGGCGCGCCCGGTCGGCGCGATCGCTTCGGCCGTCTGCGCGAGCCGGTCGACGCGGCGGGCGGCGAGAACCACGTCGGCGCCCGCCTCGGCGAAAGCGGTGGCGAACGCGACGCCCAATCCTGACGAGGCGCCGGTGACGATGACGACCTTGTCTTCAACAGAGAACAAATCGGTGATGGTCATGCGTCGCCTTTCGGGAGAGGAGGTTTACGAGGCTCACTCTACGACGCCGAGCGTCCGCTCGGTCGCTACTCTTTGAGCATGAACAGCGATCCCGTCATCCGCGTGGTCATCGCTGGCGTGGTGGGCGCCGCCGGGATCATCGTCGCGGCCGTGTCGGGCAATCCGGCGGTTCGGATCCTGGCCATCGTGGTGGCCGTCGTCATCGTGTTCGCGTGCCTGTTGTCGCTGCGCAAGGACCACCGTTCGGAGACTCTCGCGGCATTGGTCGCTGTGCCGATCCTCGCAGTCGGTCTCGGCATTCCCGCCGTCGTTTTCTTCGAGGCGATGGATGCGACGATCGCACCCGGCGTCGGCGATGCCGGATTCAAGCCGGGCCCCCGACTGGATTCGAGTGGCAACGAGCTGCGCAATTCCGACGAACTCATGCGCGCGGCATTCGACCATGCCGACAAGATCGTGACCAACGGGTCGGCCACCGTTTTGCGGATGTCGATTCGGGAGAACTCCGTCTCGCTCGGCGTCTTCGATCCGAGCAACGGCGACGACGTGTCGTCGAACTACTCCTCCGGCAAGTGGTACGACGCGAATCGCCGCCGTGCTTCCGATCGTCGGACCTTTGCGCGTGCACAGGTGGCCGGGCTGAACCTGCAGAAGGCCGGCGCGGACGCCCTGGCGGTGGCGAAGAAGCTCAAGGTCGACATGACCCACGCCTACGCGTCAGACGGCATCACCATTGCGCGGCGCCACCCGGATGAGAAGCTGCTCGCCACCTTCTCGTTCTCCGGACAGGACATCCAGGTCGACGAGAACGGGCACCTCCCAGACACCGTGGGTGCCGGTTCGGTCGAGACGGTGATGCCGGTGGCACAGCGCGTAATGGTGGAGAGCGGACTCGACCCGGGTGCGCCGATCGTCGGCCGACTCGACTTCCGTGCATTCGGCGACGGGGTGGCGCCGCTCTCGGCGTCGTCGATCCAGAACTCCGGTGGCATCGCGATCCGCTTCGGCGGTGGGCCGATCAGCGACATCGTCGTCGTTCCGGGTCAGTTCCCGGTGGTCCGACGGTTCGAACGGTCTTATCCCGCCTCGGGGTTTCCGCTGACCGCGGTGACCACGGCCGCACTGGTCAAGGTCCGCGACGACATCATGGCCCGCGCCAAGTCGCCGGCCTACGACGCCGATCTGGTCGCGTTCCAAGTGGGCGAGGCATCTGGTCACCGAGTCGACGGTGTCGTGATCCGGATGAGGGTCGGCCCGGTGTCGGAGCGTCCCGGCGGCACGTACAGCCTCGACGGGAAGCGGATCGGCGAGGTGTAGTGACCGCGGTTATTGCTCGATGGCCTTGCGGACCTGCGTGGAGAGCTCGTCGTGGATGCGCGCGGGCGGGGCGATGACACCGCGGTCGCCGAGCGATTCGACTGTCGTCAGGACCTGCTCCAAGTAGGCCGCGCGCTCCTTGCCCTGCGTGCCATTGGCGTGGCGCAGCAGTTTGAGCGCTTTGTCGCAGGCGGCGGCGTCGGTATCGGGAAGGTTCCCCGTGCCCGTCGAACGGGCGTAGCGGTCGGCCTTGGCCCAGGCGGTGCGCAGCATCGCGACGGCGTCGATGTACTCCGGAGCGATCTTCTCGCCCGGGAAGTCGTCGGTCGCCACGCTGTTGGTCAGTTCGAGGGTGTCCTGGAAGTCGATGACATCGGGGGCGGTCAGGTCCCACATCGCCGGATAGCGCAGCAACATCTCCGGATCCAGCTCGTATGCGGCATAGGCGCTGAGCACGTTCTTGTGCTGCTCGACGGCCCGCTCCCACTGGCGCCGGATGACCTCGCCCTGGGGGACGCGCGGCGCCTCGGGCATGGCGGCACGTGGGGCGATCGACGCCGACGCCTCGACGGGCACCGTCGCCATCAACAGCCCCAGCATCGCGCCGGTGAACAGCGCGGTACCGGCGATCAGCGTCGGGATGGCACCCCAGGGGCGCCAGCCGAACAGGGCGACGAGCAGCACGAGGTCGACGACCATCGCGATGCGTCCCGCAGACTTCATGCGCTCAGTTCTACCCGCCCGGGCCCCGGTCGGTGAAGTGGGAGGGGGCCAGTGATCAGAACCAGGCCGGGTCGGTCTCCGCGGTGGTCTGGTCCAACGACTTGCACAGCGCCAACTGCGGCCCGACGGTCGGCAGTTCGAACCGGAAGAAATAGCGCGCCGCCGCCCGCTTCCCGTCGTAGAAGTCGCCGGTCTTGTCCCCGACGGCCAGCAGCTGGTCCAGCCACATCCACGCGAGCACGATATGACCGGCCGCCTGCAAGTACACCGACGAATTGGTCAGTGCGACAGCGGGATTCGCGTCGGCCCACAGCGTCGCGGTGGTGGCGACCAGGTCGTCGAGGGCGGCGCGCAACGCTGCCGCGTAGTCGGCGGTCTCGCCGTCGGAGGGTGCCCGGTCGATCGTCGCGACGATGGTTTCGTACAACAGCGTCAGGCCGGCGCCGCCGTCCATGACCACCTTGCGGCCTAGCAGGTCGATGCCCTGGATCCCGTTGGTGCCCTCGTGGATGGGGTTGAGTCGGTTGTCGCGGTAGCACTGCTCCACGTCGAACTCGGTGGTGTAGCCGTATCCGCCGTGCACCTGGATGGCCAGGTTGTTGGCCTCCGGGCACCACTGCGACGGCCACGCCTTCGCGATCGGGGTGAGTACTTCGAGCAGCAGGTGCGCCTGATCGCGTTCTGCGCGATCGGAGGTGGCCTCGATGTCGACGAGCCGCGAACAGTACAGCCCCAGCGCCAACGCTCCCTCGACGTAGGACTTCTGCGCCAGCAGCATCCGCTTCACGTCGGCGTGCTCGATGATCGGGACCGGTGCCGACGCCGCGTCCTTCGACCAGGGCGGCCGCCCCTGCGTCCGGACCTTGGCGTAGTCCAGTGAGGCGAGATAGCCGGCGTAGCCGATGGCCGTCGCGAGGAAGCCGACACCGATCCGTGCCTCATTCATCATGTGGAACATGTAGAACAGGCCGCGATGCTCCTGCCCGACCAGGTAGCCGACGGCACCGGATCCGCCGGGGACGGGATGGCTGCCGTCGCCGAAGTTGAGCAGGGTGTTGGTGGTGCCGCGGTTGCCCATCTTGTGGTTGAGGCCGACCAGCGCCACGTCGTTGCGTGTCCCGTCGGGCAGGAACTTCGGCACGATGAACAGCGAGATCCCTTTGACGCCTGGGCCGCCGCCGGGTGCCTTGGCAAGTACCAGGTGGACGATGTTCTCGGTCAGCTCGTGCTCGCCGCCGGAGATCCACATCTTGGTGCCGCTGACCCGGTAGGTCCCGTCACCGGCGGGGACGGCCTTGGTGGTGATGTCGGCCAGCGACGACCCGGCCTGGGGTTCGGACAGGCACATGGTGCCCGAATACCGGCCGGCCAGCATGGGGCGCACCCACGTGTCGATCTGCTCCGGCGAACCGTGCGCGACGAGGAGGTTGGCATTGGCCGTGGTCAGCAGCGCGTACGACGAGGTGCCGGGGTTGGCCGCCTGGAACCACGCCATCGAGGCGCGGCTGATCGTCGAGGGCAGGTCCATCCCACCGAGAGCCTCGGGGAAGGGCGCGGCGATCAGGTCGGCGTCAGCGTAAGCGTCCGTGGCGGTCTTCACGTCGTCGATGAGCACGACCTTGCCGTCGTCGCCGACGTAGGGCGGATTCTGGTCGCCGGCCTTGTTGTGGGGTGCGAACAGCTTCTCGGCGAGGTCGGCCGACAGGTCGAGGACGCCGTCGAAGGTCTCGCGTGAATGTGCCGAGAACTTCTCCCGCTCGGTCAACGACGTGATGTCGAGCCATTCGTAGAGGAGGAAGTCGAGGTCGCGTCGGGAAAGGAGATGGGCCACGCAGTCACTCTATCGCCGGTGGACGCGCCCGATCAGCGGGAACGACTGCCTCTACATGGGGAAAGAAGGCCCTCAAAGGGGGTCGTCGGCCAGGCGCGGCGTGACGATTGCACTCGGTTTGAGCCCGATATCGCGAAGCTCGACGGCAGCGAGTGCACGGATCACCGGGAGGTTCCCGCTGCGCCAGTCGCCGGCCGGGTCGTCGGTGATGTCGTCGAGCACGGTGAGGGGTTGCCCGGTGATGGCGCGAAGCGCGAGCAGGTCGATACCTGCCTCGGTGTCGCGCAGGCGCGCGTGGGTGCTGGCCCGGCGGATGAACCGCATGCGCAGCGGGATGTACATCGACAGCACCATCACGATGGGGACGATCGCGACCGCGATGGCCAGCCACCACGCGAAGGTATGCACAGCCTCGGCCTGCGAGCGCCCGGCATCGGCGAGCGAGTCCGCGGCCCCGCCCGCACCGGAGATCGGCTTGGCGAGCTTGTCGCCGACCATGGGCACGTTGTCGACGCTGTTGCCGGCGTCGCGCAGCTTCTCGCCCATCGTCGTCGCAGCACTTTCCATTTTGCGTCCCGGCACGGCGAGTTTCATCGTCACGTCGAAGACCATGGTGGCCAGCCACACCGAGAAGACCGCCCAGGCGACGACCCAGAGGTCGCCGAATATTTGGCGCGAGCGTCGGGCTGGGGTGTCAGCGTAGAGCTTCATTCGGCCATGATGCCCCGGCCGCTCGGGCGGCACCGATGAAGGCGCGGATCGCGTCGTGGTCCTTGATGCCCGGCGCCGACTCGACACCGCTGGAGGTGTCCACACCCCACGGGTTGGCCGCGGCGATGGCCTCGCCGACGTTGTCCGGGGTCAGCCCACCGGCAAGGATCCACCGGTCGCCCGGAGCCAGGCGCGACACGACGGCGTCGGTGTCCCAACGGCGGCCCGAGCCCGGGACTGCGGCATCGAGGAGCAGTGCCTCCTCGCCATATGCGCCGACGGTGAGGTCCGGGTCGTGCGCCAGCGACGTCGCGCGCCACACGCGGGGAATGCCCACGAGTGCCGTGGCGAAGTCGTCGGGGGAGTAGCGGCCGTGCAGTTGGAGGACGTCGACGCCGAGGTCGCCGGCAAGCGCGGCGGCCTCGGTGGCGGTCTTGTCGTTGACGACGAGCACCGTGTCTGCGTCGTCGCCGACGGCCGTGATGATCGCCGCGGCGGTGGCGGCGTCGATCGCACGCGGGGAGGTCTTGTTCATCACGACGCCGATCGCGTCGGCACCCGCGTCGACGGCGACGCGCGCCGCGTCGACGGTCGTCAGTCCGCACACCTTCACGTACACGAGTCGCTAGCGTAATCGTGTTGTGGGGACAGGCGGTGCCCCGGCGCGTGATAATCCACTTCATGGCAGATCGTGAAACCGGCAAAGAAGCGCCGCGGACGGGTCGGGAACGGCTGCGCAAGCTGACCCAGGCGGCGCTGACGGCTGACGAGACCGTCGATCAGGTGCAGGAGATCCTCGCCGACATGGGGCAGACAATGGCGTCGATGGACACGACGCTTGGATCCTTCGACTACTCGCTGGGCCGCGTCACTCAGGCGATGGACCGCGTAGATGGCATGGCTGATCAGCTCGAGAGTCTGATGGCCCGGCTCGAGGGGGTCGTCTCCCGTGTCGAGAAGCTGGTCGGGATAGCCGAAACCGCGCTCGCACCGGTCAACGCCGTCGAATCAGTCGGCCGCAACGTTGCTGGGATGCTCGGGCTGCGCCGGGACTGAACGTCACGGGTCCACGCTAGCGCTGGAGCCGCTTGATGCTGTCCCACAGAACTGCCCGTGGAGTGTCATTCATTTATAGTGCGCGCATGCAATCGCTGAGGCGGTGTGGGCTGCAAGCCCAGCGCCTCGGCGGCGTTCATGAGCGCCCCGACGGTTACCGCCGGGGATCCGGCCTCGATGCGGTGCAGCGCGACGCGTGACATTCCGGCCGCTTCAGCTGTGGTCACAGCACTGATTCCGAGCGCGCGTCGACGATTGCGGAGGGTCTGGCCGATACCGATCAGAGCCTCCTGAGCGTAGATGCTGATCGCAGGATTCCGCGCAGGCATGTATCTCATTTACAGAACGAAACGGACAAGCGCCGTTCGCCGGGGGTTCACCTTGCCGAAGGGGACCGGCCACCCTCGGCCCATACCGTCGCCGTTGACGAGCCCGAAGTGGGGCCAACACGACGAAGGATCGATGGTGACGATCGAGCGAAACAGTGTCCGTGCCGCGACGGCAGTGACCGGAATGGCCGCCCTGCTGGCGGTCGCAGGATGTAGTGGATCGGGGTCGGCGACGATCACCGGCGAGGGATCGACGGCACAGCAGAAGGCGATGGCGCACTTCAGTGAGGTGCTCACCGAGGCCGGCGGCGCGGTCCTCGACTACACCGGCAGCGGATCGGGCGACGGGATCAAGAAATTCCTTGCGGGCGACGTCGACTTCGCCGGTACCGATTCGCCGCTCAAGGACGACGAGGCGGCCAAGGCCAACGCGCGCTGCAACGGCAACGACGCCTGGCACATCCCGCTCGTCGCCGGGCCGGTCGCGCTGGCCTACAACCTCCCCGGTGTCGAGAAGCTGACGCTCTCGCCGACGGTCCTCGCGAAGATCTTCGACTCGAAGATCACCACGTGGAACGACAAGGAGATCGCCGCGTTGAACCCGGGCGTCACGCTGCCGTCGACGAGGATCGTGCCCGTCCACCGCAGCGACAGCTCCGGCACCACCGACAATTTCCAGAAGTTCCTGCAGCTCAGTGCCCCGCAGGCCTGGCCGTACGAGCACTCCAAGGAGTTCAAGGGCACGGGCGGGTCGGCCGCGGCCAAGTCGACCGGCGTCGGCGACACCGTCAAGAAGACCGCCGGATCCATCACCTATGTCGAGTGGGGCTTCGCCACCGAGAACGACCTCGGTGTGGCCGCCATCGACTTCGGAGCGGGCCCCGTCGCGCTCACCGCGGAGTCGGCAGCCAAGGCCTTGGACGCGGTCACCTTCACCGAGCCCGACTCGAAGAACCTCGTCGTCGACGCCGACGTCCTCTTCTCGTCGAAAGCTCCCGGTGCGTACCCGCTGATCCTCACGCCATACTCGGTCGTCTGCAGTGCCGGCTACCCCGACGCGCAGACCGCGCCAGCGCTGCGCGAGGCGTTCACGACGATCCTCGCCGACGGTCAGAAGGGCCTCGCCGACATCGGCTACGTGCCGCTCCCGGCGGGCTACCGCGCGCGGCTATCGCCGACGATCGACGCCCTGAAGTAGATCGTGGCAGCGACGAATCAGATGACACCGGAGACGGGGAGCCACGCCGTTCCCGATGACGCCGACACGGCACCGTCGTCGTCGGGAGGACTCTCGACGCGGGTGCCGACACCAGGATCGTCGGGGGCATCGACGTTGGCCGGCTCGACCGCGAGCCGCCTCGGCGATGTGGTCTTCCGCCGCCTCGCCACCGGCTCGGGGATCCTGGTGACCGTCGTCATCGCGCTAATCGCGGCCTTTCTGGTAATCACTGCCGCACCTTCGCTGATCGACAATGAGGCCAACTTCTTCACCTACTCCGGCGACTGGGTCGTCGATGGCGGGGCCCTGAAGTTCGGTATCCCCAAGCTCGCCTACGCAACGCTGCTGGTGTCGCTCATCGCGTTGTTGATCGCCATGCCGATAGCCCTGGGGATCGCGGTCTTCCTCACCGAGTACGCGTCCAAGCGGGTCGTCGGGCCGGTGACCTACCTCGTCGACCTGCTCGCTGCCGTGCCGTCGATCGTCTACGGCCTGTGGGGGATCCTGGTGCTCGGCCCGGCGATGGTGCCGGTCAACAACTGGCTCGTGGCCAACGCCGGCTTCCTCCCGTTCTTCGCCGAACCGGCCGACAACGTGACCAACATGTCGACCGGCGGCACGCTGCTCACCGCGGGGATCGTGCTGGCGGTGATGATCCTGCCGATCATCACCGCCGTCACCCGGGAGGTGTTCGTCCAGACGCCCGTCGCCCACCGCGAGGCGGCGCTGGCGCTGGGCGCCACCAAGTGGGAGGTCGTGCGGACCGCGGTCCTGCCGTTCGGGTTCTCCGGCTACATCAGCGGCTCGATGCTCGGTCTGGGCCGCGCGCTCGGCGAGACGATGGCGCTCTACCTCATCATCTCCAACACCGGGCCGATGAACTTCAACCTCATGGAGAGCGGCGAGACCTTCGCGACGAAGATCGCGAACAACGCCGCCGAATTCGATTCGCCCGCCAAGACCGGGGCGTTCATCTCCGCCGGACTGGCCCTGTTCGTGCTGACGTTCCTCGTCAACGCGGCCGCTCGGGGCATCGTCGGCAGAAGGCAGGCCTGACATGACGCTTGGTATCGACACACCCGCCTCGCCCAGCGGCTCGTCGGGCACCCAACCACCGACGTCGAGCTTCAAACAACTGGCGGCCCGACGCCGGATGGTGAATTCCGGCGCCCGCGCAGCCGTGGTACTCGCCGTCGGCATCGCCATGATCCCGCTGGTGTGGCTGCTCGCCACCCTGGTCGTCAAGGGGATCGGGCCGATCACCGACCCAGATTGGTGGCTGCGCTCGGAGCGGTATGGCGGCGCGGCCAACGCCGTCGTCGGCACCCTGGTCCAGACGGCGCTCGCGACGGTGATCTCGGTGCCCCTGGGCATCCTCGTCGCGGTCTACCTCGTCGAGTACTCCGACGGACGCTCGGTCCTCTCCCGTGCGACGACGTTCATGGTCGACATCCTCTCCGGCGTCCCGTCGATCGTCGCGGCACTGTTCGTCTACGCGGTGTGGCGCACGACGCTGGGCCTACCGCGGATGGGGTTCCTCGTCGCAGTCGCGCTGGTGCTGTTGATGATGCCGCTGGTGGTCCGCAGCACCGAGGAGATGTTGAAGATCGTGCCGCAGGACCTGCGTGAGGCGTCCTACGCCTTGGGTGTGCCGAAGTGGAAGACGATCCTGCGGGTCGTGTTGCCGACGGCCCTGTCGGGCATCGTGACCGGCGTGATGTTGGCGATCGCCCGCGTCATGGGGGAGTCCGCGCCGGTCCTGATCCTCGTCGGCTCCACCAAGGCCATGAACTGGAATCCGTTCGACGGCAACCAGGAATCGCTGCCGCTGATGATGGTGCAGCAGTACGGCCAGGGGCCCAGTGGCTTCGACCGGGTGTGGGGCGCTGCCCTTTCGCTGGTCATCCTCGTTGCCATCGCCTACGTCGGTGCTCGGGTCGTCTCGACCGTTTTCGCGCCCAAGAAGAGCTAGTACAGAAGAGCTAAGGACTCGTTTCACCATGGCCAAGCGCCTCGATATCACTGACCTGAACGTCTACTACAGCAAGTTCCTCGCCGTGAAGGACGTGTCGTTGAAGGTGCCGCCGCGCAGCGTCACCGCCTTCATCGGCCCGTCCGGCTGCGGCAAGTCGACGGTACTGCGCACCCTCAACCGCATGCACGAGGTCACCCCGGGCGCTTACGCCACCGGGCGGGTGCTGCTCGACGGGGAGGACATCTACGGCAAGGCGGTCGACCCGGTGAGCGTGCGCTCCACCATCGGCATGGTCTTCCAGCGGCCCAACCCGTTTCCGACGATGTCGATCCGCGACAACGTCGTCGCCGGCCTCAAACTGCAGGGTGAGCGCAACGGCCGCGAGCTCGACGAGGTCGCCGAAGCAAGTCTGCGCGGGGCCAACCTGTGGGACGAGGTGAAGGACCGCCTCGACAAGCCGGGCGGCGGACTGTCGGGTGGACAGCAGCAGCGGCTGTGCATCGCCCGCGCGATCGCCGTGCAACCCGATGTGCTGCTCATGGACGAGCCCTGCTCGGCGCTCGATCCCATTTCCACGTTGGCGATCGAGGAGTTGATCACCGAGCTCAAGAAGGACTTCACCATCGTCATCGTCACGCACAACATGCAGCAGGCCGCGCGGGTCAGCGACCAGACCGCGTTCTTCAACCTCGAGGGCGTGGGACAGCCGGGTCAGCTGGTGGAGTTCAACGACACCGCGACCATCTTCTCCAACCCGGACAGGCGCGAGACCGAGGACTACATCTCCGGTCGGTTCGGCTGACCGTGCCCACTCGACTCCCAGGAAGGCATCACCCCATGCGCACCGCGTATCACGACGAATTGGCAGAGCTGAGGGCGGCGCTCGGCGCCATGTGCGAGCTCTCCGGCGTCACCATGGAACACGCGACGAGAGCTCTACTGCAGGCCGACGTCGACGTTGCCGACCGACTCCTCGAGGACCGTCGGCAGATGGAGCACTACTCGGCCGAGGCCGAGGAGAAGGCGTTCAAACTGCTCGCGCTGCAGGCTCCCGTCGCCGGCGAACTCCGCGAGGTCCTCACCGGACTGCAGATCGTCGCCGACATCGACCGCATGTACGCGCTCGCGCTGCACGTCGCCAAGGTCGCCCGGTTGCGCCATCCGGCCCCGGCACTGCCCGAGGAGGTCCGCGGCTACTTCGCGGAGATGGGCCGGCTCGCCGTCCGCCTCGCCGACGGTGCACGCGAGGTGCTCCAGACCCTCGACCCGCAGGCTGCGTTGGAACTCGACGCCGACGACGACGCGATGGACGACCTGCACCGCCACCTGTTCAGCGTGTTGATGGACCGCGAGTGGCCGCACGGCGTCGCCGCTGCCGTCGACGTCACACTGCTGGGCCGCTACTACGAGCGGTTCGCCGACCATGCTGTCGCCGTCGGGCGCCGCGTCGTGTTCCAGGCGACGGGCAAGACGCCCGAGCAGTTCGCCGAGTAGGCCGAGGCGTCAGCTCGTGTAAGCCGGTGCAAGCGCGACGACAGCGCCCACGTGCAGAGTCGTCGCCATGACAACATTCATCGATGCGGCACCCGCCGCACACACTGCGCCACCCAGTGGCGAACTGGCCATCGACGCCCGAGGTCTGGTGAAACGGTTCGGCGACACCCTGGCGGTCGACGGCGTCGACCTGGCCGTACCCATCGGATCGGTGTACGGCGTGCTCGGACCCAACGGCGCGGGCAAGACGACGACGGTCAGCATGCTGGCCACCCTGCTGCGCCCCGACGGTGGCGAGGGGAAGGTCTTCGGTTACGACGTCGTGCGCGACGCCGTAGCGGTCCGCTCGCTGGTCGGCGTGACCGGACAGTACGCCTCGGTCGACGAGGATCTGACGGCGAGCCAGAACCTGATGCTGTTCGCGCGACTGCTGGGCAAGTCCCGCGCCGCCGCACGCAACCGCACCGAGGAACTGCTGAACGACTTTGGCCTCGCCGAAGCGGCGAACCGCCCGCTCAAGCAATTCTCCGGTGGCATGCGTCGCCGTCTCGATCTGGCCGCCAGCCTGATCGACACCCCGCCGCTGCTGTTCCTCGACGAGCCGACGACCGGCCTCGACCCGCGCACCCGGGCCCAGATGTGGGAGACCATCCGCAAGCTGATCGCGGGCGGATCGACGGTGCTGCTCACCACGCAATACCTCGACGAGGCCGACCAGTTGGCCGACCGCATCGCGGTCATCGATCACGGCCGCGTGATCGCCGACGGCACGGCCGACGAGCTGAAGCAGTCCGTCGGTCTGTCCACCCTTCAGCTCACCCCGGCCGACCGTGCCGAGGCGCCGCGGGTGGCGCACATCGTGGAGTCCGTGTTGGGCGAGCCGGCTGCACTGAGCCCGGAGGCCGCGCGGATCACCGCGAGCCTGCACCGGCCGTCGCTGGTGCCCGACGTGCTGATCGCACTGCGGGAGAACGGGATCGAGATCGAGGAGATTTCGGTGCAAAAGCCCAGCCTCGACGAGGTGTTCTTCACCCTGACCGGCCGTCCCGAGGCCGATGAAACCACTGGTCCGGACGAGCCTGAATCCTGAGGAGACAACTAATGACAACCACAATCACCGGTGCGATGCCTGCGTCGTCGATCTCGACCGCGGCCGTGCGCACCAATGCCAAGACTTCGGTCAGCCTGGCCGAGACGATCCGTCAATCATTCACCATGGGCTACCGCGGACTGCTGAAGATCCGCCACAACCCGGAGCAGCTGTTCGACGTCGTGCTGCAGCCGATCATCTTCACCGTGATGTTCACCTACATCTTCGGCGGGGCGATCAGCGGCAACGTGCACGCCTACCTGCCGGTCATCATTCCCGGCATCCTCGTGCAGACGGTCATCGTCACTTCGGTGGTGACCGGTACCCAGTTGCGCGAGGACATGGACAAGGGGGTATTCGACCGGTTCCGATCACTGCCCATCGCTCGTATCTCACCGCTCGCCGGCGCGTTGCTGGCCGACGTCGTGCGCTACTTGCTGGCGACGCTGATCACCTTCGCCGTGGGCATTGCGATGGGATGGCGGCCCGATCCGGTCGGCGTCATCGGATCCACGTTGCTGGTGTTGGTCTGCAGCTTCGCCGTGTCGTGGATCTTCGCGCTGATGGGCTGCCTGATGAGTAAGGCCTCGACGGTGCAGGGCGTGTCGATGCTCATCATGTTCCCGCTGACGTTCATGTCGAACGCCTTCGTGCCGGTGGACACGATGCCCGGTTGGCTCCAGGGGTTCGTCAAAGTGAACCCGATCAGCCACCTGGTGACGGCGGTCCGCGAACTCTGCACCAACGGCCACGTCGGCGTGCACGTCGTGTGGAGCCTGGTCGGCGCGGCAATCATCACCGCCGTGTTCGCACCGTTGGCCGTGGGGGCCTATATCCGCAATGCGAAGTAGTCCGGTTCATCGCGCAGTAGGCGCGTGAACTCGGCTATGGCGTCGCGTCGAGACATCGACGCGACGCCATCGGCCTCCTCGGTCCAGTTCGGTACGGCGGCGGCGCCGACGTCGTCGATGCTGTGCAACACCTCGTCGACGAGCGGGAAGTCGCGTCGGGTGCCGATCCGCCGGGCTAGCGACATGAGGCGGCCGCCGGTGCGGCGAGCCGTCGCATCGGCGTCGGGATGGGTGGCCAGTGCGATCCCGGCGGCCAGCGCCATGGTCCCCGCCTGTGCCGCGTCGTGCCATCCGCGGGTGCCGAACATCTCGACCATGCCGCTGGCCAAGTTGTGCAGTATCCGCGCGGCGCGGTCGAAGTCACGGTGCAGGACCAGGCCCAGCGTGGCGACGCTGAGGATCATCGCCGCGCCCGGATCCCGCGTGACCCCGGGGTGCTCGCGGATCAACAGATCGCCGGCCCGGGCGTAGAGGTCGGCGGTATCGCGGCCGCGGGCCCGGGCGATTGCCGCGGCGGACAACAGCGTTGCGGCGACGACTTCCGGGTTGCCCTGCGGATCAGGATCGGCCGGGGTCCACCCGCCGGCGATAATCGCGAATTGCTCATCGGCTTCGTCGAGGCGCCCGAGTGCGACGAGGGTGATCAGCAGGTAGCTGCGCGCTTGCAGTTCGTCCTCGTCTGCGCCGATGGCCTGCAGGGTCTCGATCCCGCTCCGGTAGTGCTCGACCGCGAGCTCCCATTCGCCGAGCTGACCGTGGATGCTGCCGGTGGTGATGTTGATCGCCGATGACGCCCACAGGTCTCCCGGGCTGGTCCGGTCGCGGACCGCCGTGGCGTCGGCAAGTGCGCCGTGGAAGTTGCCCGCGTTCTCCCTCAGGTTCGCCCTCATCGTCAGTGAGGCGCGGGCGATCTCCGGGTTCGACGACCGGGTGCCAGCCAACGCCCGACGCACGCCGACGCGCGCCGCCGGCGCCAGCAGCAGCGAACTTCCGAACTCCATGGGCAGGTCGTCGGCGAGGTTGGGTCGGCGCAGAGCCCGCAAATCGGCACGGGCACGCGCAAGTTCCCGCAGATCGGGATTGATGTACTGGTGCACGGCGCAGATCAGCAGCGTCGCCTGCCAGAGCTCACGGGTATCGTCGTCGAGGGATGTGCCATCGATCCCGTCGGATACACGGGGCAACGCGGCGAGAATGCGGGGCGACCAGGCCAACACTTCGGCATGGAGGCCGCGCATCGACCAGAATGCGGCGACCGCTGGGAAGACGGTGATAATCGTCGGTGCGTCACCACGGCCGATGGCCCGGCGCAACACCCACACCAGGTTTTCCACCTCGACGCTGATCGACGCGACGATGGTGCGATCTGCGTTCGTCTCATAGTCGCGGCGCAGCTGGATCGCAAACCCCCTAGCCCACGCGGCCATCGCCGCGTCGACCCCGGCCTCCTCGCCCGAACCGACGAGGCGTTCCTCACCGAATTCGCGGACCATCTCCAACATGCGGTAGCGCGTGACGCCGGCGACTTCGGCGACCGTCAACAGTGACTGGTTCGCCAGTGCGTCGAGCACGTCGTCGCAAGCAGTTCCGGAGCGCCCCAGGACGGTGGCGGCCGCGGTGGAGGAGAAACCCGCGGGAAACCGGCAGAGCCGCCGCAGAGCCTGGCGGGCCTCGTCGTCGAGCAGGTCCCAACTCCAATCGATGACCGCGCGCAGGGTCCGGTGGCGGTCGGGCGCGGTGCGCGACGCGGAGCGCAAGAACTCGAACCGCTGCGCGAGGCGTGCGGAGATCTCGTCGATACTCATCGTCCGCATCCGCGCGGCCGCCAACTCGATGGCCAGCGGTAGCCCGTCGAGGTCGTGGCACAGCCGCGCGACCTTCTCGAGGGGCAGGTCGGCGTCGGGCCGTACCGCCCGCGCGCGCACGGTGAACAACTCGACCGCGGGCGGCGCCTCACCGTCGGAGTCCAGCACCGGCAACGGGTAGACCTGCTCGGCGGCGATCTGCAACGGTGCGCGGCTGGTGGTGATCACCCGCAAGCGCGGCTCGGCAGCGATCAGGTTGTCGACGATCCGGGCGCACGCGTCGATCACCTGCTCGCAGTTGTCCAGGATCAACACCGACTCGCGACCGCGCACCGCGTCGGCCAGGCGATCGGCGAGGTCGCCGACGGTCAGGCGGGGACGGCCCGCGGCGTTGAGGTCGGCTTCACCGACCTCCAGTGCTTGGGCCAGCGCGGCCACGACGTCGTCGTTGTCGCGCACCGAAGCGAGCGGTACGAAGAACACCGGGAGACCCCGCTGGGCAAGGACGTTCCCGACGGCGTTGGCGACCCGGGTCTTACCGACGCCTCCCGGTCCGAGAATCGTGACCAGACGGTGGGCCTCGACGCCCGAAGCGATGGCGGCCAAGTCGTCCTCGCGGCCGATGAGTGGTGTCGGGTCGGCGCGGAGGCCGACCGTCTTCGGTGACGACCGCCGCGCAGTGTCGTTGGGGGTGGGCGCATCCTCGAGGAGTAGTTCGGCGTTGACCGCGGTCGCCTCTCCGCCGGGCGCGACGCCGAGGTCGGACGCCAGACGTCGGCGCAACCGTGCGAAGACGGCCAGCGCATCGGCGCGGCGCCCCTCGCCGGTCAAGGCGCGCATCAGCAGGACGTGGGCGGACTCGTCGAGCGGATCGGTCGCGCACCGTACCTGGGCGAGATCGCGGGCGGTTGCGAAGTCGCCGGTGGCCAAGGCGTGGGCGGCGTGTGCATCGTCGAGTTGTCGCCGCACCGCGTTGGCACGCCGAGCCACGTCGGTGGCCAACGGGGATCCCGCGCCGAGGTCGTCACCGGGTTCGCCGCGCCACAGCGCGATTGCGTCGGCGATGCTCGTCGGCGTGCCTTCGGAGCCGAGTCGTTGCGCAACGGCGATGTCGGTGTGGACTCCGGTAAGGCGGTAAGCGGTGCCGACCCCGTCGATCGTGGCTTCGCTCAACAGCGGGCGCAACCGGGAGATCTGCGTTTGCAGCGCCGGTCCGGGAGAGCGGGGCGGATCGTCCTCCCAGACGTCGTCGATGAGTCGCTGCGCCGAGCGCGGCCGGCCGTCGGCGAGGACCAGCGACACGAGGAGGCGCCTGGCACGCAGGCCGCTGACCGGCCGGCCGTTGATGGTGACCGGCCCCAGCAGGCCCACCATCACGTCGGGTCGTTGTGGCACTTGGCCAGCCTAGTGCGATCAGCGGGAGATCGAATCGGCGACGACGATGCCGCCGCGGGCGGGGATCATCGTCACGTTGCGGTTGCGCGGTGTTTCGGGCGGACCGTCGTGGGTGCGCAGCTCGACGCGGCGCAGGATCGTCCCGACGACGGTGCGCAGCTCGGCCATCGCCAGCGGGGCACCCAGGCAGCGTCGGATCCCGCCGCCGAACGGCATCAACTCGTACGGGTTGATGCGCACGCCGAGGAAGCGCTCCGGTTCAAAGGCGAACGGCTGCGGGTAGAGGTCGTCGCGGTGGTGCAGCAGCAGGATGCTCATCAGCGCGGTGACGTCGGGCCCGACGGTCGTCCCGCCGAAGTCGAACGGCGCCAACAGGTGGCGTGCGACGTTCGGCACCACCGGTCGCACCCGCATCGACTCGTTGAGCAGTGCCTCGAGGTACTCCTCGTCATCGCGCATCGCCGCGCGGCGGGCCAGTCGGTAGACGCCCGGCGTGCGGGTCAACCGCTCAAAGGTCCACGCGATCGTGTTGGCCGTCGTTTCGTGGCCGGCCAGCAGGAGGGTCATCAGCTCATCGCGGATCTCGGTGTCCGACAACGGATTTCCGTCGGTATCGGTCGCGGTCAACAGCAGCGACAGGATGTCGTCGCCGGTGGCGCCGCTGGACCGGCGCTCGTCGAGAACGCGGTACACCGTCTTGTCGACGTAGGAGAGCCCCAGCTTGAGCAGTCCGACCGGGTCCTCGCGCCGCGCGTTGGCCAACTGTGTCACCGTGGCCAGGGGCGTGGTCGAGAGCCGCAGCATCCGCAGAATCGCGGTGCGCATGCCGTCCTCGGCGGGGGAGACGTCACGCGGATCGGGGAGCCCGAACACCGCCGACATGATGATGTCGAGCGTGATCTGCTGGGCGACGTCGGCCAGGGGCACTGGCTTTCCGACGGGCCAACCCGTCAGTCCGCGCTCGGTGGCCCGGTCGATAGCGGCCTGGTAGTTGGCGACGGCCTTGCCGTGGAAGCGGGGCAGGAGCAGTGCCCGCTGTTGGCGATGGCGTTCACCGAGAGAGGTGAGAACCGATTCGCTCCCAACGATCGGGGCCAGCGGCGACTGATGGGTCGCCGACGGGGCGATCGACTCGTCGGCGGTCATGATCGCCTTGATGTAGGTGGGGTCGTGGACCACGACCACCGGTCCCGGACCGCCTCGCAACCGGTAGTGCAGGAGGTCTCCGCCGGGTGTGCCGGCGGCGCGCGCGGCGTCGCCGAACAGGACGTCGCCCTGGCGGGTGACGAACTCCAGCGATGTCGCGAATTCGCCCAGCGGGAGCCACCGCTTGACGGGCGCGACGAGTGCGATCGGTGCCCCGTCACCGTCGGGCGTGCCGATCCCGGATCGGGCGCCCGGCGGGGCGAGGTACCAGTGCGCGACGTCGGTCCGCGCAGACGTGATTGTCGTGGTCATCGATTTGAGCCTATTACGCGACGCGGTGCTGCTGCCGTCCTTCAACGGCTCGGCGGGCCAACTTGGCATCGTGTTCGCGGCGGACCTCGCGGTCGTGCAGCGCATCAGAGAACTCGCGCGCCCGGTAGTCCATGCCATGCGAGTCGCGAAGGGTCAAGAACAGGGCTTCACCGACGACGGCGATGATGAGCAAATAGATCATGGTGTGCTCCCTGGTTCGGGTTGTCCCGGGCCGGTAATCCGGTCCTGACCATCACGTTATGGCGGGGATCACGCCAGGTCAGCGGCCCGGGGAACCATCTTCGTGACCGCCCGCGGGGGGAGGTCGAATCCGCCCGTGGACGGAGGAAACCTCGGCCAGGCCCGACTAGGATCGGCAGGATGGGTTGGCTGTTCGACCGGTACCGCGCCAAGTTTGCCGCCATGGGTTACAACTATCCGCCGTACTACATGATGGTGGTCGACCTCGGGCAGGCGCTGATCATCGCCGTTGCCGTCATCCAGCGCCTCGTCGTCGGGGTGTCCGGGTGGCAGTGGCTGGCGGTGATCGGCGCGGTCTGCGTCGGCCTAGCTCCGCACGTCGCGATTCTGATCTGGAACTCCCGCCCGATTCTCCCCGTGGTGCCGCTGAGCTACATAGGCGCCGTGGCCCTGCTCTGGCTGGTCCCGGTACACGGCGACGTCGCCCCGTTGATCCTGGTGCTGGGCGCCACGATCACCGCCGCGGTGACCGGGCTGCGCCGCGCCGTCGTCTACGTCACGGTCTTCGCACTCGCCGCGGTGGGCGGGGTGATCGCCGGCGCCTTCGACCAGGGCTGGCTGATTGTTCTCATGGTCGGATTCGGCGGGTTCACCGGGCAACTGCTACAGCAGCAGTTGCGCTTGGTGGAGGTCGAGCACCGTGAGCACGCTCGCCAACAGGTCCTCGAGCGGGCGCGGATCGCCGGGGAGGTCCACGACGTCGTCGCGCATTCACTGAGCATCGTCCTGCTGAACGTGACCGCTGCCCGGCGGGCTCTTGAGTTTGGACGCGGGGCAGACGGCGTGGTCGATCCCGACGACGTCGACGAGGCGCTCGAGGCCCTGCGCGACGCGGAGACCCAGGGTCGTGGCGCGATGGACGATGTCCGTCATGCGATCGAGCTGCTGCGCAGCGAGGCAGCCGTCGACACCGCACAGCCCGGTCTCGATGACCTCGACGTCCTCGTCGACGGCTTCCGGCGCGCAGGGACCGAGGTCGACTGGCGGTTCCGGCCGCCGGTCGAGCCCCTGTCGCAGGCCACCGAACTCGCCGTGTACCGAGTGGTCCAGGAGTCGCTGACCAATGCGAGCAAACACGCGCCCGGCGCGCCGATCACCGTCGACGTCGGGCCGGGTGACGACGGGTATCGCGTACGGGTCACCAATCTCGTCGTCGTGCCGACGCGGTCGACAACACCGGGGCTCGGACTGGTCGGCATGGCCTCGCGCGTGGAGAACCTCGGCGGATCGCTGCGCGCCCGTGCCGACGACGGCCGTTGGCTGGTCGACGCGCGATTCGGTGCAGCTCCGGCGACGTCGAGCCGGTGCGTGATCGATGAGGCGCTCAGTGGACGGTGAGCCGATCCGCGTCCTCCTCGTCGACGATCAGGAGCTGGTTCGATCGGGACTGCGGCGGATTCTGCGTCGGCGCGACGGGTTCGAGATCGTGGCCGAGTGCGGCGACGGCGATGAGGTGCCCGCCGCCGTCTCCTCGTCGGCCCCCGACGTCGTGGTGATGGACTTGCGGATGAAACGGGTCAGCGGCATGGCGGCGACGAGGGTGCTGCGGTCCGCCGACACTGCCGACGCGGTGGGCCCGCCGGTGCTTGTCCTCACCACTTTCCGCGACGAGGAGTTGCTGTCGGAGGCACTGCGGGCCGGGGCCGCGGGTTTCGTGTTGAAGGATTCGCCCGCCGAGGAGTTGATCCGCGCGGTGCGGCTCGTGGCGGCCGGTGAGGCGGTCCTCGATCCGGCTGTCACCGGACGCGTGCTCGACGCCTACCGGTCCTCGAGCCCTCCGCCGAGCCGCGATGGCGCGGCCGCGCTGGATCGGCTCACCGCCCGCGAGCGGACGGTACTGGAGCTGATCGGGCGCGGCCTGACCAACGATGAGATTGCCGCCGAACTCGTCATCTCGGTGGTGACGGTGAAGAGCCACGTCGGGAAGATCTTCCGCGCGCTCGGCGTGCGCGACCGGGCCGCAGCGGTGGTCTTCGCCTTCGACCACGGGGTTGTCGCGCCGCGCGGTGCATAGCGGCGGCACGTAGCCGGGCAGCGCGATCTGTCGTTCCGGGACCGGGGCAGAGAGGTTGGGGTAGTTTCGCCTGACCCACGTTGCGAGGAGCCATCCCATGAAAATTCAAACCACTGTCGGTGCCCTGGCGCTCGCGTCGATCATCGCGCTGGCGGGGTGTTCGACCGATGGATCGGACAAATCCGGTACGACCTCGAGTGGATCGGCCCCGATGACGTCGGCACCGGTGGAATCCCAGACGACAACCTCGACGGCGCCGGCCTCGCCGTCGGCGGAAGCTTCCCCGGTCGATCCTGAGGCAGTCGACGGCGAGCAGGGTGCACTTCGAATCGACTCGGCTACCAACACGGTCGACGGCACGCCGTTGGCTAAGTCGATTTCACGGTTGTGGGCCGAGAGAGGCGGCCCGAAGCTGGACTCGGTGACGTGTCCCGACTTGTCGGCGACGGTCGGGGCATCGGTCACGTGCAAGCTGGTCAGTGGAGCGGACACTCTGATGCTCACTGTGGTGGTCACCGCGGTCAACGGTTCGTCGCTCGAGTACGAGGTGAAGTCGGGCGAGTGATCGTCCTGGTTCAGAACGCCCGGTAGTCCCGCACTGACATGCGTGGGCCGCGCCGCGCCGGGCGTGAGCCGTAGAGCTCGCACAGCCGTACCACGCGGCCGCGCTGGCCGGCGAAGGGTTCGAGCAACTCCAGCATTCCGGCGTCGTCGACCGGTTCGCCGATCAGCGTGTGGCCGACGACTTTTGGCAGGTGATAGTCGCCGACGGGAACGGCGTCGGGGTCGCCCAGCGCCCGTCGCCGCACCTCGGCCGCGGTCCAGGGACCGATGCCGCGCAGCGACGTGAGGTGGTCGGCGCCCCGCTCGACGTCCATCGCGGCTGCCCGGGTAATCGTCCGCATCCGGACTGGTTCGGCACCGCTGCGGTGCCAATCCCACGATGGGATCGCAGCCCAATCCTCGCGACGCGGCGGTACGCGCAGGCCGGTGTCAGGTCCGGGTGCCGGCTCGCCGTGTGTGCGCAGCAGATAGCGCCACGCGCGCCACGCCTCGGTGCCCACGACCTTCTGCTCCAGCACCGCGGGAACCAGTGCCTCCCACACCCGGTCGGTCCGACCCAGACGCATGCCGTGGGCCTGTCGTTGGAGGCGCTGCACGACGGGGTCGTCGGTGATCAGCGCGTCCGGGTCGTCGGCGGCGCCGAGCAGATCGGGGAATTGCTCGATCAACCACGCGCCGCCGGAGCCCCACGCCTGGGCGTCGACTTCGCCGGCATGTGCCCGCAGGCGCAGCGTCCCCGGACCGTCGGGGGTGTGCGACGCCCGCCAGACCGACCCGTCGGGGTCGTAACGCATCGCCGGGTCCCCGGTGCCGCGCCGATGCTGTCCCACCGTCGCCCTGATGTCGACCGGGAACGGAGGAGTCCAGGTTCGGGTGAGGGTCACGTGGATCGAGGCCTCACCCGAGTTGCGGAACGACCTGTTCGGCGACGAGGTCGAGGTGGTCGAGATCGGCCAGATCAAGGACCTGCAGGTACATACGCTGCGCTCCCGCGTCGCGGTACTTCGCGATCGCCGCCACCACCTCGTCGACCGTTCCGGCCGCACCGTTCTCGCGGAGCTCCTCGGGTTCGCGGCCGATCGCGGCGGCTCGTCGTCGAAACTCGTCTTCGGTCGCGCCGCAGCAGAGAACGAGACCGGTGGACCACACCATTCCCGACGGGTCGCGGCCGATGGTCTCGCACGCGTCGGCCACCCGACGGAACTGGCGCGTCATGACGTCGACCGGTTGGAACACCACGTTGAACTCGGTGGCGAAGCGGGCCGCCAGTGCAGGCGTGCGCTTCTTGCCCTGGCCGCCGATGATGATCGGCGGCGGTGACTGCACGGGTTTGGGAAGCGCGGGGGAGCCGGTCAGGGTGTAGTGCTCGCCGCCGAAGGAGAACGTCTCGTTCACGGGCGTCGACCAGAGCCCGGTGATGATCGCCAACTGTTCCTCGAACCGGTCGAAGCGCTGCACCGTCGACGGGAAGGGGATGCCGTAGGCCGCGTGCTCCTTCTCGAACCACCCGGCGCCCAAGCCCAGCTCGACACGGCCGCCGCTCATCTGGTCGACCTGCGCCACAGAGATCGCGAGCGGGCCCGGCAGGCGGAACGTGGCGGAGGTGACCAGCGTCCCCAGGCGGACGCGCGACGTGTCGCGAGCGAGCGCCGCCAGCGTCAGCCACGCGTCGGTCGGCCCGGGCAGGCCCGAGACGCCGCCCATCTTGACGTAGTGGTCGGAGCGGAAGAAGGCGTCGAAGCCGAGGCTTTCGGTGCGCTGCGCGACCGCAAGAAGATCGTCGTAGCTGGCGCCTTGTTGGGGTTCGGTGAAGATGCGGAAGTCCACGACTCCACGGTAGCCACTCGGCCACTTGCGCGGGTCGAACCCACCCCGCTGGCTGGGGTTGCGGTTAGTGTCATCAGGCATGACGCAAACGATCAGCTCCCACGCCCGCAAGCGCCGCCGCACCCTGTGGGTGATGACCGTCGTCGGCTTCTTCGTGCCGACGGCCATGTTCGGGAAGTTCTTCAAGGACAACGGCTTTGGCAAGGACAGTTGGAAGAAGTTCGGAGAGCAGGCGGCCGGCAATCTGCCCGCTGCGGCGATCCTCGCCGATGCCGGATTGACGGCGAATGCGTTCATCACCTGGGCCGCATGGGACGCCCACCAGAACAAGATCCGCGGGTGGTGGGTGGTCTACCCGGCCACCTTCGGCGTCGGCATCTGCTTCGGCGCGCCGCTCTACCTGCTCATGCGCGAGTACAAACTCGGCGACGCAGCTTTTCTGCCTCGAGAAGCCGGGTAGTCCGTGCGCTAGGTGGTCGAGGCCAGTCCTTCGTCGTTATCGCGCGGACAACTCGTCGGCCTTGAAGGCGACGATGCGCTCGATCAGATCCCAGGGCATCTCCTGGTTGAGTGGGAACTGCACTGATCCCTTCCCCTGCTTGTAGTGCGACAACTCCTCGGCGAAGGCCGCGTGGCCCGACGGCGTCGCGTAAAGGCCGATGTGCTTGGCGTATCCCGCGAAGTAGATGAGCGGTTTGCCGTTCAGCTTGTACGCCGGCATGTCGTAAGCGATCGACTCCTGCGCCTCGGGGGCGGCCGTGGTGATCAGTGCGCGCAGGCGCTCGAGGCGCTGGCGAGTCTCACCGTCGAATCCCGTGAGGTAGGCGTCGACGGTCGTCGGTTTGGTCATGGCTCCGATCGTGACACCGACAGACGCGCTCGTGGTGGTGCTATGCCCGATCCGGTGGGCATCAGGCGTCGGCGGGACGCAGCATGGGCCAGATCAGCGGGCCGTCCATCGGAAGCTTGATCTCGTCGACGACGGCGAATCCGAACCGCTCGTACAGCGGGATGTTGTCGCGGTGCGAGCTCTCCAGGTAGGCGGGGACGCCGTTGACCTGGGAGAGACGGTGCTCCAGCAGCGCGCTGCCGATGCCGCGGCCCTGAATCGTGGCACCGATCGCCGGCAGGTACCAGTGCGGCTCCTTGGGGTGCAGTTTGGGGAAGATGCTCTCGACGACGGCAGAGCGACGGAACCCGCCGCGGAACACTGCGAGCGCCTGGAGCGGTACCAGCCACTTGTTGACCTTCTCGGTGTACCCGGGCGGATTCCACATGGCCGCGCCGACGGGCGTGCCGTCGTCGTCGACGTAGAGGTCAGACGCGCCTGGTGCCCGGTGGAAGCGGCTGAGGAACGCGAACACCTTCTCGTCGCGAGCGGTGCTGGGGCCCATCATCCAGCGGATCATCGGGTCATCGCGGAATGCGTGGGCCAGTACGCGGTTGGAGTCGGCGCGGTTCGTGTCGTCGATGGGCACAATCGGCATGGTCTTACGTTAGCGCCGACGCTGGTGACCACATAGTGGTCATCAGCGTCGGCGGAAACCTCCTTGACCGTGTGGATACGGTCGAATCATGACGGTGACGCTACGGCCCGCGACGCTCCACGATGTTCCGCTCCTACAAGCGTGGGATCTCCTGCCGCATGTCATCGCGTGCACCACCGACGACCCGACCGCCACCACGGCTTTCGAGGGCACCGACTGGGCGGAGGAGATCGCAGCGGCCAGCGGGGTGAGTTACCACCTGATCGCCGAGGTCGACGGCCGCCCGATCGGTGCGATGCAGATCATCGACCCCCAGCTCGAGCCCACCCACTACTGGGGCGACGTCGAGCCCAACCTGCGTGCTCTCGACATCTGGATTGGTGAGACCGACGCGCTGGGCCACGGCTACGGAACTCAGATGATGACGCAGGTCATCGACGACGCCTTCGCCGATCCATCGGTCACTGCGATCATCATCGACCCGCTGAACTCCAACACCGATGCGCACCGCTTCTACCAACGGCTCGGGTTCCGTGTCATCGGGCGACGGACCTTCGACGACGACGATTGCCTCGTGCACCGTCTCGACCGTGCGGACTGGGAAGCGTCGAGACGCTAGTACGGGCCGACGTCGCAGACGCTACTGTTCGCGTGTGCCGGTCTTGCGGATAGGCGCACTTGACGTCGCATACCAGCGGACCGGACAGGGCCCGCCGATCGTGCTGGTGCACGGCGGGGGCGACGACTCGAAAGGCTGGCAACCACAGATCACCGGGCTTGCCGACGAGTTCACCGTCGTCGCGTGGGACGAACCCGGGGCGGGTTTGTCGTCCGATGTGCCAGAAGGATTCGGACTCGCCGAATACGCGGATTGTCTTGCCGCGCTGATTGTTTCGCTCGGATTGGATTGCGTGCATGCCGCCGGGATCTCGTGGGGCGGGACGGTCGTGCTGGAGCTGTGGCGGCGTCACCCGGCGCTCATCGCGTCGCTCATCCTGCTGGACACCTACGCGGGCTGGAAGGGATCACTTCCCGGCGACGAGCTGCGTTCCCGCGTCGAGAGTGTCCGTGTGCAGATCGACGTCGGAGATCTGCCCAAAGGTGTCCGCCCGCAGACGATGGCGAATCAGCTCACAGTGATGGCCGACGCCGATCTGCGCGAGGTGCTCCCGACGATCAGCGTGCCGGTCCTGCTGGTGTGGGGTGAGAACGATGCGCGGTCACCGTTGACGATCGCGCGCGAGTTCGCGGCCGCGATTCCGCACGCCGAACTCGTCGTCGTCGCCGGCGCGGGTCACCTCAGCAATCTGCACCGGCCGCAGGAGGTGAACGACGCCATCCGACGATTCGTGCGTCAGACGTCGGCGAGTGCGTAGACGTGGACGGGTTCAGCCTAGCCAGGATAGAAGGCATTTTCCGGTCCTAGGAGCTACGCGGGCGATCGTTACCTTCTTCGCGTAAAGATCGACCGCACAACTCGGGGTCAGCGTGCAGCAGTGAGGACGATGAGGTCGGGGCTCTGGAACTGGGTGAAGAACACGGTGCCGGTGCGAGCGTCGACGGCCGGGGTGTGCGGTTCGCCCGCGGTCCGAATCGTCGTGAGCACCGTCGCGCTATTGAGGTCGACGACGGTGATTGACTTGGAGAACAGGTTCGACGTATAACCCAGGCCGCGACGCGAATCGACGGCCAGAGTCACCGGCGTTGAGTTGGTCTGGATGCGCTTACCGACGGTCAGCGTCGTCGGGTCGAGGACGCCGATCTCACCCGTCTTGAAGCTCGTCAGGTACACCAACCCCGTCGAGGGGTCGACGCTCGGGCGCGTGTTCTGCGGGGTCGCGATCTTCTTGACCACACGCTTGGTCGTGAGGTCCACGACGGCGACGTAGTGCTCGCCGCGGCTGTTCTTGGTGTCGGCGTTGCCGACGTAGAGGCGTCGGCGCTGCGCGTCGACTGCCGGTACCGAGGCCTTGTACAGCCCGGGGATCTGTCCGACCTGCTGGCGCGTTCCAGGGTTGATGACAGCCACGAGGTCACGGCTGAACACCGCAATGTAGGCCAGCCCGGTGACCGGGTCGACGGTCGTGCCCATCGGGTGGGCGAGCGGTCCGTCGCTGCCCCGCACGATGTCCGACGGTCGGGCGGCGCGCGCAGTCATCGGCACGATCGCCGCGCCGTTGGACTGGGCGTTCGTCGTGACGATCAGGCCGCGCCGGGTGTCGAGCGCAAGACCGGCAGGCACCTGCGGCGACGGGATCTTCACCCCGTAGGCGTTCATCGACCCGGCCGGCAGCGGCAGGTAGTCGATCGTGCGGGTCACCCGCCGGGTGTCGGCATTGAGCACCGCGATCTTGGGGTTCAGCGGCCGCGGCACCGGCCATACGCGGCCGTTGATCTTCTTGCTCCAGCTGTCCCCGTCGGCGACGAACACCGCGCGCCGCTGCGAGTCGACGGCGAGTTGGCCGCCCGAGGTGATCCCACCGCTGATCGTCGTCGTCGTGAAACCCGATGCCGGAGCGGCCGACGCCGGGGAGGCGAGAATGAACGGAAGAGCGACGGCGACGGCGAGGAGCGGCGTGCAGGCACGACGGAAATGTCGGTTTCGCGAAGTCATTACCGCACCTTAGCAAGGTACTTAGGGCAACCTAAAAGACCGTACTGGAATCATCGCCGCCCGCCGTCGCCTAGATTCAGACATGGTCTGAACATGGCCGTTGGCAGATGGAGTGCGACATGGATATGGCGTGGTCGGACGAGGACGTGGCGTTTCGCGACGAAATCGTGGCGTTCCTCGACGAGAAGCTGACCCCGGAGCTGCGCGCTGCGGGCACACTGCGGACCAGCGTGTACGCCGATCACGAAGCGTCGATGGAGTGGCAAGCGATCCTGCACGAGCGAGGGTGGGCGGCCCCCGCGTGGCCGGTCGAGTACGGCGGATGCGATTGGTCGCTGACCCAGCACTACATCTTCGCGCGCGAGTCGATCCTTGCCGGCGCGCCGGCGCTCTCGCCGATGGGGTTGCGCATGGTTGCCTACGCCATCGTCGCGTTCGGCACCGACGAGCAGAAGGACTTCTTCCTGTCCGGCATCCTCGACGGCAGCGTCTTCTTCTGTCAGGGGTACTCCGAGCCGGAGTCAGGATCGGACTTGGCGTCGCTGTCGATGGCGGCGGTCGAGGACGGCGACGACCTCGTGCTCACCGGCAGCAAGATCTGGACCACCCACGCCGCCGAGGCCAACTGGATGTTCGTCCTCGTGCGGACGTCGCGCACCGGTCGCAAGCAGGAGGGCATCACCTTCATCCTCGTCGACATGACGTCGCCCGGCATCGAGGTCCAGCCGCTGGTGATGGCCTCCGGTGAGCAGATCCAGGCCCAGGTCTTCTTCGACGGTGTGCGCGTTCCCAAGGCCAACGTGCTGGGCAAGATCGACGACGGGTGGACGGTCGCGAAGTACCTGCTCGTGTTCGAGCGTGGTGGCGGGGCGGCGGCACCGGCGTTGCAGGTGATGGCGCAGCGCCTCGGTGAGCACGCCGCCGGTGTCGTCGGCCCGGACGGCGGGCCGCTGGCGGATTTTCCGCCGTTCGCGGCCAAGCTCGCCGACATCAAGGTGCGTACCCGGGTGTTGGAGGTGCTCGAGTACCGCGCCTTGGCGGCGATGAGCACCGGGAAGGATCCCGGGTCGGTGGCGTCGATGCTCAAGGTTCTGGCGACGGAACTCTCGCAGCGGATTACCACCCTGGGTGTCGAGGCAGCCGGTCCGCACGGCCGCGTCTTCCAACCACATGCGACTAAGCCGGGCGGCCCGATCTCGCAGTACGTGCCACCGACCGACGGCTACGTGAGCGGTGAGCCCTGGCAGGCCGTCGCACCACTCCACTATTTCAACGACCGTGCCGGATCGATCTATGCGGGCAGCAACGAGATCCAGCGCAACATTCTGGCCAAGGCCGCACTCGGTCTGTGACGAAGCGGAACACCGATGGACTTCACCCTCACCCCTGAACAGCAATTGCTCTCTGACGGCATCGCCAGGTTCCTCGATGCCCGCTACGACCTCGAGACCAGCCGGACCGCAGTCAAGACCGGTCCAGGCTGGCAGCCCGACGTGTGGCGTGCCCTGCATTCCGAGTTGGGCGTCATCGGTGCCGTCGTTCCCGAGGAGATCGGCGGCGACGGCGGCGGCGCCGAGGAACTGATGGTGATCACCGAGGCGCTGGGCCGCTCGCTGGTCGTCGAACCGTATGTCGACTCGGTGGTGCTCGGCGCACGTCTGCTGCATGCGACGGGTGCGCCGGCCGCTCTCGAGGCGGCGCGGCGGATCGTCGACGACGGTGCGGTGTCCGCGCTGGCCGCACTGGAGGATTGTTCCGGCGGCGACGTGGCACGGATCGCCACCTCAGCGGTCTCCGACGGTTCCTCGTGGGTCCTGAACGGGACTAAGGCCGTCGTCACGTCGGCGCCCATCGCCGAGTACCTCATCGTGAGTGCGATGCTCGACGGGAAGGTAGCCCTGTTCCTGCTGTCGCTGCGCGACGCACATGCCGGGTTGTCGTCGCACGTGGTACGCACGATCGACGACCGTCCCGCCGCGGATCTGACGCTCGACGGGGTTGCCCTGCCAGCCGACGCGTTGGTCGCCCGAGACGGACTCGCGCTGCTCGAGCGGGCGTGGGACGAGGCGACCGCCGCCGTTATATCCGAAGCGGTCGGGCTGATGCGCAAGGTCCTCGACGACACCGTCGCCTACACGAAGGCGCGTGAACAGTTCGGGCAGCCGATCGGCAGTTTCCAGGTCCTACAGCACCGCATGGTCGACATGTTGATCGAGCTCGAGCAGTCGGTGGCCGCGCAGTACCTGGCGATCCTGTCCCTCGACGATCCGCCCGTGCAGCGTGCCGCTGCGGTGTCGGCGGCCAAGGTGACCATCGCCCGTGCGGCCCGGTTCATCGGGCAGAACGCCGTGCAGCTGCACGGCGGCATGGGCATGACCGAGGAACTGGCGATCGGCCACTACTTCAAGCGCCTCACCGCGATCGAGTACGAATTCGGCACGTCCGACGCGCATCTCGACAGGTTTGCCCGGGTGACGGCAGCTGAGCAGTAGATCGTTACGTTCCTCGAGTCGGGATCGACCGCGCAACTCGTCGGTGCCCCCACTGGGACTCGAACCCAGACCGGTACCGGTTTTAAGCCGGTTGCCTCTGCCAATTGGGCTATGGGGGCGCGGGTCAAGAATGCCACGCGCTATCGCGCGGCTGTCCAGTAGTAGTGGCGACGGTCAGCAGCGCCCTGCGCCGACGGGCAGTCCACTCCGCAGCGGCAAGTCGCGCGAGGAGAACCCGACCTTGACCGCGGCGCACCCGTCCGACACCCGCCAGCCCGACGCTGAGGTACTCCAGTACGACAGGGCGCGGCGGTCCAGCGGGAAATTCACCGTCATCGATTCGCCCGGCTGGAGGTACACCTTGGTGAAGCCCTTGAGCGCCGACGGCGGCTGCGGCACACCTTGTGACGAGGGCAGACCCAGGTAGAGCTGCGGGACCGCAAAGCCGGCACGCGATCCGGTGTTTGTAACTATGGCGCGCACCGTCGCCTGGTCGCCGCCACCGGTCACCGACAGTCCGGACAGCCGGAATGTCGTGTAGGACAGGCCGTAGCCGAACGGGTACGCCGGGCGCAGGTTCTTCTCGTCGTACCAGCGGTAGCCGACGAACACGCCCTCGCTGTAGTGGGTGTCGAATCCGGCGTTGCTGCCCGGATACCGGTCCCGACGGCCCGCCGTCGGCAGCTGGCCCTCATTCGCCGCGTAGGTGATGGGGAGACGCCCACTCGGGTCGACGTCGCCGAACAGTACGCGGGCCACTGCCGGGCCACCGTGCGCACCGGGGTACCAGGCCTGCAGGATCGCCGGCACCTTCGTGCGCCACGGCATGAGGCTGACACCGCCGGACTCGAGGACGACGACCGTCTTGCCCTGGGCGCGTGCCACCGTGTCGATCAAGGCATCCTGGTTGCCCAACAGCGACGGGCACTGCAGCGATAGACAGCCTCGGTCGGCGCCCTCGCCGTAGGCATCGCGGGCGACGACGATTGCCACGTCGGCGCGGCGCGCGAGTGACGCTGCGCGCGCATGGTCGCGACCGTCGTCGTAGGTCACCGTCACCTTCGAACCGGCCCGTGCGCGGATGCCGTCGAGGATCGAATGGTTCGTGAACGGCTTCACCGCACCCGATCCGCCGCCGACGGCGAATTCGGTGGCCGGCGATCCGATGACCGCGATCGAGCGGGTCGTCGTCGAGATGGGCAGCATCGAGCGCTCGTTGCGCAGCAGGGTGGCTGCGGCTTCGGCGATCTTCTGCGACGCCTTCCCGTCGGCCTGCTTGTCGATCTGCGCATCGTTGTTTCGGTAAGCGGGCCTATCGAACACCCCGAACCGGAACCAGGTCACCAGCATGTGGCGGACGGCCCGGTCCACGGTGCTCGCCGGCGCCGCTCCACTGGCCAACGCGGCCTTGATGAACGCGGGTTGGTAGGCCAGCGGTGGCCACGGCTCGAAGTCGAGGCCGTTGTTCAGGTTGCCCGGGGTGTTGTGGGCGGCCAGGTAGTCGGCCAGTGTGTAGCCCTTGAACCCCCACTCGGTGCGCAGGATCTTCTGCAGCAGCTCCTTGTTCTCACACGCGTACGGGCCGTTGACCCGGTTGTAGGCGCACATGATGGTGCCGACGCCGGCGTCTTTGACCGCCGCCTCGAACGCGGGCAGGTAGATCTCCCGCAGCGCGCGGCTGTCGACGATCGAGTTCTGCACCATGCGGCTGCCCTCTAGGCCGAAGCCGAACGGCGATCGGGCCACCAATTCGCCGCCGGCCAGGTCGACACCCTCCTGGTTGTTGGCCGCGTAGTGCTTGACGTTGGCGATGACGCCGGTGTTCTGGGCCGCCTTGATCCAGGCAACGGCGATGCGCGAGGTCAGCAGCGGATCCTCGCCGTAGCCTTCGAAGGTCCGGCCACCGAGCGGGGTGCGCGCGATGTTGACGGTCGGGGCGAACACGACGTCGTTGCCCTTGAACTTGGCTTCGGTCGCCACCACGCGACCGTGCGTGCGGGCCAGGTCGGGATCGAATGTTGCGGCCAGCGCGAGCGGGGCGGGCAGGCCGATCGATTTGCCCTGGCGCGGACCCACCGGGCCGTCGCTGTAGTAGATCGTGGGAACGCCCAACCGTGGGATCCCGTTCTGTACGCCGGTGTGCTCGCCCTCGACCGCGACGGAGGTGATGCGGTCGCCGCCGAGCAGGTCGATCTTCTCGTCGGGAGTCATAGCGGCGAACAGCAGATCAGCGCGGCGTTCGGGGCTCAAGGTGGTGTTACACCACGCGTGGTTGCCGCAGCGACCGCTGGCTTGAGCCGATGCCGGGGGCAGGACCAGAGAGAACAGGACCGTGGCCGCCACGGCGAGGGTCGTGAAGTAGGCGCGCATGAGTCTTCCGGATCGAGGCTGTGCATCAGCACACGATCACAGCGCCGCGTGCATCTCCCAGTAGAGCATTTCAGATGCTTCGATCGCGGCTACCTCGGTGGTGGCTTCGGCGGTCAGTCGCAGTGCGTCGCCGGCTTCCAACTCAGCGTCGATGCCGGCGACGGTCATCCGGCCGGTGGGCAGGTAGAGGTGGCCGAAGGGCGCGGCGGGCAGCGTGACGCGCTGCCCGGGTGTCAGGCGCGCGACGTGCAGCGTCGCGAAGCGGTTCGCCAGTGTGACGGCGGCGTCGACGCCCGGACGTCCCGACGCGGCGGCGACCAGCGCACCGTCGACGAGAAGGTCGGTGATATCGGCTTCCGCATAGCCGGGAGAGAGTCCTGATGTGTCGGGGGCGACCCACATCTGCACGGTCGAGACCCTCGCCGGGGTCGATGGTGTCGTCGTTGTTGACCATCAGGACGCCGTGCGCGTTGCCGGCGAGGTCGTAGTTCCCGGTCGCGGGAAACGACTGCCACGAGTCGAGCCACTCGTTGTTCCAATGGTGGCGCTGGGCGCCGCGATGGACGGTGATCACTGTGCACCGCCGCCGCCGGAGAGTCGGCTCAGAATGGCGAGTAGGGCCCGCCCGTCGTCGGGGGAGAGCTTCTCGACGAACAACGTCTGCACCAGCGCGAGGTGGTCGTCGGCGGCAGCGCTCAGCGCCGTCATGCCAACGTCGGTGAGGCAGGCGAAGTTGCCGCGCCGATCGGCGTCGGCACGCTCGCGCCGCACCAGTCCGGCGCGGCCCAGCTTGTCGATCTGATACGACAGCCGCGACGACGAGAAGACCATCGCGTCGGCGATCTCGCCCATCCGCAGCCGATGCTGCGGGGCGTGAGAGAGGAGTAGCAGCACCTGGTAGTCGGCCAGTGCGAGGCCGTGACGCCGGCGCAGATCCTCGTCGAGAAGGGTTTGGATCTGCACCGACGTCTCGATGAACGGCTGCCATGCCGCCCAGCGCGGATCGGGACTCATCGTCGGGCTATCCGACGACGTGCGGCATCAGCGCGTCCGGTGGGATCTGGCCCAGGCGTCCGGCCTGGTAGTCCTCGATCGCCTCGACGAGCTGCTGGCGGGTGTTCATCACGAACGGGCCGTACGCGACGACGGGCTCGCGGATGGGCTGACCGCCCAGCAACAGCACCTCCATCGCAGGCCGGTGGGAATCCTGACTCGACTCCGCGGCGACGGTGATCGTGTCGCCCTTGCCCAACACGGCGAGCTGGCCCTGATGGATCGGGCGGCGATCCGCGCCTACCGTGCCGCGCCCGGACAGCACGTAGACCAGTCCGTTGAAGTCGGGCCGCCACGGCACGGTGACGCTTGCGCCGGGCTCGATCGTGGCGTGGGCGAAGGTGATCGGCGTGTGCGTCGACCCCGGGCCCTGATGACCGTCGATCTCACCGGCGATGACGCGGATCAGCGCCCCGCCGTCGGGGGAGGACACCAGCGCCAGGCCGGCGCCCTCGAGGTTCTGGTACTTCGGTGCCAGGAACTTGTCGCTGGCGGGCAGGTTGACCCACAGTTGGATGCCGTGGAACAAGCCGCCGGACTCGACGAGCTCGGCCGGGGGTGTCTCGATGTGCAGGATTCCTGCACCGGCGGTCATCCACTGGGTGGCGCCGTTCTCGATGAGGCCGCCGCCACCGGTGGAGTCCTGGTGCTGGAAGCGGCCGTCGATCATGTACGTGACCGTCTCGAATCCGCGGTGCGGGTGCCACGACGTGCCGCGGGGCTCGCCGGGCTCGTAATCGACCTCGCCCATCTGGTCCATGTGGATGAACGGGTCGAGGGCGGCGCTGCTCACGCCGGCGAACGCGCGCACGACGGGGAAGCCCTCGCCCTCGTGGCCGCGTGGACCGGTGGTGATCGAGGTGACGGTGCGGTCGACGGCGCCCGGGCCCGGCTCGGTCAAGCGGGCCAGCGTCAACGTATCTGCGGTGATAGCAGGCATTGTGGTCTCCCTTCGGGGTTCCAGAATAGCTCAAATTTGAACTATCTGACCGTTGCAACGAACGGTGGGCGCGTGCTATTCCCGACGTGTCAGACGGAGGAGATCGGCAGATGACAAAGGTCCACTACTACGCGGCGACGACGCTGGACGGGTTCCTCGCCGACCCGAACGATTCGCTCGAATGGCTTCTTCGCCAGGAGATCGACGCGGAGGGATACGGCTCGTACCCCGGGTTCATCGCCGGCATCGGCGCCATCGTGATGGGCTCGACGACCTATGAGTGGATCGTCGAGTACCTCAAGAGCTCGGGTGAGAAGTGGTTGTACGAGATGCCCGCCTGGGTGATGACGTCCCGCGACCTCGAACCGTTCCCCGACGCCGATATCCGCTTCGCGTTGGGCAGCGTGCGCCCGGTTTACGACGAGATGGTGACCGCGGCGGGTGGAAAGGACTTGTGGGTGGTCGGCGGTGGCGACCTCGTGGGGCAGTTCGCCGACGAAGGGCTGCTAGACGAGATGTTCGTGTGCATTGCCCCGGTTGTCCTCGGCACGGGACGACCGTTGTTGCCGCGGCGCTACGACTTCGAGCTCCTCGAGACCGGGCGCAACAAGGCGTTCGTCTGTGCGCGCTATCGCTTCGTCGGCCCGCTCGCCGAGGGCCAATAGCGCTGCGTCGAGGTTCTGCTCGGCATCTATTCGGTGGATTGTTACCAGGAGAAGGTAACGATCGACCGAATAAGTGCCGGCCTAGCCCGACCAGATCACAGGCACGTCGTAGCGCACCACCTGCTCATCGCCGGACACCAGTACGAGGTTCTCGTGCACCGCCTGTGCGACGAGCATCCGGTCGACCGGGTCGCGGTGGTGCGGTGGCAGGTCGGCCGCGGCAGCGGCGTGATCGTGCGTAATCGGCAGGGGGTCGAAGCCCTCGTCGTTGGCGATCTCGGCGAGTGGAACGTCGGTTGCCAAGTCGAGTTTTCCCAGGGCCCGCTTGATCCCTGCCTCCCAGATCGACGCGGAACTGACGAATACTCGACTCATGGGGTTGGCGATGACTTCCCTCGCGGTTGCCGGCAACCGTGCATCGTCGGCCAGCCACCACACCAACGCATGCGTGTCCAGGAGGTAACCGCTCACCGGTAGAAGGCCTCGATGACTTCGTCGGGCGTGGCGTCGAAGTCGTCGGTGATGGTGATCTTCCCGGCCAACCGGCCGGGGGTGCGCGGTGCGACGAGGGGTTCGTAGCGGATCAGCCGCGCAACCGGCTGTCCCGACCTGGTGATCACGATGTCGACGTGGTCATCCTCGTGAAGCTTTTTGATCAACTCGGACAGCGTCGTCTTTGCCTGGTGCATCCCGACTTCCATCGGCGCCTCCGTCCATCAGCAGGTGACTTAGTCCAGCTTAGCTAACATGAGGAGAGTGGCAACTGAAAGACGTCGGACGTCGAAGTGCCGAGCCCCACGGTCGGTATTTGACAGTACGGCTCGGCACTTTGCTGATGTCAGGGCGCGACGTCACCCCAGTCGTTGAAGCCCGACGGACGGTGCAGGCCGAAGCTGCCGTGCTCGAACATGCCCCAACCCTCGTGCTCGGTGCCGTCGGCCTCGCGGCACACCGCGTGTCCGACCTGGTCGATGACGCCGAATGCAGCGCGCCCGTTGACCGCGGGATCGGTCAGGTCGTAGGTGACGCGCTCGACGAAGTTCTCGCCCTTCCACTGCCCGTGGCCCCAGTCGGGGTCGCCGCCGTAGCCGCCGCCGATGTGCAGCGGGGTGGCGCACTGGGCGTCGGCCTCGATGACCACCGGCGAGCCGTCGGCCGCGGTGGCCTCGATCGTCGCGCCGACGGGCAGTCGGGTGCCCGAGCGGTAGTGGATCTTCACCCGCGGCCAGCCGAGCTGCTCGACGCGGCCGTCGCGCCACACGCGCGTGCAGTCGTTGAGCGTGCGGTAGCCGTCGGGGTCCTCCTGGATGATCATCACGAGGCCGAAGTCGTCGAAGGCCATCGGCAGGTAGAACCACCACATGCCCTGGAACGGCGGATCGGCGGGACGGCCGGGGTTCTCGGGTTCGCCGACGGGGCGGATGCCCCACGAGCGGTCGCGGGTGCCGATCCACGTCGCCGGGTCGACGATGAATTCCTCACCGTCGACGACGAGCCGGCCCGACCACGATCCGACCTGCGCGAACCGCTGTGCGTCGAGGGTGACGCGGGTGCCCTGGCGCATGAGGTGACGCTGTTCCTGCACGACGTCGAACAGTCCGTTCCACGTCATGTCCAGCTCGATGCCCTCGGTCTCCTCGAGGGTCAGCCGCAGCGTCTTCAACGGCTCGACGACCTCGATCGCGAACGGGCCCACGCGCGGGTTCAAGCGGTCGCCGTCGATCGCGTCGCACAGGTGGACGGCGGTGTTCGTGTCACTGTCGCCGACCTTGCGGTGCACCAGGACGAACGCGTCCTTCACCCCGAGGTTCGGGTAGTGGCCGAGGCCGAACACGACGAAGATCTCGCCGCTGCGGTCGTGCGCGCACAGGTAGGACCGGTCGTAGAAGTTGCGGTCCGACTGCGTCGGCCACGCGATGGGCAGCGCAGCCTGGTGGATGGGGTACTCGTCACCGGCAGTGATCATTTGTTTCCTCCGACCCCGTCCCAGTACGTGCCGTCGAGCATGGCTCGCAGCGTCGCCTGGTTGAGGATCTTGTCGTCGGGGTTGGCGGGTTCTTCGGCTTGGCCGAACTCGACGGCGCGGCACTGCACGCGGAACAGGACCATCGAGTAGTACAGCGTCGCGTAGGTGATGTAGAAGTCCATATCGTGCAGCGGCACTCCGCTGGCCTCCGCATAGGCCGCTTCGACGTCGTAGCGGTCCCAGAACTCCGGCATGCCCTCCAGGTTGGCCATGCCGGCGATGTCCTGGAAGAAGCGGTGCAGGGCGATGCCCCAGGCGACGTCGAGCTCACGCGGCGCGCGTGTGGCCATCTCCCAGTCGAGGACGGCGACGGGGCTGAAATCGCGGTAGATGACGTTGCCGATGCGCGCATCGCCCCAGCTGAACACGGAGTCGTGGGTGGCGGGCATGTTGTCGCGCACCCAGATCAGGGCGCGCTCGATGAGGGGCGAGCCGGGCCGGTCGCGGGTGGTCCATGCGTAGAACTCGTTGGCCCGGCGGATGTGCGCCGCCAGGGCGGTCTCGCCCTCGTAGGGCGCCTCGAGTAGATCCGCGGGCAGGGGGGCGGCATGGATATCGGCGAGGACCTGCACCGTCTCCTGCTGCAGCTTTCGACGGTCCTCCTGGGTGCCTTCCGACATCCATGAGCCGAAGGTGTAGGGGAGGACATCGGGGGGCACGAGTCCGTCGACCCGTCCCATCACGATGAATGGGGCGCCGATGACCTCTTCCGACGGCTCGCTCCAGTACAGCGGGGGCACTGGGACGTCGGTCGTCTTCGCGACGTAGTCCATCAGTCGGAACTGGTTGTCGAGGTCGTACTCGGGGAAGACGGGATCGCTCTCCGGGGACGGTGCCACGCGCACGACGAGGGGGTGTTCTTGTCCGTCCCACTCGGCGTCGACGATGACGGTCTCGCTCGACATGCCGTTGCCGTCGGGCGGGCTGACCTTGGTGATGGTGGCCGGCGAACCGGCCTTGCTGGTGAGCCACTCGGCGAGCGCCGGAGCGATCGTCTCCGGGGCCAGTCGAGACGCGGAGGGACGGGCCATCTCCGCGGAGTTACCGGGGAGGGGCCCGTCGGTGTTGTCGGTATCTGTCGCCATACGTGAAGTAGAACACGTTCCACTTGCTTGTGGACGGCGTTTGACCAATTCCGAAGCAAGTTGCACCGAAATGATTGACGCCCTGGGTTAATGGCGATAACTTAACGTCGATAACCGACTGGGGAGGCTACTCGTGGAACGACTGACCAACGCCGTGCTTGCTGCACCGAAAGCCGTCCTCGTGGGCGCCCTCGCACTGCTGGTGCTCTTCGGGATCTACGGTGGCGGCGTTGCCAGCCACCTGCTGTCGGGCGGGTTCGAGGACCCCCACACCGAGTCGGCGCAGGCCGGCAAGGTCTTGGAGAAGGAGTACGAGCGTAGCGCGATCGAACTCATCCTCAAGATCGATGCCCCCGACCGCGACGTCACCACCGACCCGGTCGTCGCCCGGATCGGTCAAGAGCTCGTCAAAGACCTCAATGAGTACGACTTCGTGCTCGACCCACTGCTATCGATCTGGACCGAGCCAGCGGCTGCGAAGAACCTCATCAGCAAGGACAAGCAGTCGACGCTGATCATCATCCCGCTCGCCGGTGGTGAGAACGAGGCGCCGCTGCACGCCGAGGACCTCGCCGCCCGGTACGCGGGGGAGCGCGACGGTGTGCGGATCACCGCCACCGGCCAGGGCATGGTGTACACCGACATCAACGCTCAGGTGTCCAAGGACCTCGCCATCGCCGAGGGCATCGCCATCCCGATCAGCTTCTTGGTCCTGATCTTCGTGTTTGGCGGTGTGATCGCCGCGTCGCTGCCGATCGTCGTCGGGGTCTTCGCCATCATCGGCACACTGGCCATCCTGCGACTCTTCGCCCTGTTCGCCGACGTCTCGATCTTCACGATGAACCTCGCGACGGCGATGGGCCTGGCCCTGGCGATCGACTACACGCTCCTGCTCGTCACGCGCTATCGAGAAGAAGTGGCCGGAGGGTTGTCGAGACCGGAGGCCATCCACCGCGCGATGGCGACCGCGGGACGCACAGTGACGTTCTCGGCCATCATCGTCGGACTGTCGCTC
>WBZU01000339.1_pt1 | contig 42258 bp, 46 predicted proteins | sample 5204311 | NCBI WGS metagenome assembly WBZU01 (sample SAMN12344359, study PRJNA552823) | activated sludge metagenome | biome: Activated sludge suspended growth; feature: Nitrification reactor; material: Wastewater; isolation source: activated sludge from nitrification reactor of wastewater...
AGCGGATCGCCTGCAATCAGCTTGCCCGGCGGCGGGTTGCAGGTCAGATCAAATGACGAGGCTAAGTATGTAGGGCTGCCTGTGGAAGTCTTGCGGACGCGGGTTCGATTCCCGCCGCCTCCACCAATAACGAAACCCCAACCGTTCTCGGTTGGGGTTTTTTCTTGCCCAATCGCGCCGGTTCCCGCGTGTTGTTGGGGCTTCCTGCGGACTTCGCCAGCCGCCCGAATCGGCCGTTCCGGGCCACATTCCACTCTCTCCTGGCCATTCCTCGCTCCGACCTCGCTCCCTGGAACTGGCCCGAAGTCCGCAAAGGCCATAAGTCAGCGCTATACAGATCAAAGAGTTACGCGCGGACGAATCAAGCGCTTGGATTGCAGCATCGGTGGGCAAAAGCAACAAAGATCGTTGTATTTCGTCGGTAGTTATTGACGCCTACCGACACAATGCAACATCATTGCAGCATGGACAGCTCGCACCAGACTATTCTGGATCTCGCCGCCCAGCGTGGCCTTATCCGCCCATGCGACCTCAATGAGCGTGGGCTGCCGACTGTCGCCCTGACGCGGCTAGTGCGCCAAGGGTTACTGCAGCGGGTTGGACGTGGTCTGTACGCGATTCCGGATCGGCCCGTCTCGGAACACGCTGCGCTAGCCGAGTTAGCCAGCAAGCACCCGCAAGCCATCATTTGCCTGCTGTCAGCGCTTCGGCTACATGAACTCACCACGCAGTCGCCGTTCGAGGTCTGGCTGGCCATTCCAAACAAGGCCCGCTCGCCAAAAATGGACTACCCACCGCTACGCATCGTCCGTTTCTCTGGTGCCGCACTGACAGAGGGGATCGAGGAACGTGTCATCGATGGCGTACTGGTGCGCGTGACCAACGTCGCTCGCACGGTGGCCGATTGCTTCAAGTTCCGCAAGAAGATCGGCCTTGATGTCGCCCTGGAGGCGCTACAGGAAGGCTGGCGCGCCAAGCGCTTGAGCATGGACGAACTCTGGCGCTATGCCACGCTGTGCCGCGTGACCAATGTGATGCGCCCATACATGGAAAGCCTCTCATGAATCAATTCAATGTGGCGACTAGACCGTCGACCACCTGCTGGATGCGTTGTTGCGACGGAGGTAGCCAGTGACCATCCTCGTTTACGGCGAAAAGGCCAGCCGCACTCATGAGAACCAGATGCTCCACGTTTTCTTGGATCGACTCGAGGAGCGTTGGGCAAACAGCACCGATTGGATTATCACGATTGCAAACGCGATGTGGAACGGCGCGGAAATCGACCTTGTCTGCATCCTGCCGTCAGCAATCATCGTTGCCGATTTCAAGAGTTATGGTGGCAAGCTGACTGGCACCGAGAACGGGCCCTGGCAAGCTGATGGTGTGATAGTCAAAGGCGGACGGAAAGCAAACCCCTACCAGCAACTGCGCGACAACAAGTTCTCCGTTCTTGACTGGCTGCAATCAAAGGCACTGTTGTCCGGACGCAATCTAGGCCACATCTCTGCTGGCGTAATCTTTTCAGGCCGGATTGAAGATCAGTTGGAGCTTCCATCCAAGGTTCGCTCCTGGTTCTACCCGACGGATTTGACCAGCTGCGCAGCCATGCTCGATGGTCTCTCCTCGCCAGAATTAAGGATTGGAAAAGACGAAGCGCTGGAAATTGTCCGCAGACTCGGAGTTCAGCCGATTGAATGGGCTTCCAGTCGCCCGCAGGTCCGCGATATTCATTCGCATCCCGACCTCCCGCAGGCCCGAACACCGCTGACGGGACATCAACGAGATGCTTTACAGACGCTGTGCAACTTTATCGCTGGAGACGATTTCGTAAGTTTTTCAGTGCTGGGCATGACTTCGACTGGCAAGAGCCGCTTGCTGGCCGAGGTGGCCGACGAAGTCAAGAAGGCCGGTAAACAGGTTGTCGTGCTGGAGCCCAACCGGCGCCTTGCTGATGGGGCTGAGGTGGAGTCAAACAGCATCTATGTTCATCTCTACACGGGCAGCGTGAACGGCGATGATGAGCTTGATAATGTGGAAGAGCAGAAGAAGGTCAAGGTCATTCCATTGCGCGCATGCGATGACGCAACGGACAGTGTCTACCTACTGGACGACTCGCATCTGCTGGGTAATTCGCGCTTCTCGACTCCTGACGGCAAGCAATATGGCAGTGGCCAGCTGCTATCGGATTTCTTCGATTTCGCCGAAATCGGAAACACGAAGCGCAAGGTTGTGTTCTTTGGCGATCCCTACCAGATCCAGCGTGGCAGCTCCGAGGAGTCGGTGCTTTCTGGTGATTTCCAGAAAGCACGCGGACTTAAGCACCAATCTCTCGAGCTGACTCAGATCATCGATACTACTGGCGGTTCGGCCAAACTGGCCAATGCGGTCAAGCTGATGTCTGCCATAGGAACGCAGAAATTCGCTGCACTGGAACTGTCGACAGACGACGGTTTCAGGATTGTCGAAAAGAAGGATGCAGCGAGCGAGATATTGGATCACTTTCGTGCAGACCCAGGTTCTGTCTGGTACTTGGCCGAGACACATGGCCAAGCAAATGCACTAACGCAATGGGTTCGGGAGCGCTTACACAGAAGGAGCTCTTTGGATTCTGTGGAGGTCGGAGACCTCTTGGAGATATATGTCAGCCCTGATGTGCGCGACGCATTCGGCTCACGCGTGTCGATGCAATCCGGTGCGCGCATCTCCGTCGCGAGTGTCGGCAAGCGTGCTCTGTATCAGCAAGGCTTAAGTTGGGTAAAGAGCGGCCCTATCAAATTTCATTCCATCAGGTGTGGGATTCATAGCCGAGATGAGGTTGAGCTCGAGGTGTTCGAGGAATTCCTCAAGGCGGAAAAACCAGAGCTGGACAAAGCGACTGCTGTCGCTGAAAGCGTTTGGAGAAATGCCATAAAGCGTGACCGAGAGAAGGCATTCGACGGCAAACAGGCCTCGCTCCAAGGAATAGAAGGCCGGTCGGCGCCACCGCCCGCACCGGATTTCACCTACGCACGTTATGGCTATGCATCGACCGTTCACCATGCTCAGGGCATGTCGCAGCCAGTTTGTTACGTGAATTGCGACCATGCGGCCGGCCGGCACTCGGAAGGATTCTTCCGCTGGCTGTACTCGGCGCTCACTGTCGCTGAACGTGAGTTGGTTCTTTTGAATTTCAGCGATATCCACCCATTTGACGCTGCTGTATGGAATGCGGGTGCAGTCAAAGAGGCCTCGGACATCGCAGTAGGCGCTGGCTGGGCATTTCAGCCCAACGGAATCGCGTCCGAGAAAGACCAGCAACGCAGCCTGCCTGAGGGGCTAGACCAATCAAAAGATGTTCTCAAGTCGGTAGCAATTTGGCTCCGTGTCGTCAACGCAGTAGAGCGGTTGGGCTGGCGGGTCGTAAAGGCGGCCTGCCACCCTTACCAAGAGCAGTACGATCTATCTGGACCGCAAGAAGAACAATGCCAGCTGCGGATCGCCTACAACGGAAAGAACGTCGTCACCGCCATGCACGTGAAAGATCCGGCGCAGTGGCCTTTACTTATCGAATTAGCCAGCGCATGCGTCGAAACGACTGGATATTCACCTGAGGCTGAAACCTTGCTTCGCTCTGCTCGCGCGCGTTTGGACCGGATTGGCTGGAAGATCGTATCCGCTGCCGAGACGCCTTACCGTCTAGCAACTACCGTTGCTCGCAACCAGGATGAACGCGTTGGTCTTGAGATTAACTTCGACAAGCAGGGGCTGGTTTCGAGCTTGCGCCCGCTGACATACAGCAACTCCGAGGCTGTTGAAACAATAAGGTCGGCTTTGCAATGACGTGGGCGGACGTACAAGCGCTCCGGAAATCGGGGCGTTTCCAGGAGGCTATCGACCTCGGCCTTCAAGATCTGGCCAATGATCCTGACGACTTCAAACTGAGGACGCAGATTGATTGGGCTTTCTATGGCCTCGTCAAGACCCTGGTTTCCATGGTAGGAGCAAAGCTGAAAGCCTCGCAGCCTGTCCCAATGCAGACCATTAGCCAGATCCATGCGGAACTTCGCCGATTCGCAAGACAGCCGAAACGTCGCCCAGACAATGCACTCTCGAACATCATTCGAGAGGTTTGCAGAATTGCACCGCATTTTCAAACGTTTCCAGGGTTCATTCGGTGGGTTGGTAACGATGGTTTAGGCACGGAAGATTGGCAATACAGCCAGCGCGATGAGAATCGCTACCCACCGATCGCACTTGGCGTCGCACGTGCATTGGCAAAATGGGTTAAAGCCTTCCACGATGCCACGCCAGAAGACATCGATCTTGCACTTGAGTGGATAGACCGAATTCGGCCTGTGGCTGAGGGTGATGATGCTCTTTGGCTGGATTGGGACAAGGTTTTCTTGCTGAGGCGCATTCATCGACACGCAGAGGCCACCAGCATTCTTGGCTCTGTGATCAAGGCCAAGAGAAACGAGTTCTGGGTATGGGCAGAGGCGGCGCGCCTATACGCTGAGGATCAACCCGATCTCGCGCTCGCGTGCGCCTGCCGCGCACTGGAATGTGGCTCTGATCCAAAATTTACCGTCAATGTTCATCGTGAACTGGCGCAGATGTTGGCAGAGCGAGGAGACTTCTCCCAAGCAAGTAGTGAGCTCGTCACTGCCATCAACATTCGGCAGGAACAAGGCTGGGGAATCGACAAAGAGCTTCAGGAGCTGATCAGCAGCAGTTGGTATGACCCGTCAGCGCCCGAAGCCGAGAACCAGAAAGATTTCTACGCTCGGCACTCCCAGGAAGCGTTGGTGCTGTGCTTCGATTCGGTGGAAGTGAGGTCTGCGACCTATCTGGGTGTGATCGTGCCACACCAGCAAAAGGAAGCACCACCCGGTCGAAAGATAAGGCCCCTTCCGAGGTTTTCTGTGCGAACGAACGGCGGCCCATCCGTCAGTATCGTTGGACGGGGTGCGCGTGTCTCTCCCTTTAAAATTGGCGACCCTGTAACTCTCGTTGTTGGCAAGCAGTTGGAAAGCAATCGCGAGGATATAGTCCAAATAGCAGCGCGCCCGGAAGGATCAAAGTGGGACTGCACAGATGCTGGATCTGGCATCGTCTCGCGCGTGGCATCAGAAGAACAGCGTACGAAGATTTTCATCAATCGCGACATCGAAGTTGGAATCGACGACAGTGCCTGGGTCGGATCTCAACCTCCATTTTTAGGCCAGGGCGTTTCTTTTCGGACCACAAAAAACCAAAAGACGGGTCGAACTGATATCTTCGCCGTTGCGCCCGGCCCGCGTCCAGATGTTGATGTACGGGTGGCGAATGGTCACCTGAGGCGGAACGCCAAAGGATTTGCGTTTGTCGACGATGGCTTTGTTCCTCCGCATCTAGTTGAAAGCATCCCAGCAGATGTTAATGACGTAGCCGCAGTACTGGTTTATGCCAAGCATCCTAAGGAAGAGCGATATGGATGGCGCGCCGTGGCACTTAGCGCTGGATGACTGCTTTCCGAAGAGCCCCCAGTACTGCAGCAAGCACCGGACATCTCCCTCCCGCAATGGTCGTCAGTGACAGATTGAGGCCTATCGAGCAGCGAGCCTGGCTCGCTGCTCATCCCACAGCGCGGGTGGATCAACCGCCAGGTCGAACAACGTGATGTGGTTCGGAAGTGCGTCGTCCAGGATGGCCGCCACGATATCGGGCGCCAGCGTAGTCAGGTTGACCATACGGCTGACGTAGCTGTTGTCGATGCCCTCCCGCGTGGCGATCTCCTTCAAGGACTTTGCTTCCCCCGATTCCAGCATGGCCAGCCAGCGGTGGCCCCTGGCCAGCGCCAGTTGGATGGATGTCGGTGCCACATCCCACGGTCTGACCGGCGCGGTTTCGCCGTTCGGCAAGGTGACCAGCTTGCGGCCACTACGGCGCTTGATCTGGATCGGTACCGACAGGGTCAGCCGGCCATCACTCGCCTCAACGATGTCCGGCTCGCCAGTTTTCTGGATGCGGATGTCGCTCATGCCAGGGCCTCCTCAGTTTGCTCGACCGGCTCGGGACGCAGTTCCAGCACCAGCCGTTCGATGCCGTTGGCGCGCAGTCGTACTTCGAGGTCGTTGGGCGACACGATCACCTTCTCGACCAGCAATTTCACGATCCGTGTCTGCTCCGCCGGGAACAGTTGATCCCAAATCGCGTCGAGTCGGGTCATGGCCACGGTGATCTTGGCTTCGTCCAAGGTCGGGTCGAGCTTGCTCGCCTGCGGCAGCATCTCACCCAGGAGATTCGGGGCGCGCAGGATCACCCGCAGCTGGTCGAGCACCGCCGATTCGAGTTCTGCGGCGGGCAGTCGCGGCAGACCCGAGGCACCGGCGTGTTCCTTGGCGTCGCGCTGGGGCACGTAGTACCGGTAGCGCCGGCCATTCTTCTTGGTGGTGTGCCACGGGGACAGTGCACGGCCGTCGTTGCCGAACACGATGCCCTTGAGCAGATAGGGAACCTTGGCCCGCGTCGTGTTGCCCCGCACCCGGCCATTCGTCTCCAGGATCGCGTGGACGCTGTCCCACAGTTCGCGACTGATGATCGGCGGGTGTTCGGCCTGGTACCACTGATCCTTGTGCCGCAACTCGCCAAGGTAAGTCCGGTTGCTCAGGAGCTTGTAGATGTGGCCCTTGTCGATCGGCCTGCCATCGCGGGTCTTGCCGTCTTGCGTGGTCCACGCCTTCGACGTCACGCCATCCAGTTTCAGTTCCTTGACCAGTGCAGTACTGGAGCCGAGTTCGACGAAGCGCTGGAAGATGTGCCGGATCAGCTTGGCCTCGCGTTCGTTGGGCACCAGTCGCCGGTTCTCGACGTCGTAGCCCAGCGGCGGCACGCCACCCATCCACATGCCCTTGCGCTTGCTGGCCGCGATCTTGTCGCGGATGCGCTCGCCGGTGACCTCGCGTTCGAACTGGGCGAAGGACAGCAGGATGTTCAGCATCAGCCGCCCCATCGAGGTCGTCGTGTTGAACTGCTGGGTGACAGACACGAACGACACGCCATAGCGTTCGAACACTTCGACCATCTTGGAGAAGTCCGCCAGGCTGCGTGTCAGTCGGTCGATCTTGTAGATGACGACCACATCGATCTTGCCGGCTTCGATGTCCGCCATCATCCGCTGGAGCGCCGGACGTTCCATGTTGCCACCGGAGAAGGCGGGATCGTCGTAGTCGTCCGCCACCGGAATCCAGCCTTCAGCACGCTGGCTGGCGATGTAGGCATGACCGGCATCGCGCTGGGCATCGATGGAGTTGTATTCCTGGTCCAGCCCTTCATCAGTGGATTTGCGCGTGTAGACCGCACAGCGCATGCGGCGCTTCAAGACTTCGCTCATCGACCACCTCTCTTCTTGGTGGCGGGCTTGGTCTTGGCATTGGATGGCGGCTTGAGGCCAAAGAACAGCGGACCCGACCAGCGCATGCCGGTGATTTCGCGTGCGATCATCGAGAGGCTCGGGTACATGCGCCCCTGGAAGTCATACTGGCCATCGGCGGTTGCGATGACGCGGTACTCGACACCCTTGTATTCCCTGACCAGCACCGTGCCTGCCGCCGGACGGTAGTCGCGGTCGCGCTTTTTCACCTTGCCTGTTTCGACCAGAGATTCGATGCGACGCTGGTTGCGATCCAGCAGATTGGCATCGACCTTGCGGAACTCCAGTTCCTGCAGCCGGTAGGCAATCCGGCGTTCGAGGAACTGACGGTTGTGGGTGGGCGTGTCGCCACCGACCAGTTTCTGCCAGAGTGCCCGGATCTCTGCCATCGGCATCTCGGGCAACCTGGCGATCTGCGCCGCCACCGATGGCGGCGTGGAAAATGATGGTGTTTGCGTGCTCATTTCGACTCCGTAGTTGTCTTGTTGACGGGGTGTGTATGAACGCGCTGGTTGCCAGAGAAGCCAAGCTCAAACTCGCTCGCTTCGGCCATGTGTGCGGACTGTTCTGCACCGCTGATACGCAGACGGGCCAGGCCGTTGGCCAGCAGTGACGCGATTTCGCAGCGACGCTGCTCCGGCGTCATCCGCTCGGGTGGTAGATGGTTGATTTGATGCATCGGTAGCGGTCCTCTCGGTCAAACTCACATGCAGTGAAATTGTCCGGATGGACCGCAGCCGACACCATGAGGGAGTTTCGGAGTCGTGCGAACCGATGCGGGTTGCTGCGAAAAGCAGGTCCCCTTTAGTTCGCCAGATGACGGGCGAGGATGGTCTTCATCAACGAATTGCCGGGCTGGGTGCTGGCGATCATGTCCCAGATCTGCTCATTGACCTGCTGGGTTGGCACAGCAGCGTTCACCGCCGCCTGCGTGACTGCCGAATAAGCATCGAGCACATCAGCGCCGGTGATGTCGTAGCCATGGCCGAGGGAGATCCAGCGCAACGCGGCGAGACCTGAGGCGAGCGCGAATGCTGGCTGCTTCTCGGCGTAGTCACGGGCGGCGCGCGTCAGCGTGCGCGGATCGGTTGGACTGCGCATGCCCAGCTCGATCGCCGCATTGAACAAACCCGCATCCTTGGCAGCGGCGAACCATTTGCCCTCGGCGCCAGGCGTGCTGGCTACCAGGTCGCGTAGGATCTCTTCCGGCTGCTTGTGGGGATACTTCTTGGCGATGGCGCGAAACGTCGCCAGGTTCGTTGTGCCCTGATTTGCCTCGATGGCATAGCGGCGGTAGGCCTCGTCGAGCAAACCGGAGGACAACAGAATCTCTTCGCAGGCCTGGGCAATCTGCCAGCCAGGATCATTGAGACCGCGCGACTCCTCGGCGTAGCGGATCGCCTCTGCCTTCCTGCCCATCGCCGACAACGCCTTCACGCCCCAACGTCGGTCGTGCAACGACTTGAACCGTGCCTTGTCGAGCAGCGCCAACAGTTCCTGGTGGCGGCCCGCCGCGTACATCGATGCCAGGCAGGCGCTGGTGCCCTTAAAGAATCCGTGCCCTGATGCATTTGGGCTCCACACGCTCTCGACGACCGGCAAAAACTCATCGGCCCAGTGCGAAGCCAGCTCCGGCGTCACGCACAACTCACCCCAGTAGTCGCCGAGCAGTTCGATGTAGGGCATCTCGTCGTCCTGCAGCGCTTGCCACAAGCGTTCGAGCCAGCGTTGTCGCAGCTTCGGCTCGACGTCAGCCTTGACGATGATGGGCACCAGGGTATCGATGGCCTTGTTGACGGCCGAACCCAGTGCGCCCGATGAACTGTCCACCTGTTCCAGCGCCGCGGAGAGCTTTTCCAGCAGGGTGATGGCTCCCTCAGCTGCGAGCACGGGCTCCTTGCGGGTGACCTGCTTGATCTCCGTGATGGCTTCCTTGATCCGCTGCACCGGCGTGTCGGATCTCCAACCGAATGCATGACGGCGGAAACGGGAAGCGAATTGCCACTTGTGGGCGCTCATGATCGATCCACCATGAGCTATCGCACCGGGTACTGGCCGTTACGGATGAAGCGGTCGTAAGTGTCTTCCTCCGGTTCCTCATCATCGTGCCGCGCTCCCTGCCACTCGGCCTCGGGCAGCAATAGCAGTGTCAGCGTGTAGTCGTACTGACCCGCGACGCGCGTCATCTCCGTGACCGGCATGCTGGCAGGTTCACGGGCAAACCAGGCCTGGGCGCGCCCGGTCCGGTTGTCGCACATGTTAAATGCGCTGTAGCTGTGCGCCAGCGCATCGTGCGGCAGCTCGATCGTGTTCTTGCGCGTCGCGAAGTAGGCGCCGGACCTGAGCGCCGCCTTGTTCGATTTGGCCCAGAGCATGTGATCATCACGACTGGCCACCAATATGGCGCGCCTGGGAGCGATCTCGGTCCAGCGCAAGGCGGCGGCCGTCAGCGATACCCCATAGCGGTCGGCGCAGTGGCCGAGCAGATCGAAGCTGATCGGCTGTCCATCCACTTGGCGCCGGAAGTCGTCCAGCGGCATCAGCAGCGTTGATGCGAACAGATCCGCCTCGGCCTCGATGTCGCGCTCGTTGTTGTCACCCGTCTCGATGTCGTCGTCGCCGCATTCGAACAGGTCCTGCTGATGGCGGTGCAGGATGTAGTGACCGAACTCATGCGCGATGGTGAAGCGCTTGCGGCCTTCCGACGGGGTGGCGCTGTTGTAGAGGACCAGCCACTTCGAGCGCGCCTTATTGGCCTTCAACAGGCCATCGAAACCTTCCAGATCCTCGCCCCGAACCTTGTCGATCGGCGAGTCTGCAAAGCACTGGCGGGAATACTCCAGCGCCAGCTCGTCAACCTTGACCGGAAAGCGATCCGCACCGAGAACCGTGTTGAGCATGGACGAGATGCGGTTGGCCTCGGCCATGGGCTTTTTCGCGTCCGTCATTCATCTTCCCAGGCATCGAGGATCTTGCGGATCTTCTTCTTGTCCGGCTCGGACATGTTTTTGTATTTACGGAAGAAGGCCTCATCGAGCACCTCCTCGTCCGGGGTGGTGGCCGACTCGGTCAGCAGGAACTCCGTGGTGACCTCGAGGACGACGGCAATTTTGCCGATCTTCTCGGCCGATGGTTTCGGATCGTCTTTGTTTTCCAGTTCCCAGATGTAGCTCTTGCTGGAGTCGGTCAGTTCGGCCAACTGTTCCAGACTGAGTTTCTTTTGCTTCCGCAGTGCGCGGATCTTGTCCCCCAGGGGCGATGGCACCGGTATTTCCTCATTTGTTGGCTTCAATCCGAAAATAATACCACTACGCCGAACGATTTCGTACCTGCTTGACAAACCACTAACCGCTCCGCGACAATCTGAATCGTTCGGTACACCGAACGTCATCGGTCTGCACACCCCAACAAGAAGAAGGGGCCGTCGAGGCTGATACCAAGCCGATCCAAACCGTTGAGGGTATGTAGATGAACGATGCAGAAAACCTGAGCAAGCTCCTGGGCCACCTGCCGCCGGCCGTGTTCCGTGAATTCATGGTGGACGAGTTCGGTCTGGCCATGCCAGACGTGGACGCCAAGAAGTCGAAGAAGGAACAGCGCGAGCAGCTGGAGGCCATGCTCTCCGCCCTTGGGGTGGGTGAACGGCAGCGGATCGAGGAAGTGGCCGAACGGATCGTGCTGTTGTCGGATGGCGCCGGCCAGGACGTCATCGACGGCTTCAAGGACGACATTTTCGATGACGACGCCAGGGAAGCCTTCGCCGCGATCCCAAACCAGTACCAGCGGGCGCTGTGGCTCCATGTCCATGAGCCCGCACTCTTCGAGGAAGCGCTGAACGCCCGGCAGGCCGACGTGTTTCGGCAAAGCGCCGCCTGCTACTCGGGTTTCATGGCACCTGCCAACCTGGCGGTACTCGACGACGCGACGGCCAAGGCGGCGTTCCACCAAACCGTCGCCCAGCAACTCGGGTGCTCCGATGACGCGGTCGCGATCCAGATCTTCAAGCGTCTGCGGCCCGATACGCAGACCGGCGAAGACGTGGACCTCTACCAGATCAGCATCCACCACAACCGCCCGCCGGAAATCATCGACTGCGTGCAGGCCAGCGAACTGGTGCCACAAGAGGTGATCCGGGCGGTGTCATCGCACATCACCTATGAGCCGGCCAATGGACACCTGGAGGTGCTGTCGAAGGATACGGGTGGGCGCGAAGCTCTGGCCCGAATCGTGGCCGACTCCCTGCTGCAATCGCCGATCACCGGCGAGAAGATCCCACTCAAGCAGTACGACTACCAGAGCCTGGCAACGCCGCGAAACTTCGACTCGGCTGGCGAGCCCGTGGCTCACGTCAAGGTCGTCGAGCTTGGCTACTCCGCTGCCAATGGCCGGTCGCTGCTGGTGAAGATCTGGACCAAGGACGTCGATGACATTTACGCAGCCGCCCGGTCGTTGATCGGTCCCGCCTTCGACTTCCGCGACCACCACCTCAACTACGCCAAGCTGTCCATCAAGCTGAAAAAGGTCGGCAAGGACCGCGCGCGGACGATTACCGTGATCCTGCGCGACGACAACAAGTGCAACATCAAGACCAAGCGGGAAAAGGACCGGGCGCTGTGCGACCGACTGCTGGCCAAATGGCATCTGGTGAAGGAGATCGGCCATGTCGTCGAAGCCCCTGCCGACACAGTCGCTGCTTGATCTGATCGACCTGTTCGAACGGTCTGGGCAGCCGATTGCCGACGGCGACGGACAGCGGCTGCACGGTGTTCCCGGCTGGGAGCTATCACGCAAAGCAACTCTTTCTGACCGTGATTTGGCCGCCTGGACCGAATGTGTCGGTTATGCCGGTTGCTACCCGGCACCCTGCGGCGACGAGCACATCCTGGTGGACATCGAGGAGGACTCTGATCCAGGGTTGTACCGGTACCGTTGCCCGGAAACCTTTCGGGTGAAACACATTCCTGCCGAGACAGCTGTCGTCCGTGCGGTCACTGCGACGAAGTTTCTGAACTACCTGGCAGATCTTCTGGATATCCCGCAGGCGCTACGACGCGGTATCACCACAGCTGCCATCGATGGCGTCCTCTGGCACCTCGGAAAGACACGCGTCGGACTCGTCCATCTCGATGTTTGGCTGGTCCGTGGCTTCGCTACGCGTACCGATGATGTGTTTCGCCATTTCGAGGAAGCCGCTCAGCCCGATATGGGCATCATCTTCACCCTGGGTCCGGCACTGCCCACGGCGGTTCGCCCACCCAGGAACTACCGGGTCATCCCGTTCAGTAGTGTGCTGGCGCGACACAGCACCAATCCGACGATCGACACCGACTTGCTCCATCGTCTGATGCTCGCGGCGCCAGGAGAAGCTGTCGAGCATTCGCCTGCGGTGAGATTCGATGAATTCACCAGCACGCTGCACATCACCACCCGATCAATCGAGCCATGGAAAGTCAGCGGCCCCAAGCAAGCCGCCGTGGTGAAGTACCTGGCCGAGCAATTCGCCAAGGGGCGCCAGCGCGTTTCCGCCGGAGATATCTTGGTCGCCGCTCACGGGTCGCGGGAGGCCGCACGCGGTAAGCGGGTTCCGAGCATCTTCAGTGGCAACAGCCAGTGGCTGGATTACATCGAGCATGACGATGCCGGGTACGGCATCAAGCTGGAGTGATTCCGCACGGATATCCATGAACACGCACAACCGCCTTCGGGCGGTTTTTTGCTTTCTGGGCTCCGATTTTCCCCTCAGAAGCTGCGCCCGTACATCCGCCCGTACATGGCGGCGGCAGACGCCCGCACAGGCCGACTTCGAAACTGACCTCACGAATTCGCAACAACCAGAAGGAGTGCATCGTGAGTGTCAAACATCTGAATCAGGGCCAATTGGCCGAACGTTGGGGCGTCAGCGAAGCAACGCTTGAACGCTGGCGATCCGAAGGTATCGGCCCGGTATTCCTGAAGCTGCAGGGTCGCGTCGCTTATCGCATCGAGGACATCGAAGCCTACGAGTCCGAGAGCCTGCGCAAGAGCACCTCTGAACGCGTCAATGCGGGAGGTGCACTGTGAACCGCATCTCCCCCGACGAAGTCCTGACCACCCCCGCCGGCGAGCTCGCCGCGCTTGGCAGCGAGTCGCTGTTCCAGCTCAAGAACGACGCTGCTGATCTTCTGGCTGCTGCCAAGGCGATCGTCGAGCACGTCGATCGCGCACTGGACCTCAAGTACGCCGACCGAGCCCACCAACTCCGCCTGGCAGCAGGCAAGGACACCGGCGTCGTCCATTTCGACGACGGGCACGTCCGCATCACCGCCGATCTGCCCAAGAAAGTCGACTGGGACCAGAAGCGGCTCGCCGAGATCACCCAGCGCATCGCCGCCAACGGTGACGACCCGTCCGAGTACGTGGAAATCAGCTACCGGATCTCGGAAACCAAGTTCAACGCGTGGCCCGAATCGCTCAAGAGCGCCTTCGCTCCGGCACGCACCCTCAAGACCGGCAAGCCGGGCTTCCGTCTCGCTCTGCTTCAGGAGTAATCGCCATGAAGACCAAACCTACGCTGCTCGAACTGCTGCGCAAACAGCCGGAAATGTATCTCCGTGATCTGCCGGAAAACATCCGCATCCCGGCGCTGGACGGCAATCGCCCCGACGAAGTCGTGCGTCGCCTCGAAGACGCCACCATTGATGACCTGGCATTCGCGATCCAGGGCATGGAGTCGGAGTCCCGTCTGATCCATCGCCGCCTGAGCGGTCTGCGCGACCTCTACGAAATGGCCCGCAAGCGTGGCGCGCTCGGTATGACCACCGTTGCTGACGCGTTCGCCAGCATCAGCACTGAGGAGGCCGGCAAATGAGCCTCCCCATCATTACTGCAGACCAGCGTCTGGCCGAGCGCCGTGGCGTGAAGGGTGTGCTCGTCGGCAAAAGCGGCATCGGCAAAACCTCACAACTCTGGACGCTGAAACCCACGGCCACGCTGTTCTTTGATCTTGAGGCTGGTGATCTTGCGGTCGAGGGCTGGGCCGGCGACACAATCCGTCCGCGCACCTGGCAGGAGTGCCGTGACTTCGCGGTGTACATCGGCGGACCGAACCCGGCGCTGCGCGACGACCAGCCGTTCAGCCAAGCCCACTTCGATGCCGTATGCGCGCGCTTCGGTGATCCGACGGTCCTGGACAAGTACGACACCGTGTTCGTCGACTCCATCACCGTGGCCGGTCGCCTGTGCCTGCAATGGTGCAAAGGCCAGCCCCAGGCCTACTCCGAGAAGACCGGCAAACCCGACAGCCGGGGTGCGTATGGGCTGATGGGCCAGGAAATGATCGGCTGGCTGACCCACCTGCAGCACACGCGCGGCAAGAACGTGTGGTTCGTCGGCATCCTCGATGAGCGGCTGGACGACTTCAATCGCCGCGTGTTCTCCCTGCAGATCGACGGCTCCAAAACCGGCCTGGAACTTCCCGGCATCGTCGATGAGGTCGTCACCTTGGCCGAGCTGAAGGCCGATGACGGCGCCAGTTACCGCGCCTTCGTCTGCCACACGCTGAATGCATGGGGTTACCCCGCCAAGGACCGCTCCGGGCGGCTCGATCCGATCGAGGAGCCGCACCTCGGCCGCCTCATGGAAAAGATCGCAGGCCCTGCCAGGCCCGCTACGGAGCGACTCGATTTCGCGCGGCCTGCGCCCGCTGCCGCGCCTGTCCCTAACACCGAATCCATTTCCACTCAGGAGTCCTGATCATGACCTACTTCGATTTCAATTCCGCTTCCGAACAGACCTCTTTCGACCTGATCCCCAAAGGCACGCTCGTGCGTGTCCGCATGACCATCAAGCCGGGTGGCTTCGATGATCCGTCGCAGGGATGGACCGGCGGCTACGCCACCCGCAACGACAACACCGGCTCGGTGTACCTGAACTGCGAGTTCGTCGTGATGGAGGGTGAGTTCGCCCGTCGCAAGATGTGGTCGCTGATCGGCCTGCACAGCCCGAAAGGCCCTGAGTGGGCCAACATGGGCCGCACGTTCATCAAGGCGATCCTGAACTCCGCGCGCAGTGTTCACCCCGGCGACAACAGTCCTGCTGCGCAAAACGCGCGCCGCATCAGCGGGTTTGCCGACCTCGACGGCATCGAGTTTCTCGGCAAGGTCGACTGGGACAAAGACCAGAACGGCCAGGACAAGAGCGTCATCAAGGCCGCGATCACGCCCGACCACAAGGACTACGCCGCCCTCATGGGCGGGGCCGCAAAGCCTGCGGTGTCAGGGGCTGCCAACGGGTCGAACGCGTATGCCCAGGCTACGGGACGTGCCTCCGTGCCGGGTCGCCCGAGCTGGGCACAGTAAGGGGGACGCCGCCATGATGCTTCGCCCCCGCCAAGCCCTGTTGGTCGAGCGCTCCCTGGCGGCTCTCGCCCAACACGGCAACACGCTGTCTGTTGGCCCCACCGGGTCGGGCAAGACCATCATGCTGTCGGCGGTGGCCGGCAGCCTGTTGGCCGAGCCAGATGCCAAAGCCTGCATCCTCGCCCACCGTGATGAGCTGACTGGCCAGAACCTGACCAAATTCGCTCGGGTGAATCCGGGCATCAGCACCTCCGTGTTTGATGCCAAGGACAAATCCTGGTCAGGGCGCGCCACGTTCGCGATGGTGCAAACGCTGTCGCGTGACAACCATCTCGCCGCGATACCAGCGCTCGATCTGCTGGTGATCGATGAGGCGCATCACGCCGCCTCTGCGTCTTACCGCCGTGTGATCGATCGGGTGCTGGACAAGAGCCCGAACGCTCAGATCTTCGGCGTCACCGCGACACCTGCCCGCAGCGATGGCAAGGGACTGCGGGAGGTTTTCAGCAACGTCGCGGACCAAATCACGCTGGGCGAGTTGATTGCCTCCGGCCACCTCGTGCCACCACGCACCTTTGTCATCGATGTCGGGGCCCAGGAGCAGTTGACGAAGGTCCGGCGCACCGCCACGGACTTCGACATGACGGAAGTCGAGGCGATTCTCAACAAGACGCCCATCACCGATGCCGTGATCCGTCATTGGCGCGAGAAGGCCGGCGACCGCAAGACGATCGTGTTCTGCTCGACCGTTGCCCATGCCGAGTGCGTGCGCCAGGCCTTTCAGGATGCCGGTGTGTCTGCCGTGATCGTGCATGGCGAGCTCTCAGACGCAGAGCGAAAGGCACGACTGGCCGACTACGAATCCGGTACAGCGCAGGTCGTGGTCAATGTGGCTGTGCTGACTGAAGGGTACGACTTCACGCCCACCTCCTGCGTGGTGCTGCTGCGACCCAGCTCGCACAAGTCCACGCTGACCCAGATGATCGGGCGTGGCCTGCGAACGATCGACCCAACGGAGCATCCTGGCCTCATCAAGACCGATTGCGTGGTGCTGGACTTCGGCACCGCCACCTTGATGCACGGTTCCTTGGAGCAGGACGTCAACCTCGACGGGCACCAGCATCACAGGGAAGCGCCGACCAAGGACTGCCCGTCCTGTGACGCCACCGTCCCGCTCGGCTGCCGCGAATGCCCGCTGTGCGGATTCGTCTGGGAGAACGAGACCGCCGAGGAAGGTGATGCGCTGGCCGATTTCGTGATGACCGAGATCGATCTGCTCAAGCGATCCAACTTCCGCTGGTGCGACCTGTTCGGTTGCGACGACGCATTGATGGCGACTGGCTTCAACGCTTGGGGTGGCGTGTTCTTCCTGAATGGGCGCTGGCACGCCGTGGGTGGAGGTAAGGATCTGCAGCCGCGCTTGCTGGCCGTTGGCGATCGCACTGTCTGCATGGCCAAGGCCGATGACTGGCTGAACGACCGCGAGTCGGCGGACTCCGCGCACAAGACCCGGCGCTGGCTGAACGAACCGCCGACCGCGAAGCAACTGCAGTATCTGCCGCAGGCGCTGCGCGCCGACTTTGGCATGACGCGTTATCAGGCCTCGGCGCTGCTGTCCTTCCAGTTCAACAAGTCGTCGATACAGCGCCTCGTGGTGGCTGCCAACGATGCCCACCGGGAGGCCGCGTGAAATGCGCAGTCTGCTCCCGCAAGGCCAAGGGATTCGGCTATTTCAATCCACGCCTGCCGCGCAGCGATCCACGACGTTACTCGGACCGCTGGGTGTTCTGCTCCATGCGCTGCCAGAACGCATTTTCGCGACTCATGGAAGAGACGGGAGGTCACATGATCGATCCCAGTGATATGGAGCTCGCCGCCATGGCGTCCTGTCTGGCGCCGCTTGGAGAGTATGTCGGCGCCATCGGCATGCAGCGCCCACTGGCGGACTACAGCAAAGACGAAGTGCTGATGCTGATCGACGTGGTGGTGACCGCCTACCAGGAACACATGCTCGTCGAGCACGAGCGGATGGCGGAGAAGGACCGCGCTTTTCTTGAGGAACGACTCGCCCGCCAGGGTAAGTCGGCTTCGACGGGAGTGCCGTTCTGATGCTGGACTTCAATCACCGCCCCAAGATCCATGAGCAGATCGGCGTGCTCATCGATACCGCGCTGAGCGCCGAACGCGACAACCAACCCCGTCGCAACTATCTCGGTGCGTCTCGGTTGGGCGTTGCCTGCGAGCGCGCGCTGCAATACGAGTATCTGCAAACACCGGTCGATCCTGGCCGGGACATACCGGGTCGCGTTCTGCGCGTCTTCGAGGTGGGCCACGTCCTCGAAGAGTTGGCCATCCGCTGGCTGCGCATGGCCGGATTCGATCTGTACACGCAAAAGGCCAGCGGCGGTCAGTTCGGCTTTTCCGTCGCGGGCGGTCGCATCCAAGGGCACGTCGATGGTGTGCTGAACGGCGGTCCCGCAGAGCTAGGAATGAGCTATCCGGCCCTGTGGGAGTGCAAGACCATGAACGACAAGTCCTGGCGGGACACGGTCAAGCACGGCGTCAGCAAATCCAAACCGGTCTATGCGGCGCAGATGGCCATCTATCAGGCCTACATGGAGGCCAGCATTCCGGGTATCTCTGCGAACCCGGCGTTGTTCACCGCCATCAACAAGGACTCCGAAGAGATCTGGTTCGAGCTGGTGCCGTTCGACGGCGGCCTGGCGCAGCGTATGTCCGATCGCGCGGTTCGGATCATCACGGCAACGGACAGCCAGGAACTGCTGCCGCGCCATGCAACCACCCCAACGCATGTCGAGTGCAAGTTCTGCCCTTGGCAGGACCGCTGTTGGAGTTCGACATGATGTCCGACAACATCATCTGGCTCGACTTCAATGACGCGCCCGAGCAGCGCGACGAACTGACCTCCGACACCGATGCCTTGCGCGCTGGCTTGCTGGATCGACTTGAGGCGGTCCTCCACTACCTGTTTCCGCAGGGGCGCATCCGGGGTGGCAAGTTCTACGTCGGTGATGTCGATGGCAACCCGGGTAAGAGTCTGGTGGTTGAGCTGGACGGACCACGGCGAGGCCTGTGGAAAGACTTCTCCACCGACGAGGGCGGCGACATCATCGATCTGTGGGCGCGCTCGCAGGGCCGCTCCGCCCGCAGCGACTTCCCACGCATCGCTGGAGAGATCCGGCAGTGGCTCGGCATTGCGGGCCCGGTCGGCACGCCGATGCGCCGTGATGTTCGCAGCGTGCCGATGGACGACCTCGGCGCCTACACCGGCAAATGGGATTACCTGACTCCCGATGGCGAGCTGATCGCCTGCGTCTACCGGTATGACCCGCCGACAGGCAAAGAGTATCGCCCCTGGGATGTCCGCGCCCGCATGTGGCGCGCCCCCGACCCCAGGCCGCTCTACAACCAACCGGCCATCGCGAAAGCGCGAGAGGTCGTCCTGGTCGAAGGTGAAAAGTGTGCGGCTGCGTTGATCGCCTCCGGCATTGCCGCCACCACCGCGATGAACGGCGCCAAGGCACCAGTCGATAAAACCGACTGGCGTCCATTGGCCGGGAAATCCGTGGTCATCTGGCCGGACCGGGATGCACCCGGTTGGGACTACGCCGAGAGCGCGGCTCGCGCTTGCGTGGTGGCGGGCAGCGCATCCGTGGCCATTTTGGTGCCGCCGACCGACAAGCCGGCCAAGTGGGATGCCGCAGACGCCGTCGAAGAAGGCTTCGACTGCGCGGCATTCATTACCCAGGGTGACCGACGGATCGTAAAGGCAGCGGCTCCCTCTATGCCCACCTTCACGCTGGGTGAACTGCTCGACGACAACTCGCCGCTGCCGCCGGATCTGATCGCTCCGCGCGTGCTGACACCGGCTGGCATGTTGGTGTTCGGCGGCGCACCCAAGGTCGGCAAGAGTGATTTCCTGCTGTCTTGGCTGGCGCACATGGCGGCTGGCGCTGTATTCCTCGGCATGCAGCCACCCCGTCCGCTGCGCGTGTTCTACCTGCAGGCCGAGGTCCAGTACCACTACCTGCGCGAGCGCGTGAAGGATGTCCGCCTGCCGTCCCATCGGCTTCTGGACGCCCGCGCCAACTTCGTGGCCACGCCGCAGTTGCGGCTGGTGCTCGATGACGCCGGTCTGGCGCAGGTGATCCCAGCGATCGCGAAGGCTTTTGGCGGCGAGCCTCCTGACATCATCGCCATCGATCCGATCCGCAACGTGTTCGACGGCGGCGATGCCGGTGGAGAGAACGACAACGGCGCCATGCTGTTCTTCCTCTCGCAGCGGGTGGAGCGGATTCGCCAGGCGGTCAATCCCGACGCCGGGGTGATCCTCGCTCACCACACCAAGAAGCTAGGCAAGAAGCAGTTTGAGGAAGACCCGTTCCAGGCACTAGCCGGCGCAGGAAGCCTGCGCGGTTACTACTCGACCGGCATGCTGCTGTTCCGACCCGATGAAACGCGCACCACTCGCCAGCTCATCTTCGAGCTGCGCAATGGCGCGGGTATCCCGCAACGGCACGTCGACAAGATCAACGGTGAGTGGCGTGAGGTCGATGCCAACGAGCGGCTGGTGATGAAGGACTACGGCGAGCGACTGGATGCCGAGCGCCGCCGCAAACGCGACGCGATCCTTCAGATCCTGTTCGAGGAGGCCGGCAACGGGCGCTGCTACACCGCAAACCAGTTCGCCGAGTCCTTCGAGGGCAAGGCCGGTCTGGGCGGCGAGCGCACCATCCGCGAACGCGTCTCTGCGCTCTCGACGCAGGGCTACATCAAGTATTTCCGCAACGCGGCTGACTACGGTCTGCCCTCCAGCGGGCGCACCAAGTTCGGCTATCTCTGCGTCGAAGGCATGGTGCTGCGCATGCCAGCGGGCGATGTCGACACGGCCACCGGCGAGCTGCCGATGCGCGAGCACACGGTGCTCCCCACCCACTACAAGTGCCCGCATTCCGGCGCCTCGATGCCCGTCGAGAACCCAGATGTGTGGGTCTATCACGACGAACTGAACGATCCGGAGGCCCCATGAATATTGCCCAATCGGCAGTTGGCAGCGCCGTTGCCAACTGCACTCATTTCCTTGCCAACTACCCGCAGTTGGCAAACCCCTGCCAACTGGAAGTCCAGTCAGATCAAGGCATTGCAGGGAATGACCCGCAGTTGGCAGTTGGCATCGCTGCCAACTTGCCAACTGGCGCAAACCCGCGCCATTGCTGGGCTTTCTCCCTTTCTCCAGTTGGCGAAAACTCCCCCTCCTACTACGTAGGAGAGGGACCAGAGGGTCCCTCTGCCCTACGTCAGGGACTTGCCGGCCACCCGGGCTCAGATCATCGGCGGCCATCCGTGCCCTCGATCCTGGCACTGGACCTTGGCACCCAGACCGGCTGGGCAGTACGCGATCGCGACGGCGCCGTGACCAGCGGAACGGAATCCTTCAAGCCGCAGCGCTTTGAGGGTGGCGGCATGCGCTACCTGCGCTTCAAGCGCTGGCTCACCGAGATCAAGCAGTCCTGCGATGGCATCGAAGCGGTGTACTTCGAGGAAGTCCGCCGCCACGCCGGCGTCGATGCGGCACACGCCTATGGCGGGTTCATGGCTCACCTCACCGCATGGTGCGAGCATCACCAGATCCCGTACCAAGGCGTTCCGGTGGGCACGATCAAGAAGCACGCCACCGGCAAAGGCAATGCGAGCAAGGACCAGATGATCGGCGCCGTTCGTCTGCGTGGCCACGCGCCTGCCGACGACAACGAAGCGGACGCCATTGCCCTCCTGCACTGGGCGATCGAGACGCAGGAGGTGTGACATGAAGGTTCCGACTCCCGCATACCGTTGTGCCCTGGCTCGACTGCAACCCGATCCGCGACCCGATCCGGAGCAGATCAAGCGCGAGGGCTGGCGCGACCAACAGATCCTGGTGATATCGCCCGACGACACGCGGCTCGACTGGGTCGAACGTGAACTGCTTCGCCGTATTGGAGATCGGCTGTACGGGCCGAAGGAGCGTCGACATGGCTGAGTGGACGATCGAGACTGTGGCGGACCGATTCATCGAGGCCGCACGAACCGCCCACCGCCTTCCTCCGGTTCGTGTGCAGGGCTACTTCAACTGCTGGCCGGCGATCAAACGCATGCCATGGGAAAACCTGGGAGCTGAACCACGGGTCTACCGCTTTCCTCCCGACCCTGCGGCCATCGACCGGATGCTGGAGACCATGCGGTGGGTTCAGTGGTTGGAAGAAGAACAGCGACACCTCGTCTGGATGCGAGCACAACGATATCCGTGGAAGGACATCTGCTGCCGCTTTGCCTGTGACCGGACAACGGCCTGGCGTCGTTGGCAGGCGGCACTGGCGATCGTGGTCGAGCAGCTGCAAGCCGCGAGGAGACATGGAGCGACAGCCAATTCGCGCTGACGTTGCGTGTAGTTGCGAGCCGTTGCAAAGCCACTCGGAATCCTGCGGAACGCTGCGGGTTTTGACGCCTTTTCGGCGTGCAACATCCGGAGGTTTTTTCGCTAGTATTACGGCTAATCTCGCGAGCGAAGTACGTCTGAAGGCCACAGCACAGTCTGTGGCCTTCGTCGTCTCCAGCCCGCGATGGCCACGCCCCATTGCCACGGGTCCTTCCTGGCCACCAAGCCATGCGGGGGGCGCGAGCGCGACGCTTTTTTAGCGTCAGGGTGCGAACCAAGGTTCGCACGGTTCGCAGTTCGCACCCGGTACGTTCGCACCAACCCCAAAACCCGCCCACGGTTGTCGTCGGCGGGTTTTCTATTTTCGGGACACCATCTTTGAATACGCTCAACGTCGAGTACCGCAAGGTCGAGGCGCTGATTCCCTACGCCCGCAATCCGCGCACGCACGCCGAAAGCCAGATCGCCAAGATCGCGGCCAGCATCGTCGAGTACGGCTGGACGAATCCGATCCTGGTCGACGGCGACAACGGCATCATCGCAGGGCACGGGCGTCTTGCCGCCGCTCGCAAGCTGGGGCTGGATCAGGTGCCGGTGATCGAACTGGCCCATCTAACCGTCGAGCAGAAGCGGGCACTCGTGATCGCCGACAACCGGCTGGCACTGGATGCAGGCTGGGACGAAGAAATGCTCGCCCTGGAACTGGCTGAGCTGTCCGACGCGGGATACGACCTCGCTCTGACCGGCTTCGAGGATGCCGAGATCGAGGCAATGCTCACCAGTGCGGTGGCCGTCGCAGATGATGAATCAGAGTCCGAAGCCGACGAGCCTGACGCGGCTGACGACGTGCCAGAAGCACCCGTCGTGGCGGTTTCCCGCCCCGGCGATGTCTGGGCCATCGGAGCGCACCGCCTGATTTGTGGCGACGCCACCGACCGGGATGTGGTCGCTGCGCTGATGCAGGGTGAAGTCTCTCGCCTGTGCTTCACCTCGCCGCCCTACGGCAACCAGCGCGAATACACCTCGGGTGGCATCTCCGATTGGGATGGCCTGATGCGTGGCGTGTTCGCGCACCTGCCGATGGCAGGCGACGGTCAGGTGCTGGTCAACCTGGGCCTGATCCACCGCGACAACGAGGTGATCCCGTATTGGGATGCTTGGCTATCTTGGATGCGCCAGCAGGGCTGGCGGCGCTTTGCGTGGTACGTCTGGGATCAGGGGCCGGGGATGCCCGGCGACTGGGCAGGCCGCTTCGCGCCGAGCTTCGAGTTTGTCTTCCACTTCAACCGGGAGAGCCGCAAGCCGAACAAGATCGTCCCCTGCAAGCACGCAGGCCAGGAATCCCACCTGCGCGCCGACGGGTCGTCCACCGCGATGCGCGGCAAGGATGGCGAGGTGGGCGGCTGGACGCACAAGGGGCTGCCGACGCAAGACACCCGCATCCCCGACTCTGTGATCCGCGTGATGCGCCACAAGGGCAAGATCGGCCAGGACATCGACCACCCGGCCGTGTTCCCGGTGGCGCTGCCAGAGTTCGTCATCGAGGCTTACACGGACGTGGGCGACATCGTGTTCGAACCCTTCGGCGGCAGCGGCACAACGATGCTGGCGGCCGAGCGCACCGGTCGGATCTGCCGAAGCGTGGAGATTGCGCCGGAGTACGTGGACGTGGCCATCAAGCGCTTCCAGCAGAACCACCCCGGCGTGCCGGTCACATTGATCGCCACCGGTCATTCCTTCGAGCAGGTCGCCGCTGAGCGCGCCACCACCCTCGATGCCGAGGTGATGGCATGAACTGGCTGGCCGACAAGATCGAACAGTGGCCGACCGCCAAGCTGCTGCCCTACGCCCGCAACGCGCGCACCCATTCCGAAGATCAGGTGGCGCAGATCGCCGCCAGCATCGCAGAGTTTGGATTTACCAATCCGATCCTGGCGGGCAGCGACGGCATCATCGTCGCGGGCCACGGTCGTCTCGCCGCCGCCCAGAAGCTGGGGCTGGAACGGGTACCGGTCGTGGTGCTCGACCATCTGAGCCAGACGCAGCGCCGGGCCCTGGTCATTGCTGACAACCGCATCGCCGAGAACGCGGGGTGGGACGATGCGATGCTGAGGATCGAACTGGAAGCCTTGCAACTCGAAGGCTTCGATCTGGACATCACCGGCTTCGACGCCGACGCGCTGGCCGAACTGATCGCTGGCGACGAGCCGGACAACGAAGGCCAGACCGATGAGGATGCGGTGCCCGAGGTCAGCGAGACGCCCATCTCGCGTCCGGGCGATGTCTGGATCATGGGCCGGCACCGGCTGCTGTGCGGCGACTCGACCGTGGCCGAGAGCTACGACCGCCTGATGCAAGGCGCGGTGGCGGATATGGTCTTCACCGACCCGCCGTACAACGTGAACTACGCCAACAGCGCCAAGGACAAGATGCGCGGCAAGGATCGCGCGATCCTGAACGACAACCTGGGGGATGGCTTCTACGACTTCCTGCTGGCAGCGCTGACGCCCACGGTAGCGCATTGCCGGGGCGGGATCTACGTGGCGATGTCATCCAGCGAACTGGATGTGCTGCAGGCCGCCTTCCGCTCCGCCGGAGGCAAATGGTCGACCTTCATCATCTGGGCCAAGAACACTTTCACCTTGGGGCGCGCCGACTACCAGCGCCAGTACGAGCCGATCCTCTACGGATGGCCCGAGGGCGCACAGCGCCACTGGTGTGGCGACCGCGACCAGGGTGACGTCTGGAGCATCAAGAAGCCGCAGAAGAACGATCTGCATCCGACCATGAAACCGGTCGAGCTGGTCGAGCGGGCGATCCGCAATTCAAGCCGCCCGGGCAACGTGGTGCTCGATCCGTTCGGTGGTTCTGGCACAACGCTGATTGCGGCCGAAAAGTCAGGCCGTGTCGCGCGGCTGATCGAACTCGACCCGAAGTACGTGGATGTGATCGTGCGCCGGTGGGAGGACTTCACCGGCAAGCAGGCCACCCGCGAGGCGGATGGCGCGGTGCTCGATCAGGCGGCCAGCGATTCCTCGACGATTTCGCAGTGAATCACAAAGCCCGTCAGGTAAGGCAGGCCGCGCGGGATGCCGTATTGCTTGCTGGTCTGGCGGCCAATCGTCCAGCCCATCCAGCGCCCCGTGGCGGCGTTGATCGCGTCCACCAGGGCCTTGCCTTCGTAAAGCCCGTTCTGAACATCGTCGGCAAAATGGCGTCCGTGGCGGCTGTCGAGGAAGACTCGAACCGATTCGAGGGGCTGGCTGGTGGCGTCCGAGATGGCGGTCATCGCCAGGGGCCATGCGGCGCTGGCGTGTTCGTTCATCGTGCCCCAAAAGCCCCAGGCATCGTTCTGGGTGGCGGGGATCTGCGTGGTGGTGTTCATCTCTGGCTCCTTCGGGTTGATCGTTGCGACACCCGTAGTAACGCGCTGTTCGATTGAGAAGCCAAGCGCCGCTTGGCCTCTTTCTCGATCTTTCTGATCATGCGATGCGGTACACCCGCTCGCCGCCCTGCGGCTTGTCCGACACGATCGTCAGGCCCAGCTTCTTCTTGAAAGCCCCGGCGAAGGTGCCGCGCACCGTGTGTGCCTGCCAGCCGGTGGCGGTGCAGATCTGGCCGATGGTTGCGCCTTCGGGACGTTGCAGCATCCGGATCACTTTGGCTTGCTTGCTGTTGTCGCGGGTGCGCGGCTTGACCCACGTTGCTTCGGCGGCGGTTACGGCGGCTTCCAGTTCGGGATCGCTCGTGGCGGCTGGCGCGCCTTCAGCGTTGGCGATGATCCGGTCGAGATTGGCTTCGAACTGACCGATGCCCTTCCTGTTCACGTCGGGACGCGGAATGCCCAGGGCGTCGTAGCCCTCCGCAGCGACAAACCAGTCGGTGCCGTCGGTGGTGATCAGTGCGCGGTTGAAAAGTCCGTCGAGCACCTTCTTGCGTGCGCCGCCTTTGATGTTGTCGGGGAACCAGCCGATCTTGCCGCTGCTGTGTTCAACCGCGTGGGCCAGGATCGCGTGCTGGGCAGGGGTCAGTTGGGTGGTGGTCATGTTTTGCTCCTTCGATGTGGTGGACGGTGATGTGATGAACGCGCTGTTCTCAAGTGAAGCCAAGCGCTTTCTGCTTGGCTTCTTCGCTTCGCAATCAGGTGTTGGCCTTGTCTGACGGGTTGGCATTGCGCCCCTGCTCGAGACCCGCGTTGAAGGCGGCTTCAAGCGCATCGCGTAGGCACCAGACCGCTACATCGTGGAAATCGAGGCTGTCCGAGCGGCGGGTTTCCAGGGTTTCGATGCCCAGCTTGTTTTGCGCGATCTGGGTCAGGAGTTGTTCGAGCTTGCTCATGTCCGTGTCCTTTCATGGTGTTGATGACGAACGTATGAACGCGCTGTTCCAGATAGAAGCCAAGCTCAATCCGCAGGAATGACGAACAAATGATTGAAGGTGCCCCGAAGGGGAAATATGGGTATTTCGATTCGTGCCTACGCACGCCACCGAGGGGTGTCCGATGCAGCGGTGCGCAAGGCCATCGCTGCTGGGCGCGTCACGCCGGAGGCAGACGGAACGATTGATGCCGAGCGCGTCGACCGCGAGTGGGCGCGCAATTCCGATGCACCGCGCAATGGCACGGCCACCCGCGCGGTCAAGGTCGCCGTCCAGGAATCCAGCGGCACCACAGGAGACGGCACCGCCGCATTACCAGCAAGTGGCACGTCCTTGCTCCAAGCGCGGACGGTCAACGAAGTGGTCAAGGCGCAAACCAACAAGGTGCGTCTGGCCCGACTCAAGGGCGAACTGGTGGATCGGCCGCAGGCCATCGCCCATGTTTTCAAGCTGGCGCGCTCCGAACGCGATGCGTGGCTCAACTGGCCCGCACGCATCTCGGCACAAATGGCAGCCAAGCTCGGCGTCGATCCCCACACGATGCACATCGCCCTGGAGGCGGCGGTGCGTGAGCACCTGCAGGAACTGGGCGAGATGCGCCCGAGGGTGGATTGATGGACATGGACTACGAAGGCGCTGCCGAGATTGAACGCGCGTGGCGCGAAGGACTGACTCCCGACCCACTGCTCACTGTGTCCGAATGGGCGGATCGGCATCGGATGCTCTCCAGCAAGGCATCTGCCGAGCCCGGGCGCTGGCGTACCAGCCGCACGCCGTACCTGAAAGCAATCATGGATTGCCTGTCGCCGACCTCGCCGGTCGAGCGTGTGGTGTTCATGAAAGCGGCGCAGCTTGGCGCGACCGAGATGGGGTCGAACTGGATCGGCTATGTGATCCATCACGCACCCGGGCCAATGATGGCGGTGTGGCCAACAGTGGAGATGGCCAAGCGCAACTCCAAGCAGCGGATCGATCCGCTGATCGAGGAGTCGTCCGCACTGGCTGAACTGATTGCACCGGCGCGCAGCCGGGATTCCGGCAACACCATCCTGGCCAAGGAGTTCCGGGGTGGCGTGCTGGTGATGACCGGGGCCAACAGCGCGGTCGGGCTGCGCTCGATGCCGGTGCGGTATCTGTTCCTCGACGAGGTCGACGGCTATCCGTTGGACGTCGAGGGTGAAGGCGATGCGATCTCGCTGGCCGAAGCCCGTACACGCACGTTCGCGCGGCGCAAGATCTTCATCGTCTCGACGCCGACGATCTCAGGGGCATCGGCTATCGAGCGCGAGTACGAGGCCAGTGACCAACGTCGCTACTTTGTGCCGTGTCCGCATTGCTCCCACCGTCAGTGGCTGCGTTTCGAGCAGCTGCGTTGGGACAAAGGGCAACCGGAGACCGCCGCCTACATCTGCGAGTCATGTGACACCGCCATTGCCGAGCACCACAAGACGTGGATGCTGGAGCACGGCGAGTGGCGCGCGATGATCACCGATGGCGCGGGTAAGACGGCAGGCTTCCACCTGTCGTCGCTGTACAGCCCGGTGGGCTGGCGTTCGTGGCGGGAGATCGCCGCTGCGTGGGAAGCCGCCGTCAGTAAAGAGTCGGGATCGGCCGCCGCCATCAAGACCTTCAAGAACACCGAGCTAGGCGAAACCTGGGTCGAGGAAGGCGAAGCGCCCGACTGGCAACGACTGGTCGAACGCCGCGAGGACTACCGAGTCGGTACGGTGCCGCAAGGTGGTCTGCTCTTGGTCGGCGCGGCCGACGTGCAGAAAGATCGCATCGAGGCGTCGGTCTGGGCCTTTGGGCGCGGCAAGGAGTCCTGGCTGGTTGAGCACCGCGTGCTGATGGGTGACACCGCCCGCGACGCGGTGTGGAAGAGCCTCGCTGAAATGCTGGCCGAAACATGGACACATGCCTCGGGCGCGGCGATGCCGCTGGTGCGCTTTGCCTTGGATACCGGGTTTGCCACGCAGGAGGCCTACGCCTTTGTGAGGGCCTGCCGCGATTCGCGTGTGATGGCGGTCAAGGGGGTGCCTCGCGGTGCAGCCTTGATCGGCACGCCGACCGCCATCGATGTCTCGCAGGGTGGCAAGAAGCTGCGCCGGGGCATCAAGGTGTACACGGTGGCGGTCAGCATCGCCAAGCTCGAGTTCTACAACAACCTGCGCAAGAGCGCAGATGTTGGCGAGGACGGATTGACCACGGTGTTCCCGGCCGGGTTCGTCCATCTGCCCAAGATCGATGCTGAGTTCATCCAGCAACTCTGCGCGGAACAACTGATCACCCGCCGCGACCGCAACGGTTTCCCGGTGCGTGAGTGGCAAAAGATGCGTGAGCGCAATGAGGCGCTCGACTGCTACGTCTACGCCCGCGCGGCTGCATCGGCGGCGGGTCTGGATCGCTTCGAGGAACGTCACTGGCGGGAACTGGAGCGACAACTGGGGCTGGCCAGTCCGCCAGCCCTTGAAACACCTACTGAATCGATCAACGAGGCCACCCAACGCGGTGGCCTCGCTGTTTCTGGCAACCGTAACACCGGTCGACGCGTGATCAAAAGCCGCTGGCTGTCCTGACATCCCAAGGAGAAAACATGAGTCTTGCTACCCGTATCGAAAGCCTGGTCATCCGCGTCGCGCAGGAATTCAACGATGTGCGCGCCAAGGCGGGCAACCTGGCCAACCTCACCACCACCGACAAATCCACTCTGGTCGCTGCCATCAACGAATTGAAGGCGGCCGTGGTGTCCTCGGCGGTGATCGACGATGCGCAGATCGCGGCATCGACCACTTACTCGTCCACCAAGATCGTATCGCTGCTCGACGCGCTTAAGGCTGACATCCTCGGTGGAGCGGACGCCGCCTACGACACCTTGGTCGAGATTCAGCAACTGCTGCAGAACGGCACCAGTGGCCTGGACGCGCTGCTCGCCGCCGTCAACAGCCGCGTGCGCTTCGACGGCGTGCAGTCGCTAACCGTTGCCGAGCAACTTCAGGCGCGCAGCAACATCGGTGCCGTCGCGGCCAGCGACGTCGGCAATACCGATACCGACTTCGTCGCAGTGTTCGAAGGCGCGCTGCTCTGATGAACCTCGCATCGCGCATCAGTGCGTTGGCCAGTCGTGTCGGGCTCGAGGTCAAGACCAAGATCGACGCGACCCACCCCGGCGTTGCCCGGGCGTGGGTGTGCTTCGGCTATGTCGGCAACCAGATGGTCGTGCGCGCGTTGCACAACGTGGCCAGCGTGACCCGGACGGCAGCGGGCCGCTACCGCGTCACTTTCGCCACCGCCATGCCGGACACCGGCTACTGCTGGTCGGCGCTCGCGCGCAGCAGCACCAATAGCGGTACGCAGCGCATTGCCATCGTGCGATCCACCTCCGACCAGAAGACCACACAGTACGTCGACATCAGTTGCGCGACGAGCTCGGCGTCGTTTTCCGATTCCTCTGAAATCAACCTCGTGGTGTACCGCTGATGGCCTACACACAAGCACACCTTGACGCGCTGGAAGCCGCATTGGTCAGGGGCGAAAAGCGCGTGACTTTCGGAGACAAAGCCGTCGAGTACCGCAGCGTCGATGAACTCAAGGCCGCCATCGAGGTGGTGAAGCGCGACATCTTCGAACAGGCCATGAATACCGGCTTGCGGCCCGGCGCACCGCGTCAGATCCGGGTCACCACAGGCAAGGGACTCTGAAATGTCGTGGTTCAAGCAGGCACGTCGCAAGTTGGCGATGGGATTCTTCGGCAGCACGCCGTTTTACGACGGAACTGGTAGTGGCCGTCGCGCGTTGGCGTGGCAGGTCGGTAATCCCGGTGCGGTCGCAGCGCTGGCGTACACCCAGAACGAACTGCGCGCCAAGAGCCGTGATCTGGTGAGGCGCAATGCTTGGGCAGCGGCAGGCGTCGAGGCCTTCGTCTCAAACGCTATCGGCACCGGAATCAAGCCGCAAAGCATGCTGGCCGATCAGCCCTTGCGCGAAGCCATCCACAGCCTGTGGTGGGACTGGTGCGAGGAGGCCGATGCTGCTGGACTGACCGATTTCTACGGACTGCAGGCCTTGGCCTGTCGCGCCATGCTCGAAGGCGGGGAATGTCTGGTGCGGGTACGCTATCGCCGCCCGGGGGATGGCCTGCCGGTGGGCTTGCAACTGCAGTTGCTCGAACCCGAACATCTGCCAGCCACGCTGAATCAGGAGTTGGCTTCGGGAAACGTGATCCGTGCGGGCATCGAGTTCGACAAGCTCGGACGGCGGGTGGCTTACCACCTGTACCGCTCCCATCCGAACGATGGTGCTCTGGCACCGATGTCCGGCACAGGCGGGATGGATACGGTGCGCGTTCCGGCCAGCGAAGTCATCCATTTGTTCCGCCCCTTGCGGCCTGGACAGATCCGGGGCGAACCGTGGCTGGCGCGCGCATTGGTCAAGCTCAACGAACTCGACCAGTACGACGACGCCGAGCTCGTGCGCAAGAAAACCGCCGCGATGTTCGCGGGCTTCATCACGCGACTGTCACCCGAGGACAACCTGATGGGTGAAGGACTGCCGGATGCCAGTGGTGCAGCGTTGGCCGGGCTGGAGCCGGGCACGATGCAGATCCTGGAGCCCGGCGAGGACGTGAAGTTCAGTCAGCCTGCTGACGTTGGCGCGAGCTACGCCGAATTTCTGCGCATGCAGTTCCGTGCGGTGGCAGCAGCGATGGGCATCACCTACGAGATGCTGACCGGCGACCTTACGCAAGTGAACTACTCGTCGATCCGGGCCGGGCTACTGGAATTTCGCCGCCGCTGTGAGGCCATCCAGCATGGCGTCATCGTCCACCAGCTGTGCCGCCCGATATGGCGCGCATGGATGGAGCAGGCACTACTTGAAGGCGCATTGACGCTGCCACAGTTCATCGAAAAGAAGCGCGACTACTTCGCGGCCAAATGGATTCCACAGGGCTGGCAGTGGGTCGATCCCAAGAAGGAATTCGACGCGATGCTGACTGCCATTCGCGCCGGGCTGCTGTCTCGCTCGGAAGCCATCTCGGCGTTCGGCTACGACGCCGAGGACATCGACCGCGAGATCGCCGCCGACAACCAGCGGGCGGACGAACTCGGTCTGGTTTTCGACTCCGACCCGCGTCACGACAAAGCGCCCCAATCCTCGCCCTTGGGCGCTCCCATGAATGCGGCCGCCACGGTGGCCGTGCCGCAAGACCAACAGGACAACTGACATGCAACTCGTGCATCTGGCGTCCCGCCTCTACGGGACGCCGCTCCTCATTGCGCGTCCCAAACTCGACGTGATCCTCTCCGTGCTGGGTTCCCGCATCGGCTTGCCCGATCTGGACATGGCCATGCCGCTTCCCACGCCGCGCCAGAGCGCCACATCGGGTCACGCGGGCATTGCCGTCATCCCGGTGGTCGGCACGCTGGTCAGACGTTCGATGGGTATCGAAGCCGCCTCTGGCCTGATGTCCTACGGCGAGATCGAAGCCCGACTGGACGCCGCGCTGGCCGACCCGCAGGTGGCGGGCATCCTGCTCGATCTGGATTCGCCCGGCGGAGAGGCATCGGGTGTGTTTGAGTTGGCCGAGCGCATCCGCGCCGCCTGCAACATCAAGCCGATCTGGGCGCACGCCAACGATGCCGCGTACTCGGCGGCTTTTGCCATCGCGGCTGCCTGCCAGCGCCTGACGCTGTCGCAGACCGCTGGCGTCGGGTCGATTGGCGTGATCGCGCTACACGTCGACCAGTCGGTGAAGGACGCCAAGGATGGCCTGAACTACACCGCTGTCTTCGCGGGCAGTCACAAGAACGATTTCTCCCCGCACGAGCCACTCACCCCCCAGGCCACTACCGCGTTGCAGACCGAGGTGGATCGCCTGTACGACATCTTCGTGAATCAGGTCGGACAGATGCGCGGAATCGATCCGGATGCCGTGCGCGCCACCGAGGCGGGGTTGTTCTACGCCGAGCAGGCGGTGGCAGCAGGCCTCGCCGACGCCGTGATGCCGTTCGAACAGGTGATGACCGAATTCACCAACGCGTTGGCGGCCAAGCAGCGACTTGCGCAGCCCGGTGTAGCCCGCGCCTCGCCGCGAAGCCTGTCCACGCAAGCCATCTCAAACCCACCCCGAAGTAAACCTTTTTCCCTGGAGAACACCATGACCGAACCCCAAGACGAGCACGAAGACAACGGACTTGATCCGACCGACAACGCCCCGCTGGGCGATCAGCCGCAGCCCGACGGCGATCCGCAACCGACGTCTGCTGCCCATGCGTCTCTGGCGCAGTCCTTCGCCAGTGGGCGCGGCCAAGCGCAGGCCATTGCAGAGCTGTGCCTGATCGCGGGCCAGTCGCAACGCACGGCAGAGTTTCTCGCCTCGGGCTTCTCCGAAGCGCAGGTACGCCGCGCCTTGCTCGATGCGCGTGCCGACCAGCCCGAAATCGCCTCGCGCATCACCGCCGATGCAGGTACCACCCAGCGCCCTGAAAACAGTCCGGTGGTCGCTGCCGTCAAAAAACTCACAGCCAAGGAGTAAGCCATGCCCACTGTCTCCCAACCCAAAACCCTCGGCGAGCTGCTGAAGTACGAAGCGCCGAATCTCTACTCGCGTGACCAGGACACCGTCGCTGCCGCTCAGAACCTGCCGCTGGGCACTGTGGTGGGCCGCGAAACAGCTACTGCCAAGCTCAAAGCCCTCGACCCGAGCGCCACGGACGGCTCGGAAACCGCCGTTGGCGTGCTCGGCAATGACGTTGATGCGACGCTGATCGACCGTGAGGACGCTATCTTGATCGCCCGCCACGCCATCGTCGCGCGCGGCGCATTGGTTTGGCCTACTGGTCTCACGGCTGTGCAGAAAGCAACTGCCGTTGCCCAACTAACCGACCTTGGGGTGCTGGTGCGCGATAGCGTCTGATCCTGTCCCAACGATCCATCTCACTCCCCCGAAGACCCGCCACTGGCGGGTTTCGTCATTTCTGGAGATTCCAAATGCAGAACCCTTTTGAAAACCCCGGCTTCTCGATGGCCAGCCTGACGGCTGCCATCAACCTCTTGCCCAACCGCTACGGGCGTCTGGAGCAACTCAACCTGTTTCCGCCAAAGCCGGTGCGCACCCGGCAGATCATCGTCGAGGAGTACGCGGGTCGTCTGAACCTACTGCCCACCCGCGCGCCCGGTTCGCCCGGCACGGTGGGGGAACGTGGCAAACGCAACCTGCGCTCCTTCGTGATCCCACACATCCCGCATGACGATGTGGTGTTGCCCGAGGAGGTACAAGGCCTACGCGCCTTTGGGTCCGAAACCGAGATGGAGGCCATTGGCGGCGTCATGGCACGGCACCTGGAGACCATGCGCAACAAACACGCGATCACCCTGGAGCATCTGCGCATGGGTGCGCTCAAGGGCAAGATCCTCGACGCCGATGGCAGTGAACTCGTCGACCTGTTCGACGAGTTCGACATCACCGCGCAATCGGTGTCGTTTGAGTTTTCGACGGCAGCCGACAACGGGCAAATCAAGGCTGCCTGCCTGGAGCTTCTGGGTCTCATGGAAGATGGCCTCACCGGCGAGTTCTCGACCGGCGTGCATGTGCTGTGCTCGACCGAGTTCTTCCGGGCGCTGACCACCCACAAGGAGGTCAAGACCGCCTACCAGAACTGGCAGCAGGGCGCGGTGCTGATCAACGACATGCGCTCGGGCTTCAGCTATAGCGGCATCACCTTCGAGGAATACCGGGGCCAGGCGTCGTTTGTGCAGGCCGACGGCACGCTGGGGTCGCGCCGCTTCATTGCCGCAGGGGAAGCCCATGCCTTTCCGGTGGGTACAGTGGATACCTTCGCGACCTACTTCGCGCCAGCGGACTTCAACGAGACCGTGAACACCATCGGCCAGCCGCTGTATGCCAAGCAGGAGCCACGCAAATTCGACCGTGGCACTGATTTGCACACGCAATCGAACCCGTTGCCGATGTGCCACCGCCCGGGCGTGCTGATCAAGTTGACGGTGTCGTGATGAGTCTCGTCGAGCAGATTTACGCATCGGCCGCCAATGCCGGACTGCTGAAAGACTGCTTCTGGCGTCCTTCGGACGGCTCACCGATGCAGCACCATCCGGTCGGCTTCACTGCGCCGGACGACACCGTGTTCGACGGGCTTACCTCGACCACCGACCACCAGATGTCGTACCCGGCCTCGGTCCTCAAAGGGCTGGCTCCGCGCGACACGGTCGAGATCGATGGCGTGATCTATCAGGTGCGTAGCACCCGGGCCGTGGGCGACGGCTCGGAGATGCGCGCACAGCTTACCCGGGTGTAGTGCCGTGTCCGGCAACTCGATCCGCGAAAAGATTCTGCTCGCGGTGATGGCGGTCGTCCGCACGCCTGTGGAATCGCTCGGGGCCACGCTGCACCGCTCGCCCACGGTGGCCATCAGCCGGGAGCAGTGCCCGGCGCTGGTGGTGTTCCCCGAGTCCGAATCCATCACCGAACGCGCCAACGACCGCGTCACGCGTGAACTGATCGTGCGCCTCGTCGCGCTGGCCCGCGCGGTGCCGCCCGCGATTCCGGAGACAGAAGCCGACCGGCTGCTCACTGCTGCCCACGCCGCGCTGTTGGCCGACCGGAACCTGGGTGGCTTGAGCCTTGGCATCCGCGAGCAGGAATGCGAGTGGGACGTCGAGGACGCCGACGCGGTGGCCGCCGCTATTCCCGCGCGCTACGCGATCACCTACCGGACGCTCGACACCGATCTTTCAACCAAGGGATGACTCCCATGACATCACTCGTTTTGATCCGCCCGCACACCCACGCGGGCAAGCCGCTCCAGCCGGGCGAACGCCTTGACGTGGAAGGCGGCACCGCCGACTGGCTCATCGCCAACGGCATCGCCCGCCACGACCGCCAGCCCGCACCCGTGCCGCAGCGGGAAGGCGACAGCGCTCCCATCGAAGTCAAACCCACTCCCACCCAACGCAAGGAATCCAAATCATGAGCACCTATGCATCGTTCCAAGGCCGCGTCTTCCTCGGCAAGCGCGATATCTACGGCCTTCCCATCGAAGTGCGCTCGCCCGGCAACGTCGCCGAGCTCAAGCTCTCGCTCAAGACCGACGTGCTGGAGCACTACGAGAGCCAGACCGGTCAGCGCTCGCTCGACCACCGGATGGTCAAGCAGAAGTCGGCCACCGTGAACCTCACCATCGAGGAGTTCACCAAGGAAAACCTCGCCCTAGCGCTGTACGGCAACCACGTCACCGGCAGCACGGGCTCGGTGACCGCCGAAACCATCGGCGGCGCGGCTCCGGTGGTCGGCGACCGTTACTTCTTCGCCCATCCCAAGGTCTCCGCGCTGGTGGTGACCGACTCGGCAGGCACGCCCGCGACGCTGACGGCGGGGACGCACTACACCGCCGACACCGACTTCGGTGCCCTCCAGTTTCTGGATACCACCGGCTTCACCGCACCGTTCAGGGCCGCTTACAGCTACGGCGTCGCCACCGAGATCGGCATCTTCACGCAGGCACTGCCCGAGCGTTACCTGCGGCTCGAAGGCATCAACACCGCGCAGGGTAACGCCAAGGTGCTGGTGGAGCTGTACCGCGTGGCCTTCGACCCGCTGAAGGAAATCTCCTTCATCTCGGACGAGTACAACAAGTTCGAGTTGGAAGGCTCGCTCCTGGCCGACACCACCAAGCCCTACGACGCGGTGCTCGGCCAGTTTGGCCGCATCGTGCAACTGTGATGGGGACTGCCATGAGCGATCTGGAAACCCTCATCCCGCAGGCGGTGGAGCTGGTCATCGATGGCGAGCCGCTGGCGATCAAGCCACTCAAGGTCGGCCAGATGCCCGCCTTCCTGCGCGCTATCACCCCGGTGATGCAGCAGATCGGCGGCGATGGCATCGACTGGCTGGCACTGTTCGGCGAGCGCGGCGACGACCTGCTGACCGCAGTGTCCATCGCCGTCGGCAAACCGCGCGCGTGGGTCGACGCGCTCGATGCCGACCAGGCCATCCTGCTGGCGGCCAAGGTGATCGAGGTCAACGCCGATTTTTTTACCCGGACGGTGATGCCTCGGCTCGACGGGCTGATCGCGCGGACGGGCGCGACGGCAGCAATGGCCACGGGTGGTTCGACACCGTCCAGCACCTGATCGCCCACGGCCACCGGTTGCCGGACATCCTCGACTACACCCTGGCGCAGGTGCGCGGCTTCGCCGCCGCCACCGCGCGGGAGGACGTCGCACGCGATGCACGGCTTCTGTCGTTGATCGCCATCGGCGCACGCGGTGACGCCCGCCACATCGACCAGACCCTCGACAGGCTCCAAGACCATGCGCATCTCGGTTCGCATCGATAGCAAGGCCGCGCAGGTGCAGTTGCGCCGCTGGGGCGGCGAGTTCCGCGAGAAGGTGCAGAAGGCGGTCGTGCGCGGCATCGCCAGTGAGGCCGCCGAACTCAAAGAGGACGTGCGCAGCCACGTCGCAGGCCAGATGGCGGTGGTCAAGAAATCCTTCGTCAAGGGTTTCACCGCCAAGGTGCTCGACAAGGATCGGAGTCGGCTGCCCGCGCTCTACGTCGGCTCGCGCATCCCGTGGTCGGGCATCCACGAGCGTGGCGGCGTCATTGGTGGCCGGATGCTGATCCCGCTGCACGGGCGCGTGGGCCGCAAACGCTTCAAGGCGCAGATCGCCGAGCTGATGCGCGGTGGCAATGCCTATTTCATCAAGAACGCCAAGGGGAACATCGTGCTGATGGCCGAGAACATCAAGGAACACGACCGGCCACTGTCGGGCTTCAAGCGCCGCTATCGCAAGGCCGAGGGCGTCAAGCGCCTCAAGCGCGGCGCGGACGTGCCCATCGCCGTGTTGGTGCCCCGGGTGCAGCTCAAGAAGCGCCTGAACGTCGAACGCATCGTCGCCGGTCGGATTCCGCGCCTCTCCGCACGCATCGAGAAGCAGTTACGGCTGGTGGACTGAAGATGGCGAACCGAATTTCCATCCTCGTTGCGCTCGAAGGGGCCGATGAGGGGCTCAAACGCGCCATCACCTCTGCCGAGCGCAGCCTCGGCGAGTTTGGCTCGAACGCCAAGACCGCTGGCGACAAGGCCGCCGCTGGGATGGCCGAGGTCAAGGCCGGGATGAACGCCTTCGGCGATCAGGTCGCCAAGGCCAAGACGCAGTTGCTGGCCTTCCTCACCCTCAACTGGGCGGCGGGCAAGGTGCAGGAGATCGTCCAGATCGCCGACGCCTGGAACATGATGTCCGCGCGCCTGAAGCTCGCCACCGCAGGCCAGCGCGAATACACGGTCGCTCAGAAGGAGCTGTTCGCCATCGCGCAGCGCATCGGCGTGCCGATCCAGGAAACCGCCACGCTCTACGGCAAGCTCCAGCAGGCCGTGCGGATGCTGGGTGGCGAGCAGAAGGACGCGCTCGCGCTCACCGAGAGCATCTCGCAGGCGCTGCGCATCTCGGGCGCATCGGCCACCGAGGCGCAATCATCCCTGCTGCAGTTCGGTCAGGCGCTCGCCTCGGGAGTGCTGCGCGGCGAGGAATTCAACTCCGTCGTCGAAAACAGCCCGCGTCTGGCCAAGGCACTGGCCGATGGCCTGAACGTGCCCATCGGACGGCTGCGCAAGCTCGCCGAGGAAGGCCGCCTGACCGCCGACGTGGTGGTCAACGCGCTGATGAGCCAGAAGGACAAGCTGGCCGCCGAGTATGCGCAACTGCCGATGACCGTTAGCCAGGCCTTCACGCGTCTGTCGAACGCCTTCGGGCAGTGGGTCAGCAAGCTCGATGAATCGACCGGCTTCACCAAGAAGCTCGCCGAGGCCCTGACTTGGTTGTCGGAGAACCTGGACACGGTGATGAAGTGGCTGGGCCGCATTGCCGAGGTCGGCCTCGCGGTGCTGGTCTACCGCCTAATTCCGGCGCTGATCATCGCGTGGCAGACGGCAGGTGCGGCGGCGGTGACGGCGGCCAGCACCACGGCGGCCGCGTGGGCAACGGCCAACCTATCGTTGTCCAATGCCATCGCTACGGTGGGCAAGCTTCGCGTGGCGTTCGGGGTGCTGGGCGCGGCCATCATCGGCTGGGAGATCGGGACGTGGCTGTCGGAAAAGTTCGAGATCGTCCGCAAGGCGGGCATTTTCATGGTCGAGGTGCTGATGAAGGGCATCGAGCACCTGCGCTTCCAGTGGGAGGTGTTCGCCGCCATCTTCACGTCCGACACCATCGCCGAAGCCACCAAGCGCCACGAACAGCGGCTCGCGGAGATGAATCGCATCTTCGCCGAGATGTACGCCGACGCCACCGAAGGTGCGAACGCAGCCAAAGGCGCGATGAACACCGCTGCGACTGCTGCCGAGGAAATCGCCAAGCGGCTCGAAGCCGTGCGCCAGGGCACGCAGGAAGCGGTCGGGCGTGGCATCGAGGCGGTGCACGCCGCGCTGGAAAAGCTCAAGTCCCGGCTCGGCGAGGTCGAACAGGCCGTCGGCAAGGCCCAAGGTGTGGTCAACGACGCCACCGCCAAGATGGCCGAAGCCTACAAGGGGCTGACCACCATCGTCGAGGCGAGCCTCGCGCAGCAGGTGCAAGCGGTGAAGAACCGCTACGACCAGGAGAAGGCGGAACTGGAGCGTACCCAGCAGTCCGAAACCGCCAAGATCACCAAGTCCACGCAGCTGCTTACCGAGGCGCTGACACAGCAGGCGACCCTGCGCCGTCAGGCCACGACCGAGACGCTCGGTCTGATCGATCAGGAAACGCAGGCGCGCAAGCAGGCCGCCGCCCGGCAAGGCCAGACCGAGGAGGAGCGCCGTGCCAACGTGCAGCGTGTCGAGAACGACATTCTCGCCACCAAGCGCCAGACCCTGGGGCAGGCGCTCACGGAGTACCGCCAGCACATCGACGCTCTCAATGCTGAAGCCAACCGGCATCTGGCGGAAGTGCAGCGCATCGAGGAAGCCAAGCGCCAGTTGTCGATGTCCACGGAGGAGCGCATCCGCGACATCCGCCGTCAGGGTATGACGGAGTACGAGGCCACCGAGGATCGCAAGCGCCAGATCGCCGAGATGCAGGAACAGGCGCGTCGCGCGCTGGCCAACGGCGAGTTGGAGCTTGCTCGCCAGCTCGCGCAGAAGGCGATGGACATGGCCGCGCAGGTGGCCACCAGCCAGACCAACGAGGCCAAGCGTGGCGAGGAAGCGCGCAAACAGTCCGAGCAAGCGGTGTCTCAGGTCACGCAGCTGGAAGCACAGTCGCGCGAGGCATACCGCAGGCAGGAGTACCAGCAGGCCACCGATTTGATGCGGCAAGCCGATCAGTTGCGCGCGGAACTGGCGCAGAAGGCCAAGGATGCCGACGTGCAGGCCGCGCAGGGCAAACAGGGCGTGCGCGATGCCATCGACCGTATTCGCCAGTCCGAGGAGATTCTCAACCAGACGCTGGATGCCGAAGCGAAGGCCCACCAGACGGCGGCACGCTCGGCAATCACGGCGCGCGATGAGATTCAGCGGACTCTGACCGAGACCACGCGCCAGATCGACGACATCACGGCCAAGCTCAAGGACGGGCTGAAGGTCACGCTCGACGCCGACACCACGCGCTTCGACAAGGCCATCGCTGATCTGGACAAGGCGCTGGCCGAAAAGGAATACCTGCTCCAGATCCAGGCTGATCTGCAGGAAGCGGAGAAGAAGCTCAAGGAATACGAGCAGTTGCTCAAGGAAGGCAAGACGCTGCCGGTCGATGCCGATGTGTCCAAGGCCAAGGAGGCACTGGATAAGCTCAAGACCTACGCCGACCAAAACGCGCAGTTCGAGCTGAAGGTGGCGACCGAGAAGGCGCAGGCGGCTATCACCAATGTCGAGGGGATGATCAAGGCGCTGGATCGCATCCAGACCGAGTCGCAGCATCAGGTGGCCAGCAACGTCGGTGCGGTACGCGCGGAAATCGACAGCCTCAACGGGCGCAACACTTCCAGCACCCACACCATCTACGTGACCAAGGTGGAAACCAATGCCACTGGCGGTCTGGTGGGTGGCGTGCGGCGGTTTGCCGACGGCGGTGCGGTGGTTCCGGCCTTTCCCCGGATGAGCGGTGGCTCGGTGCCCGGCTCCGGCCACCACGACACCGTGCCGCGCACCCTGGATGCCGGGGCCTTCGTGATCCGCAAGGCGGCGGTGCAGAAGTACGGCAGCGGCGCGCTCTCGCGTCTGGCCAATGGCGTCGCCCACTTCGCGGTCGGTGGGCGCGTTGCCTCGTTGGGCGGTACCGGCTCCACAGGCTCCGATCCCAACGACAAGCCGAGCAGGCCCAAGAAGAACCGCGAAGCGTTCGAGGCGCTCAAGATGATCGACCTCGGCCTGCAGGGGATGAACGAGTACACGAGCTGGCTGCAGTGGAACTACGGCGCATCGGTCAGTCTGGATATGCGCAGCAAGACGATGGACAACTACGGCAAGCAGGCGCAGCAGGATCGCCGCACGCTGGAAGACTTCATCGGCCGCAAGACGCTGACTGGCAACGAGCGCCAGAACCTCGAACGCATCAAGCAGACGTGGCGGCAGGCGATGGCGCAGCCGCTGCTCTGGGGTAAAGACCTGGAGCGCGAGCTGATCGACTACATGGAGCAAAACCAGGGCGAGTTTTACCGGCGCGGTGGCTTGGCGAAATCCGACACCGTCCCGGCGATGCTCACCCCGGGCGAGTTCGTCGTGAACCGGCAGGCAGTCGCCCGCTACGGCGCTGGCTTCTTCGAAGCCATCAACAACCTGAGCGCTCCAGCGCAGGCGCTGGCCGGGCGTGCGCTGGCGGGCATTCAGGGCTTTGCCTCGGGTGGTCTGGTGCAGCCCGCAAGCCGCAGCCTGCCACGTCCCTCGTTGCCCGAAGGTACGCCCACCCGCACCGTGCGCGTGGAACTGTCCTCGGGACAACAGAAGGTCAACGCCACCGTCGATGCGCGCGACGAAGCGCGACTGCTGCAACTGCTGGACGCCGCCCGCGCCCGCACGGCCTGACCGTGCGCTCCTGTTTCTCTGCCTGAGGGTTTCCCGATGCAACTGAAGAACCTCGACACCGGGGTGGCTCTGCCATTGCCTGACGACTTGCTCTGGAGCGACGAGCACGCGTGGACGCCTGCGGTCGCCAATGCGTCCTACCTGATCACCGGGGCCTTGCTGATCCAGTCGGCCACCCGGCAGGCAGGTCGTCCGATCACCCTGGTTGGAGCACCCGATATGGCCTGGGTGACGCGTGCCGCCGTCGAGCAGTTGCGCGCGTGGGCGGCGATTCCGGTGGGCGGCAGCACAGGCCGCTTCGAACTGACTTTCGCCGATGGCCGGGTCTTCACGGTCGCTTTCCGCCACCAGGAGGTCGCCATCGAGGCCGAGCCCGTGCTGGGCATCCCGGCGCGAACCGGCAACGACTTCTACCGCCTGACCCTTCGATTTTTGGAGATTGCCTGATGCCAATTCAATCTGGCGACGTGAAGCTGCTCAAGTCCGCCGTGATGGCGGACGTGCCCGAAGGCGGCGGCGCGCCCACGGGCCTCGTGATTGCCGATGGCGTCTCAAACGCCATCTTCCCCGACATCTCCGAGGTGGATCGCGCCGGAGGCCGTGTCAACCTGCGCAAGAGCTTCGTGCAAGTGGCCACGGATGACACCGACACCTACTTCGGGGCCAACGTCATCGTGGCCGAGCCGCCGCAGGACGAGCGCGTCAGCG
>WBZU01000340.1_pt1 | contig 42245 bp, 45 predicted proteins | sample 5204311 | NCBI WGS metagenome assembly WBZU01 (sample SAMN12344359, study PRJNA552823) | activated sludge metagenome | biome: Activated sludge suspended growth; feature: Nitrification reactor; material: Wastewater; isolation source: activated sludge from nitrification reactor of wastewater...
GATCGCGACGTTGATGTTGAGGCGCAGGCCCTTCTCGGTGATCGGCTGCTCGGGCTCGAACCTGAGGAGATCCGCGGCGGTCGCCTTCACGTCCTCGCGCTTCTTCGTCGCGATCTGGTTGGGGCCTGGCATCAGCCGGTCGAACGCCTCCTTCGCGACCGGCACGAGCCCCGGGTGCGCGACCCAGGTGCCGTCGTGCCCGTAGGTCGCCTCGCGCTCCTTGTCGGCCTTCACCTTCGCGAACGCCTCGGCGTTCGCCTTCTCGTCGTTCTTCACCGGGATCTGCGCGGCCATCCCGCCCATCGCGTGGATGGCGCGGCGGTGGCAGGTCTTGACGAGCAGCTCCGCGTAGCTCCGCATGAAATGCGTCGTCATCGTGACGAGCGCGCGGTCGGCGAGGCAGAAGTCGCGGTTCGACCTGAGCTTCTTGATGCACGAGAAGATGTAGTCCCAGCGCCCCGCGTTGAGGCCGGCCGAGTGCTCGCGCAGCTCGTGCAGGATCTCGTCCATCTCGAACGCCGCGACGATCGTCTCGATCAGCACGGTCGCCTTGATCGTGCCGCGCGGGACGCCCAGCGTGTCCTGCGCCATCACGAAGACGTCGTTCCACAGCCGCGCCTCGAGGTGGCTCTCGAGCTTCGGCAGGTAGAAGTACGGGCCCGAGCCGCGCGCGACGAGCTCCTTCGCGTTGTGGAAGAAGTAGAGCGCGAAGTCGAAGATGCCGCCGGAGATCGGCTGGCCGTCGACCTTGACGTGCTTCTCGGGCAGGTGCCAGCCGCGCGGGCGCACGAACAGCACCGCGAGCTTCTCGCCCAGCCGGTAGACCTTGCCCTCGGGCGAGGTGAACTCGATCTTCCGCCGGACCGCGTCGGCGAGGTTGATCTGCCCCTGGATGTTGTTGTCCCAGCGCGGCGTGTTCGCGTCCTCGAAGTCCGCCATGAAGACGCTCGCGCCCGAGTTGAGCGCGTTGACGATCATCTTGCGGTCGACCGGGCCGGTGATCTCGACGCGGCGGTCGGCGATGTCGGCGGGCACCGGCGCGCAGGTCCAGTGGCCGTCGCGCACCGCGCGCGTCTCCGCGAGGAAGTCGGGGAGCTTGCCGGCGTCGAACTCCGCCTGGCGCTTCGCGCGCGCCGCCATCAGCTCGGCGCGCCGCGGCCCGAACGCGCGCTGCAGCTTCGCCGCGAACCCGACCGCCTCGGGCGTCAGGATGCGTGCGTAGTCGGGGGTGATGCGTCCGGCGATCTCGATGCCGGGGCCGTAGGCGGGCGTGCTCATGGGACTCTCGTGTCGAAGGATTCGGGGAAGATCGGCCGGGCGGCGCTCGCCCGCCCGGCGGCGTTTGTGAAAGTCGTTTTCACAAAGCCTGCCATTCTACCCCAGCCGGCTCCCGACGCCGGCCGCGCCCGGCGGTAAGATCGCCGGGCCATGAGCCGCCCCGCCCCCGCCCGGCGCGCCGCGCGCGCTCGCGCGATCCGGCCCCGCATCTACCTCGCCCCCGACGTCGCGATCGGCCCGGGCAAGATCGACCTCCTGCGCCACGTCGAGGCCACCCGCTCGATCAGCGCGGCCGCGCGCGCGATGGCGATGAGCTACAAGCGCGCCTGGCAGCTCGTCGACGAGCTCAACCGGGACTTCGGCTCGCCGGTCGTCGCCACCGCCACCGGCGGGGCGGGCGGCGGCGGGGCGGAGCTCACCGACCTCGGGCGCGCGATCGTCGGCCACTACACGGCGCTCGAGGAACGGCTCAACGCGGCCGCGTCGGCCGAGCTCGACGCGCTCAGGCGCCTCCTGCCCGGCGCACGACGCGTGCGGCGGCAGGACTGATGCGTTATAGTTGAATGACTATAACGCCACGATCCTCGCGATGCGCCTTCTCGCCGCCCTCTGCCTCGCGCTCGCCGCCCACGCCGCGTCCGCGCAGGCGCCGCTCGTCGCCGCCGCCGCCAGCGTGAAGCCGGCCTTCGACGAGATCGTCGACGCTTACCGGCGCGAAACCGGCCAGGGCGTCCGCGTCTCGTACGGCTCGACCGGCAACTTCGCGCAGCAGATCCGCAACGGCGCGCCGTTCGAGCTCTTCCTGTCGGCGGACGAGGCCACGGTCGAGCGGCTCGCCGCAGAGGGACTCGCGCGCGACCGGGGCGTCGTCTACGCGACCGGGCGGATCGTGATCTTCGTGCCGAAGGACTCGCCGCTCCGGGCCGACGCGTCGCTCGCGGACCTCGGCGCGGCGCTCGCGGACGGGCGCCTCAGGCGGTTCGCGATCGCGAACCCCGATCTCGCGCCCTACGGCCGCGCCGCGCAGCAGGCGCTGGAGCGCGCGGGCCTCTGGACGGCGATCCGGCCGAAGCTCGTGATCGGCGAGAACGCGGGCCAGGCGATGCAGTTCGCCGCCGGCGGCGACACGCAGGGCGGGCTCGTCCCGCTCGCGCTGGTCGCGACGCCGCCGATGGCCGCCGCGGGCGCGCACGCCACGATTCCCGAATCGAAGCACGACCCGCTGCGCCAGCGCATGACGCTGCTCCGGCCGGCCACGCCCGCCGCGGAGCGGCTCTACGCCTACCTGCAGGGCGCATCCGCGCGCGCGGTCCTGGCGAGGCACGGTTACGCGGTGCCCGGCGGCCCCGACTGACGCCGCAGGCATCGTGGACTGGACCGCGTTCTCGCTCTCCCTCGCGCTCGCGGCCTGGACGCTCGCGATCCTGCTGCCGCTCGGCATCGTCGCGGGCCGCTGGCTCGCGAGCACGTCCTCGCGCGCGCGGCCCTGGCTCGAGGCGCTCACCGCGCTGCCGCTCGTGCTGCCGCCGACAGTCCTCGGCTACTACCTCTTGGTCGCGTTCGGCGCGCGCAGCCCGCTGGGCGCCGCGATCGAGCGCCTGTTCGGCGCACCGCTCGTGTTCAGCTTCGCCGGGCTCGTCGTCGCGTCGGTGCTCGTGAACGTCCCGTTCGCCGTGCAGCCGCTGCAGCGCGCTTTCGCGTCGATCCCGCACGAGGTGCGCGAGGCCGCCCAGTGCTGCGGGCTGTCGCGCTGGCAGGCGTTCGCGCGGATCGAGCTGCCGCTCGCGTGGCCGGGCGTGCTGTCGGCCGCGGTTCTCACGTTCGCGCACACGCTGGGCGAGTTCGGCGTCGTGCTGATGGTGGGCGGCAGCATCCCCGGCGAGACGAAGACGGTCGCGATCGCGATCTACGACCGCGTCCAGGCGTTCGACACCGCATCCGCGGGGACCATGGCGCTCGCGCTCCTCGTCGTGTCCTTCGTCACCGTCGCGCTGTCGTACGTGCTGTCCGACCGCTGGCTGCGGAGGGACCGGCGGTGACGCTCGCGCTCCGCATCGCGCACGGCGGCCCGCCGCTCGGCCTCGACGTCGAACTGCCGGAGGGCGGGATCGTCGCGGTCGCCGGGCCGTCGGGCAGCGGCAAGACGTCGCTGCTGCGCACCGTCGCGGGACTCCTCCGCCCGCAGCAGGGGCGCATCGCGCTGGGCGGCGACGTCTGGCTCGACACCGCGACCGGCGCCGCGCGATCGACGCGCGAGCGTCCGATCGGCTACGTGTCGCAGCACTACGGACTCTTTCCGCATCTCTCCGCGCTCGCGAACGTCGAGTGCTCGCTCGCGCACCTGCCCGCGGTCGAGCGCGCGCGCCGCGCCCGCGAATGCCTCGCGCTCGCGCACGTCGCGGGCCTCGACGACCGCCTGCCGCGCGAGCTGTCCGGCGGCCAGCAGCAGCGCGTCGCGATGGCGCGCGCGCTCGCGCGGAAGCCTTCGGTGCTGCTGCTCGACGAGCCGTTCTCGTCGGTCGACCGCAGCACGCGCAAGCGGCTCTACGTCGAGCTCAAGCGCCTGCACGCCGAGCTGGGCGCGACCGTCCTGCTGGTCACGCACGACCTCGACGAGGCCGCACTGCTCGCGACGCACCTGTGCCTGATCCAGCGCGGGCGCATCGTGCAGCACGGCCCGACCGCCGACGTGCTGACGCGGCCCGCGAGCGTCGCCGCCGCGCGGCTCCTCGACCTGCCGAACCTGCTCACCGGCACCGTCGAGGGCGACGGCGGGGCACGGAGGCTGCGCTGGGGACCGCACGCGCTCGAGTGGGCGGACGCGGGACGCCATCCGCGCGGCGCGACGATCGCGTGGACGATCCTGCCGACCCGGGTGCTCCTCCACCGCGCCGACCGGCCGTCGCGCGGGGAGCGCGAGAATCCGGTGCGCGCCTCGGTCGCCGACCTGGTGACATTGGGCGACGACGTGATCGCGCGGCTCGCGCCCGCGGGGCTGCCCGACGTCCGGCTGCACCTCAAGGTGTCGGCGCACGTCGCGCAGCGCAACGGCCTCGAGCCGGGGCGCGAGGTGACCGTGTCGCTGCTCGCGGACGCGATCGTTCCGCTGGCGGCGGACTGACGCAGCGCGCCCTACACGGCGAGCTGCGGGTTGAGCCGCGGCACCTTGTCGTGAAGCCTGTTCAGCGCGTTGACGTACGCCTTCGCGGAGGCGACCAGGATGTCGGTGTCGGCGCCGTTGCCGTTGACGACGCGGCCGTCGCGCTCGAGGCGCACCGTCACCTCGCCCTGCGCGTCGGTGCCGCTCGTGATCGCGTTCACCGAGTAGAGCAGGAGCTTCGCGCCGGAGGCGGCCATCCGCTCGATCGCCTTGAACGTCGCGTCGACCGGCCCGTCGCCGTCGACCTCGGCGTGGCGCTCGGCCTCGCCGATCGACATCGCGACGCGCGCGTGCGGGACCTCGCCGGTCTCGGACACCACGCGCAGCGCGACGAACTTGTAGTGCTCCTTCTCGGGCGTGACGGCCTCGTCGGAGACGAGCGCCTGCAGGTCCTCGTCGAACACCTCGCCCTTCTTGTCGGCGAGCTCCTTGAATCTGGCGAACGCGACGTTGAGCGCCTCCTCGGACGCGAGCGCGATGCCGAGCTCGGAGAGCCGCGTGCGGAACGCGTTGCGGCCCGACAGCTTGCCCAGCACGAGCTTGTTCGCGTGCCAGCCCACGTCCTCGGCGCGCATGATCTCGTAGGTCTCGCGGTGCTTGAGCACGCCGTCCTGGTGGATGCCCGACTCGTGCGAGAACGCGTTCGCGCCGACGATCGCCTTGTTCGGCTGCACCGGGAACCCGGTGATCGACGAGACGAGCTTCGACGCCGGCACGATCTGCGTCGTGTCGATCCTCGTCGCGCACGGGAACACGTCGCGGCGCGTCTTCACCGCCATCACGATCTCCTCGAGCGACGCGTTGCCCGCGCGCTCGCCCAGTCCGTTCACCGTGCACTCGACCTGCCGCGCCCCGTTCATGACGGCGGCGAGCGAGTTCGCGACCGCGAGCCCGAGGTCGTTGTGGCAGTGGACCGACCACACCGCCCGGTCCGAGTTCGGGATGCGCTCGCGCAGGCTGCGGATCAGCTCGCCGAACTGCCAGGGCGTCGTGTAGCCCACGGTGTCGGGGATGTTGACCGTCGTCGCGCCCGCGCGGATGACCGCCTCGATCAGCCGGCACAGGAAGTCCGGCTCGCTGCGGCCCGCGTCTTCCGGCGAGAACTCGACGTCGTCGGTCCACCGGCGCGCGTGGCCGATCGCCCGGACCGCCTGCTCGAGCACCTGCCCGGGCGTCATCCGGAGCTTCATCTGCATGTGGATCGGCGAGCTCGCGATGAACGTGTGCAGGCGCTTCGAGGCCGCCGGCGCGATCGCCTCGCCGCAGCGCTCGATGTCCTTCTCGCCGGTCCGCGCGAGGCCGCAGACGGTGCTGTCGCGGATCGTCTTCGCGATTTCGTGCACCGCCTGCCAGTCGCCGGGCGACGAGGCCGGAAAGCCCGCCTCGATCACGTCGACCCGGAGGCGCTCGAGCTGGCGCGCGATGCGCAGCTTCTCGTCCTTCGTCATCGCGGCGCCCGGGCTCTGCTCGCCGTCGCGCAGCGTCGTGTCGAAGATCCGCAGGTGGTCGCTCATCGGGCGCTCTCGGGGGAGATGGTCAGGCGTCGACCGGCGCGCGGGCGGGCGCGATCGCGACGGCCTTCTGCGCGACGGCGCGGTTGACGGCGCTCGTCACCGCCTTGAGCGTCGCGGTGACGATGTTCGGGTCCTCGCCGACGCCGTAGACCGCCTTGTCGCCGCCGGCCCGCAGCTGCACGTAGGCGACGGCGGTCGCATCCTCGCCGGCGCCGATCGCGTGCTCGTGGTAGTTCTGCACGTGCACGTCGACGCCGAGGCGCTCGCGCAGCGCGTGCACGTACGCGTCGACCGGCCCGTTGCCCTCGCCGGTCGCCTCGACCGGACGGCCGCCGATCTCGAGACGCGCGGTCAGGTGCTCGACGCGCCCGCTGTCGGAGGCGTGGCGCGCGCGGTGGTCGACGTAGGCCACCGGCGAGCGCGCGTCGAGGTACTCGCGCGAGAACGCCGCGTGGATCTCGGCCGCCGAGAGTTCCTTGCCGGTCGCGTCGGTGATCCGCTGCACGACCTGCGAGAACTCGATCTGCAACAGGCGCGGCAGCGCGAGGCCGTAGTCGCGTTCGAGCAGGTAGGCGATCCCGCCCTTGCCCGACTGGCTGTTGACGCGGATCACCGCCTCGTAGGTCCGCCCGACGTCGGCCGGGTCGATCGGCAGGTACGGGACGTCCCACGCCGCGTCGCCGCGCGCGACGTCGATCGCGCGCGCCGCGAGCCCCTTCTTGATCGCGTCCTGGTGCGAGCCCGAGAACGCCGTGAACACGAGCTCGCCGCCGTAGGGATGGCGCGGGTGCACGGGCAGCTGATTGCACTCCTCGACGACGCGCAGGATCCGGCCGACGTCCGAGAAGTCGATCCCCGGATCGACGCCCTGCGTGTGGAGGTTGAGCCCCAGCGTGACGAGGCACACGTTGCCGGTCCGCTCGCCGTTGCCGAACAGGCAGCCCTCGACGCGCTCGGCGCCGGCCAGCTGCGCGAGCTCGGCCGCGGCGACGCCGCAGCCGCGGTCGTTGTGCGGATGGACCGACAGCACGATCGCGTCGCGGCGCGCGAGGTGGCGGTGCATCCACTCGATCTGGTCGGCGTAGACGTTGGGCGTCGACATCTCGACGGTCGCCGGCAGGTTGACGATCGCCTTGCGCTCCGGCGTCGGCTGCCAGACGGCGGTGACCGCGTCGCAGATCTCCTTCGCGAAGTCGAGCTCGGTGCCGGTGAAGCTCTCGGGCGAGTACTGGAATACCCAGTCGGTCCGCGGACGCTCGGCGGCGAGGTCGCGGATGAGCTTCGCGCCCGACACCGCGACCTCGACGATGCCCGCGCGGTCGAGGCCGAAGACGACGCGCCGCTGCGTGGTCGACGTCGAGTTGTACAGGTGGACGATCGCGCGCTTCGCGCCCTCCAGCGCGTCGAACGTGCGCCGGATCAGCGGCTCGCGCGACTGCGTGAGCACCTGGACGGTCACGTCGTCGGGGATCCGGCGCTCGTCGACGAGCTTGCGGATGAAGTCGTAGTCCGTCTGCGACGCCGCCGGGAACCCGACCTCGATCTCCTTGTAGCCCATCTCGACCAGGAGCTCGAACATCGCGAGCTTGCGCCCGGCGTCCATCGGCTCGATCAGCGCCTGGTTGCCGTCGCGCAGGTCGACGCTGCACCAGACGGGCGCGCGCGTGATCGTCGCCGACGGCCACCGGCGGTCGGGCAGGTCGACCGGGGCGTAGGGTCGGTATTTGCGGGTCGGGTCGGTTCTCATCGCAAGCTTCCTCGAGTCTCGCGCGCACGGTCGCGCGCGGGCATCCATGGCATTCCGCCGGTCCGGTTCCGGACGGCGACGGGTACGGCTCTGCAGAGGGGGGTGGGATTTATCTGCGCGCGGGGCGCAGGAGCAGCAGGCCCGGAAGGCGAAGCGCGAGCGCGATCGCGAGGCGATCGGTCGCGGGGGCCAGGGCGCTGGAGAGGAATTGCCGGCTGCTCATCCGATGAACGCTACCGGATTTTCCGCACCGCCGCAAGCCCCGTCGCGCCAGCGCCTAGGCCCCGGCCGCCGGGGGCCGGCGCCGGCGCAACAGCATCCAGCCCGAGACCGCGAAGCCGGAGATCGCGTAGGCGACGAAGCCGCCGAAGAGCACGACCGCGGGCTGGTAGGACAGGAGCGCGATGAACACGACGACCGCCAGCACCGCGACGAACGGGACGCTGCGCTTCAGGTTGATGGCCTTGAAGCTGTAGTACTTGAGGTTCGACACCATCACGAGCCCGGCGAAGAGCGTCACGCCCCACGCCCACCACTTCGCGTCCGCCGGCGCGACGCCGTAGTCGTCGGCGATGAACACGAAGCCGGCGACCAGCGCCGCCGCCGACGGGCTCGGCATGCCCTGGAACCAGCGCTTGTCGGCGACCTCGAGCATCGTGTTGAAGCGCGCGAGCCGCAGCGCCGCGCCCGCGACGTAGACGAACGCGGCGATCCAGCCGAGCTTGCCCATGCCGCGCAGCGACCACTCGTAGATCACGAGCGCGGGCGCCGCGCCGAAGCTCACCATGTCGGCGAGGCTGTCGTACTCGGCGCCGAACGCGCTCTGCGTGCGCGTGAGCCGCGCGACGCGTCCGTCGAGGCCGTCGAGCACCATCGCGACGTAGATCGCGATCGCCGCCATGTCGAAGCGCTGGTTCATCCCCTGCACGATCGCGTAGAAGCCCGCGAACAGCGCGGCGGTCGTGAACAGGTTCGGCAGCAGGTAGATGCCGCGGCGGCGCACCCGGTTCTTCGCGAGCACCCGCTGCTTGTCGAAGTCGACCATCGTGCGCTCCCGTCGCTATCGGAACTCGGCCAGGATCGATTCGGCGGCGTAGACGACGTCGCCGACGGCCGCGCGTGGCGCCGCGTCCGCCGGCACGAACACGTCGACGCGCGAGCCGAAACGGATGAACCCGTAGCGCTGGCCGCGGGCCAGCCGGTCGCCCGGCTTCGCGTAGCAGAGGATGCGCCGCGCGATCAGGCCCGCGACCTGGACGCAGGTGACGTCGCGACCTTCGGGCGTGCGCAGATGCAGGGCGTTGCGCTCGTTCTCCTCGGAGGCCTTGTCGAGGTCGGCGTTGACGAACGCGCCCGGCCTGTACCAGGCGTTCACGACCTCGCCGTCCACCGGGCTGCGGTTGCTGTGGACGTTGAACACGTTCATGAACACGCTGATCTTGACCGCGTCGCGGTCGAGCCACGGATCGCGCGCCTTGCCGACGCTGACGATGCGCCCGTCGGCCGGCGAGAGCACGATGCCCGGCTGCGACGGGATCTCGCGCGGCGGGTCGCGGAAGAACTGGACGACGAACGCGAGCGCCGCGAGGCCGACGAGTCCGCCGACCGTGCCGAAGAGCCACGCGAGCACGACGGTCGCGACGAGGGCGATCGCGACGAAGGGCCAGCCCTCGCGGGCGATGATCGGATGCGGGTAGGGGGACAAGGTCGCGGATCGTGAGGGTCGGAGCCGGCCGATTCTAGCAGGCGGGTACTCTCGTGCCCGACCCGCGGACGCCCCGACCGCTATTGCCCCTTCTCGGCGTCCTCGAGCTTTCGGGCGGCGTCCTTCGCCTGGTCGATCACCGTCTGCTCGACCGCCCGCGCACGCTCGCGCGGATCCGTCGGGGGCGCACCCGGTGCGGCGGCCGGCGACTTGCCCGTGAGCCCGTACGACGTGAGCGCCGACTTCGCGAGCCACGCGACGATCAGGAGCGCGAGCAGGACGACGACGAGGCCCACCCAGCCGCGCTGACGTCGCCGCAGGGCGCGACCATGCATAGGCGAGATTCGACGGTTGCCAGGCACGCGACCAGTATAGCGGCGCGTAGCGACCCGTCGGGGTGAAGCGTCAAGGGCGTCGGGCTGAAGCCCGACCCACCGGAGCATCCTCGGGCTGAAGCCCGACCCACATGACGCGACTCCCGTGGGTCGGCCTTCAGGCCGACGCCTTTGCTTCGATGCGGCGGAACCCGTCGGGCCGACGCCCGACCCACATGACGCGACTCCCGTGGGTCGGCCTTCAGGCCGACGCCGTTCCTTCGATGTGGCGGAACCCGTCGGGCCGAAGCCCGACCCACATGACGCGACTCCCGTGGGTCGGCCTTCAGGCCGACGCAGTTCCTGCAGCGTCAGTTCTTCGTCTGGTCGACCAGCTTGTTCTTGCGGATCCACGGCATCATCGACCGCAGCTTCTCGCCGACCACCTCGATCGAGTGCTGCGCGGTGATGCGTCGCCGCGACAGCAGCGTCGGCGCGCCCGCGCGGTTCTCGAGGATGAAGTCCTTCGCGTACTCGCCGGTCTGGATGCGCTTCAGCATCTCGCGCATCGCCTGCTTGGTCTCCGCGGTGACGATCTTCGGCCCGCTCACGTACTCGCCGTACTCGGCGTTGTTGCTGATCGAGTAGTTCATGTTGCCGATGCCGCCCTCGTAGATGAGGTCGACGATCAGCTTGAGCTCGTGCAGGCACTCGAAGTACGCCATCTCCGGCGCGTAGCCCGCCTCGACCAGCGTCTCGTAGCCGGCCTTGATCAGCTCGACCGTGCCGCCGCACAGCACCGCCTGCTCGCCGAAGAGATCCGTCTCGGTCTCTTCGCGGAAGTTGGTCTCGATCACGCCCGCCCGTGCGCCGCCGATCGCCGCGGCGTACGACAGCGCGACGTCGCGCGCCTTCTTCGACGCGTCCTGGTGCACGGCGATCAGCATCGGGACGCCGCCGCCCGCCGCGTAGGTCGAGCGCACCGTGTGGCCCGGCGCCTTCGGCGCGATCATGATCACGTCGAGGTCGGCGCGCGGCGCCACCTGGCCGTAGTGGATGTTGAAGCCGTGCGCGAACGCGAGCGCCGCGCCCTTCCTGATGTTCGGCTCGACGTCGGCCTTGTAGACCGCCGCGATGTTCTCGTCGGGCATCAGCATCATCACGACGTCCGCGGATTTCACCGCGTCGGCGACCTCGGCGACCTTGAGACCGGCCTTCTTCGCCTTGTCCCACGACGCGCCGCCCTTGCGCAACCCGACCGTCACCTTGATGCCCGAGTCGTTCAGGTTCTGCGCGTGCGCGTGGCCCTGCGAGCCGTAGCCTACGATCGTGACCTTGCGGCCCTTGATGAGGGAGAGGTCGGCATCTTTTTCGTAGTACACCTTCATGGAAAGCTCCTTCGGAACGGTTGAGCGTTGAGCGTGCTGCGTCGGGCGACGGGCCGGGTCAGATCTTCAGGATCCGCTCGCCCCGCCCGATCCCCGAGGCGCCCGTGCGCACGGTCTCGAGGATGACGCCGGGCTCGATCGCGGTCAGGAACGCGTCGAGCTTCTCGCCGGTGCCGGTCAGCTCGATCGTGTAGCTCTTGTCGGTCACGTCGAGGACGCGGCCGCGGAAGATGTCGGCGAGCCGCTTCATCTCCTCGCGGTCCTTGCCGGCGGCGCGCACCTTGACGAGCATCAGCTCGCGCTCGATGTGGTTGCCGTCGGTGAGGTCGACGACCTTGACCACCTCGACGAGCTTGTTGAGCTGCTTGGTGATCTGCTCGATGACGTCGTCGGAGCCGACCGTGACGATCGTCATCCGCGACATCGTCGGATCCTCGGTCGGCGCGACCGTCAGCGACTCGATGTTGTAGCCGCGCGCCGAGAACAGGCCGGAGATCCGCGACAGCGCGCCCGCCTCGTTCTCGACGAGGATCGACAGGATGTGCCTCATTTGATTTCCCCCAGGCTTGCCGCTGACGCGCCTTCGCGCACCCCCTCGACGAGGGGGCGAGCGCCTTGGGACGGCCCGGCGGCGCTCACAGCTCCTCCGCGAGGATCATCTCGGTGAGTCCCTTGCCGCCGGGCACCATCGGGAAGACGTTCTCGGTCTGGTCGGTGATGAAGTCGAGGAACACGAGGCGCTCCTTCTGCGCGAACGCCTCCTTCAGCGCGCCCTCGACGTCGCCCGGCTTCTCGATCTTCATGCCCACGTGGCCGTAGGCCTCGGCGAGCTTCACGAAGTCGGGCAGCGCGTCGACGTAGCTGTGCGAGTAGCGGTTGCCGTAGAAGAACTCCTGCCACTGCCGCACCATGCCGAGGTAGCGGTTGTTCAGGTTCACGAGCTTGATCGGCAGGTTGTACTGCTTGCAGGTCGACAGTTCCTGGATGCACATCTGGATCGACGCCTCGCCCGTCACGCACGCGACCGTGGCGTCCGGGTTCACGAGCTGCACGCCCATCGCGGCCGGCAGGCCGAAGCCCATCGTTCCCAGGCCCCCGGAGTTGATCCAGCGGCGCGGCTTGTCGAACCTGTAGTACTGCGCCGCCCACATCTGGTGCTGGCCGACGTCGGACGTGATGAACGCGTCGCCGTTGGTCACGCGGTAGAGCGCCTCGATCACCGCCTGCGGCTTGATGAGCGGGCTCGACTTGTCGTAGCGCAGGCAATCCTTGCGCTGCCACTCCTTGATGTCCGCCCACCACGCCTTCAGCGCCGACGCGTCGGGACGCGCGGGCGAGCCTTCGATCAGCTTCAGCATCTCGTCGAGCACGTCGCCGACATAGCCCACGATCGGCACGTCGACCTTGACGCGCTTGGAGATCGACGAGGGGTCGATGTCGATGTGGATGATCTTGCGGTCCGCGCGGAAGAAGTGCTGCGGGTTGCCGATCACGCGGTCGTCGAACCGGGCCCCGACCGCGAGCAGCACGTCGCAGTTCTGCATCGCCATGTTCGTCTCGTAGGTCCCGTGCATGCCGGGCATGCCGGTGAACTGCGGGTCGGTGCCGGGGAAGCCGCCCAGCCCCATCAGCGTCGTCGTGCACGGGAAGCCCAGCAGGCGCACGAGCCGCGTGAGCTGCGGCGCCGCGTCGTTCAGCACGACGCCGCCGCCCGCGTAGATCATCGGGCGCTTCGCCTCGAGCAGGAGCTGCACCGCCTTCTTGATCTGGCCGGCGTGGCCCTTCGTGACCGGGTTGTACGAGCGCAGCGTGACCGTCCTCGGGTACGCGTAGTCGGTCTTCGCCTGCGTGACGTCCTTCGGAATGTCGACCAGCACCGGACCGGGCCGGCCGGTCGCCGCGAGGAAGAACGCCTTCTTGATCGTCGCCGCGAGGTCCTTGACGTCCTTCACGAGGAAGTTGTGCTTGACGCAGGGCCGCGTGATGCCGACCGTGTCGCACTCCTGGAACGCGTCCTGGCCGATCGCATGCGTCGGCACCTGGCCGGTCAGCACCACCATCGGGATCGAGTCCATGTACGCGGTGGCGATGCCGGTCACCGCGTTGGTGACGCCGGGCCCCGACGTGACGAGCGCGACGCCGACCTTCCGGCTCGACCGCGAGTAGCCGTCGGCGGCGTGCACGGCGCCCTGCTCGTGGCGCACCAGCACGTGCTTGACCTTGTCCTGCTTGAAGAGCTCGTCGTAGATGTTGAGGACCGCGCCGCCGGGATAGCCGAAGACGTACTCGACGCCTTCGTCCTGGAGGCAGCGGATGACGATTTCCGCACCCGTGAGTTGCATGGTGGAGCCTCGGTGGTGATGACGGTAACGCCCGCCGCGCGACGCGCGGCCGGGATCTGCAAAACTGCAGCGCGCCGGGGGTGGACGCGGACGTCGGGGCTCGGGTAGAAGCCGGTTCCGCCGCCTCCCTGCGGATGCCCCGAGCGCGCTCGTGACGCGGACGGAGGGGAGGCTAACGGCCGTTTTTGCAGCACAGCAGCGGGGCATGCCCCGCGAGTCGTCAGAGTAGCCGCTCGCCACTCTCGGGTCAAGCGGATCCCGCAATGCACAATGGCCGTGCGACCGATTCTGCCTATAATCGCCCGCACCCGCGCCCCCACGGCGCAATGACCGTCCCCTGGCGACCACGCAGGAAATCTCGGCCTTCCTCGCCGACGTCGAGCGGCGCGCGTTCAAGCACGCGATGTTCGCCGTCCGCGACGAGGATGCGGCGCTCGACATCGTGCAGGACGCGATGCTCAAGCTGACCGAGAAATATGCGGACAAGCCGGCCGGCGAGCTCCCGCTCATCTTCCAGCGGATACTGCAGAACACGATCCACGACCATTTCCGGCGCCAGAAGGTCCGGTCGACGTGGACCACCGTGCTCTCGGCGCTGGGAAAAGGCGACGAAAAGGACGACGATTTCGATCCTTTGGAGACTTTGCCGGCGAAATCGGCGTCCGGCGCGCCCGCCGGGCCGGCCGAGGAGGTCGAGCAGAAGCAGATCGTGGAACTGATCGAGCAGGCGCTCGAGCGGCTTCCGGCGCGTCAACGCGAGGCGTTTCTCCTGCGTTACTGGGAGGAACTGGACGTGGCGGAGACCGCGGCGGCGATGGGCTGCTCGGAGGGCAGCGTCAAGACCCACTGCTCGCGGGCCGTCCATGCACTGGCCGAGACGCTTTCGGCCCAGGGGGTACGACTATGACCGCCGACGACAAGGAAATCGCAAGGAAAATAACGGGTTACCTGGACGCAGGGACCCGGGAGCTCAAGAGCGGCACCGCGTACCGGCTCCAGCAGGCGCGGGCGGCGGCGCTCGCCCGGGTGCAGGATCCGAAGCGCGCGCCCGAGATGGCGCTCGCCGGCGCCGGTGGAACCGTCGGGGGCGACCGGCCGTTCTACGCGCAGGTCCGGGTCTGGATCGGCGTGGCGCTGATCGCCGCCGCCGGCTTCGGCTGGCAGCAGTGGCGGGTCTACCAGGCGATCAACGAAGCCGAGGAGATCGACACCCAGCTCCTGTCCTCCGACCTTCCGATCGACGCCTACCTCGACCGGGGATTCCAGGTTTGGCTCAAGACCGCCGCGCAGCGCTGACCGCGGCGCTCGCGGCGGCAGGCCTGCTGGCGCTGTCGCCGGCGCCCGGCTTCGCGCAGGTCACGCTCAAGTCGCCCAAGTGGTCGGAACTCTCCCCGCAGGAGCGGCAGGTGCTCGCCCCGCTCCAGCAGGACTGGGACAGGCTCGACGCGCAGCGCAAGCAGAAGTGGCGCGGAATCGCGCAGCGCTACCCGCAGATGAAGCCCGACGAGCAGGCGCGCATCCAGGAGCAGATGCGGCCGTGGGCGCAGCTCACGCCCGACGAGCGCCGCAGCGCCCGCGAGCAGTACAAGTCGATCTCGAAGCTGCCTCCCGACCAGCAGTCCGACGTGCGCCAGAAATGGGAGGAGTACCAGAGCCTCCCGCCCGAGAAGAAGCGCGAGCTCGCTTCGAAGGCGCCTCCCCCCGGCGGCAAGATCCCGGCCCCCGCCGCCACGCCGCCCGGCGCCAGGCCCGGCGCGTCCGGCTCTCGCAGCCCCTGACCCGGCCGGCACGATGACCGCCGCCGGTCCCGGCGCGCCGGGAGCGGGCGCCGGCCTCGCCCGCCGCCTCGCCGCGCTCGTCTACGAGACGCTGATCGTCGCCGCGATCGTGCTGGTCGCGGGGTTCGCGCTCACGCCGCTGATGTCACCGGTCGCGGCGCCGGGCGCAGCTCCGGTCGTGCCGGGGATCGCGGGACGCGCGGCCGGATTCGCCGGGGTGGTGGCTTTGCTCGGCGTCTATTTCGTCTGGTGCTGGACGTCGGGCCGCCGCACGCTGCCGATGAAGACCTGGCGGCTTCGCATCGTCGACACCGGCGGCGCGCCGCTCGGCGCGCGCCGCGCGAGCGCGCGCTACGCGGCGGCGTGGATCGGGCCGGCGATCGCGGTGGCCACCTACGCGTCGACCCACTCGCCGTACGCCTGGCTCGCGCTCGGGAGCGGGTACGCGTGGGCGCTCGTCGACCCGGACCGAGCGTTCCTGCACGACCGGCTCGCCGGCTCGCGCATCGTCCGCGACGCCTAGGTTCCCGTCGCGGCGCGGTCAGTCGCGTTGCGACGGGGCCGGCGCGCGCGCGAGCGCGACGCCCGCCGCGATCAGCGCCATGCCGCCGACCGCGAGCGCGTCCAGCGTCTCGCCGAACAGCATCCACGCCATCAGCGCGGTGACCGGCGGGACCAGGTAGAAGAGCCTCGCGACGTTCGCCGCCGCGCCGTGGCGCAGCAGCACGTAGAGGAGGCTGATCGCGCCCACCGACAGCACGATCACCGACCAGCCGAGCGCGAAGGCGAACGAGGGCGTCCAGCGGATCGACCCGGGCTCGAGCAGGAACGCGAGCGGCAGGTAGGCGACCGCGCAGACGCCGAACTGGATCGCCGCACCCGCGCGTAGATCGACACGCGCGCAGTGGCGCTTCTGGTAGAGCGTCCCGACGCTGATGCCGGCGAGCGCGATCATCGCCGGCGCGAATCCGGCGACGTCGCCCGTGAATCCCACCTTGTGGCGGACCACGAGCGCGACCCCGGCGAGCCCGAGCGCGAGGCCGACCCACTGCCGGGCGACGACGGTCTCGCCGAGCCAGGTGCGGGCGATCAGCACGGTGACGATCGGCTGCAGGCCGACGAGCATCGCGGTCGTGCCGGCAGGCATGCCGACCGCGATCGCGCGGAACACGCCGCCCAGGTAGAGCCCGTGCACCATCAGCGCCGCGATGCCCGAGTGCAGCGCCTCGGCGCGCGTGGGCCAGCGCGCGCCGGTCGCGATGGCCGCCGCGGTCATCAGCGCGGCAACGCAGACGAAGCGGACGAGCAGGAACGAGAACGGCGGCGCGTCGGGCAGCCCGAGCTTCGCGGCGACGAAGCCGGTGCTCCAGAGCAGGACGAACAGCGCCGGGTAGAACGCCGCGCCGCGCGGGGGCGCCGGGCTCAGGATCCGGCCTTCGCCGGCTTGGCGGACTTCGCGGGCGGCTTGGCGGCCTTCCGGTTCGCCCGCTTGCATCGCGCCACCGCCTCGAGGATCGCGGCGCGCGCGTCCTCGGCCTCGACCCAGCTGCCGACCCGTACCCACTTGCCGGGCTCGAGGTCCTTGTAGTGCTCGAAGAAGTGCGCGATCTGGCGCGTCTGGATCTCGGGCAGGTCGCGCGGCGAGCGGACGCTGCGGTAGAGCGACGACAGCCGGTCGATCGGCACCGCGAGGATCTTCTCGTCGCCGCCCGCCTCGTCGTCGAGCTTCAGCATCCCGATCGGCCGGCAGCGCACGACGACGCCGGTGAGGAGCGGCACCGGCGAGAGCACCAGCACGTCGCAGGGGTCGCCGTCGTCGGAGAGCGTCTGCGGGATGTAGCCGTAGTTGCACGGGTAGTGCATCGCGGTCGACATGAAGCGGTCGACGAACACCGCGCCGGTCTCCTTGTCGACTTCGTACTTGATCGGGTCCGCGTGCATCGGGATCTCGATGATCACGTTGCAGTCGTGCGGAACCTCCTTGCCTGCCGGGACGCGTTCTAGGCTCATGGGGCGGCGGTGCGGGGTAGGGGGCGGGCGGCGATTATAGCCGCCGGCGATCGCCCGCCCGGGGGCGCGACAACGCGCGACCGTCGCGGCATACTGGCGGCCGCGGCCGCCCCGCCCCCCGATCCCGGCGACCGCCATCCGCCGAGGCTCCGCCATGCGCATCCCGAACGCCGTTTCGACGATCGTCCTCCTGCTCGCCGGCTACGCCTGCGCCGGCGCCGCACACGCCCAGGAAATGCGCGCCGCGCCGCTCGTGCCGCCGTTCTCCGCGGCGAAGGCCGGCAAGCCGCCCCCGCCCTGGGACACGGTGAAGATCAACGACCGCAAGACGCCCACGACCTACGAGATCGTGCAGAACAGCAGCGAGAGCGTGCTGCACGCGATCGCGGACAGCTCGGCGAGCGCGCTGGGCGTCCCGGTGAGCTTCGACGTGAAGGCGGCGCCGGTGCTCGTCTGGCGCTGGCGCGTCGCGGCGCTGATCGACGAGGCCGACAACACGGTCGCGGCGAAGGAGGACTCGCCCGCGCGCATCGTGCTCGAGTTCGACGGCGACAAGTCGAAGCTCTCGTTCTCCGACCGTGCGGCGTCGGGCTTCGCGAAGCAGCTCGGCGGCCGCGATCTGCCCTATGCGACGCTCATGTACATCTGGTCGAACACGGCGCCGGTCGGCACGGTGATCCCGAACCCGCACGCCAAGCGCATTCAGATGGTGGTCGCGTCGAGCGGGCCCGCCGGCGTCGGCAAGTGGCAGTCGCTCAGGCGCAACGTGTACGACGACTACAAGCGCGTGTTCAACGAGGAGCCGGGGCTCCTCAAGTCGGTCGGCGTGATGACCGACACCGACAACACCGGGACGAAGGCCGAGGCCTGGTACGGCGACCTCGCGTTCCAGCCCGCCGACAAGTGACCCCGGGGAGCCCGCTCTACGCGCTGGACGGCGCGACGGTCGAGCTGCGCGGCGGCGGCCACTACGTCGCCCCCGGCGCGAAGCTCGTCGGGCGCGTCGTGCTCGAGGATCGCGCGACCGTCTGGTTCGGCGCGATCGCGCGCGCCGACAACGAGCCGATCGTGATCGGCCCCTCGAGCAACGTCCAGGACGGCGCGGTGCTGCACGCGGACCCGGGCTTCCCGCTGACGATCGGCGCGCACTGCACGGTCGGGCACCAGGCGATGCTGCACGGCTGCACGATCGGGGACGGGACGCTCGTCGGCATCAAGGCCGTGGTGCTGAACGGCGCCACGATCGGCCGCGAGTGCCTGATCGGCGCCAACGCGCTCGTGCCCGAGGGCAAGGCCATCCCCGACCGCTCGCTCGTCGTCGGCAGCCCCGGGCGCGTGGTCCGCACGCTCACCGACGAGGACGTCGCGCGCATGAAGCGGGCGGCGGAGGTCTACGTCGCGAACGGCGAGCGCTACCGGGCCGGGCTCGAGCCGGACCCGCGCGATCCGAACCGCTGAGGTTCCGGCCCGGCCGCTCGCCGGCCGCTCCGAAACCGAACCCGCGCGCCGGCGCATCCAACCGGGTACGCCAGCCGTCCCGCCATGCGCCGCGCCGCCCTCCCCCTCCTGATCGTCGCCTGCGTCGTCGTCGCCGCGGTCCTCGCCTGGCTCGTGCTGCAGCGCGCCTTCCGGCCGGCGACCGTGACGACCGTGGGTCCGGCCGTCGCCGAAGTCCTTGCGCCCGGCCCGTTCCGCCGGATCGCCGTGAACGGCCTCGCCAGCGTGGAGATCGTCCAGGGCGACCGGCACGAGGTCCGCATCGAGGGACCGGCCGGCAGCGTCCGCGCCCGCGTCGACGACGGCACGCTGACGATCGCCAACCGGGGCGGAAAGGTCGAGTTGCCGCTCTTCGGCGGCGAATCGCAGGTGCGGCCCCGCGTCGTGGTCACGGCCCCGGCGATCGACACGATCGCGGCCGACGGCGCCGTGCAGATCGTCGCGCGCAGGCTCGAGACGCCGTCGCTGCGCATCGCGGCGTCGGGCGCGACGAAGATCCGGATCGACGACCTCGAGGCCGAGACGCTGCGCCTGTCGGGCGCGGGCGCGGTCCACGTCGAGATCGGCGGCAGGGTGCGCGATCAGTCGATCAGCCTCTCCGGCGCGGGCGACTACCGCGGCGCGCGGCTCGAGAGCGAGAGCGCGAAGATCTCGGTCGCCGGGGCCGGACGCGTCGTCGTCAACGCAGCGAAGTCGCTGAACGCGAGCCTCTCCGGCGCCGGCAGCGTCGAGTACCTGGGCGATCCCGAGGTGAAGCAGAGCGTGAGCGGGATCGGCAGCATCAAGCGCCGCGAGAAGAGCGCCGCTGCGGCGCGGGCGCGATTTCGTCCCGCCGCGCCGGCCTGACGCGGCGCGAGCGCGCCCGTTTGCCCGCGGGCGGGCGCGGCGCCGTCAATGCGCGAGGATCCCGGCGTCGGGCGGCACGGTGTCCGGCTTGAACATCAGCGTGAGCCCGGTGGCGGGATCGCGGTCGCCGTGCACGCCGGAGAGCACCCGGACGTCGGCGACGCGGCATTCGCGCAGGAGCTCCGTCAGCATCGTCGCGACGTCGGCGACCCGGTCGAGCGGAAGGAGCGGGCAGCGGAACCCCTCCGCGTCGCGCGGATCGAGCGGCGACGAGATCGACAGGCGCAGCTCCCCTCCCGTAGCGGCGCCGGGCACGCGGTGCGCGCTGACGACGGCCACCGGCTCGCCAACCGAGGCCCGCAGCCGCCGGATCGCATTGCTCACGAACAGCGCGGCGCTCGCCTCGCGCTGCACCGATCGCCCCGTCGCCACGGCCGACGGCAGCGACTGCGGCGCGCGCGGGAGCGCGGCGATCGCGACGCCCGGGCGCCCGAGCGCGCGCGACAGCGCCTGTGTGAACGGGATGCCCCACTTGCCGGTGCCAGCGCCCGCGCCACCGGCGACCGCCGACACCGAGGGCGCCAGCGCGGATCCGACGAGGAAGCGCAGATGGATCCGCTCGCCGCCCGGCGCCGCGACGATCGGCAGCGGCGCGACGTCGAGCGGCGGGAGCGGTCCGCCATCCGCCGGGAGCCGCGACTCGCGCATCAGCCGGGGGATCGCGGCGACGTCGATCGTGTCCGCGCCGCAGAGCGCGCCGGCGAGCGCGAACCGGCGATTGCCGCCGAGGCCGCCGTGCCCGGCGAGGATCGCCTCCAGGTCGGCGGGGCGCTCGACCACCGCGTCGATCGTGCGCTCGGCGTCGCCCTCCGCGGCGACGACGACCACCACGGGCAACGCGAACAGGACCGCATCGAGCCCGGCGCCGCGCGGCCGCTCGACCTCGCGGACGATCGCGCGCCACAGGTGACGATGGATCGCGGCGGACGGGCTCGAGGCCAGGGCCTCCGCGAGCGAGTCGCCATCCCCGGCGTCGACCCGCGCGCCGAGTCGTACGGCGAGCTCCCCGTCGAGGGCGTCGGCCGCGATGCCGGTTTCCGCGCCGAGTCCGGCTTCGGCGAGCCGGTGCAGCTCGCGCGCGCGCGCGCTCGCCGCTTCCGGGGCCGGGAAGGTTCGGGGGTCGGGAATCATGCGGATGCGGCGAGCGCCTGAGCGCCCCGATTCTCGCACGCGGGTCGCGGGCGGCCGCCCGCGCGGATCAGGTGAGGCAAAACGGCCCGGCGCCCAGCGTCGCCGGAGCGAACACCGCCCGCCAGATCCCGAGCAGCGCGAACGCCGCGACGAGCGCGCCCGCCGCCCAGCGCACCGAGCGGCGCTCGAGCCAGCGCTTCGCGCGCGAGAGCACCCAGCCCGCCGCCAGCAGGTTGGGCAGCGTGCCCAGCCCGAACGCGAGCATGACGAGCGCGCCCTGCCACGCCCCGCCGGAGAGGAGCGCGACCGGAAGCACCCCGTAGACGAGCGCGCAGGGCGTGAGTCCCCAGAGCCCCCCCAGCGCGAGGCGCGCGCCGATGCCGCGCCCGGTGACCGCGCGCGCGGCGGCCGGCGCGAGCGCCGAATACGCCTTCAGGCCCAGCGCCTCCAGCGCGGCGGGCGCGGTCCGCCCGCGCGCGATCCCCCACGCGAGCAGCAGCAGCAGCAGGTTCGCCGCCACGTAGAGGCCGCGCTGGAACGGCGAGAAGGCCTCGACGAACGCGGCGCCGCCCGCCGCGCCGAAGAGCGCGCCGAGCGCGGCGTAGGTCGCGATGCGTCCCGCGTGAGCGGCCGCCAGGCCGGCGTAGAGCGACCGCCGCGGCTCGAGCGGCCGGACCGGACGCGAATGCGCGATCGTCACGTAGGCGCCGCACATCGCGATGCAATGGAGCCCGCCGAGCAGGCCGGCCAACCATGCGGCGATCAGGGCGGCATGGGGCATCGGTCAGGCGGCGTTCGGCGGGCTGTCAAGCATTGTCGGGCCACGCGCTCCCGGGCCTTTGGTACACTGGTCCCGTTTGATCGAGGTCAAGATTTGCCCCCGCCCATGGCAAGCTCGTCGTCCCCGCGCCCTGTCCCACCTCTCGTCGGCGAGCCCCCCGGGCGGACCGGGCAGGTCGTGTCGCTGCGCGAGCTCAAGACGCATTGCTCGACCTGCTCGATGCGCGAGCTGTGCCTCCCGGTCGGCCTGTCCGGCGACGACCTGAAGGCCGTCGACGCCGCGGTCGGCAACCGCAGCCGGCTCAGGAAGGGCGAGTCCCTCTACCGCGCGGGCGACCCGTTCCAGGCGCTGTTCGCGGTCCGCCTCGGCACGCTCAAGACCACGGTGCTGGCGGAGGACGGCCGCGAGCAGGTCGCAGGCTACCACCTGCAGGGCGACCTCATCGGCCTCGACGGGCTCGGCACCGAGCGGCACGGGTGCGCGGCGGTCGCGCTCGAGGACAGCGAGGTCTGCACCATCCCGTTCGAGCGCCTCGAGGAGATCGCGCGCGACGTGCCCCCGCTCCAGCGCAACCTCCACCAGTTCCTCGCCCGCGAGATCTCGCGCGACCACAGCGTCATGCTGCTGCTCGGGAGCATGCGCGCCGAGGAACGCCTCGCGACGTTCCTGCTCAACCTCTCGGAGCGCTACCGCAGCCGCGGCTACTCGTCGACCGAGTTCGTGCTGCGGATGACCCGCGAGGAGATCGGCAGCTATCTCGGCCTCAAGCTCGAGACGGTGAGCCGGCTGTTCTCGCGGTTCCAGGACGAGGGCCTCCTCAAGGTCAGCGGGCGCAACGTCAAGCTGACCGACATCGGCAAGCTGCGCCAGCTCGTCGGGCAGCGCGGCTGATCGGGTCCGCCCGCCCGGCGCGCGCCGGCGTCACGCCTCGCGCGGCGAGGATGCCGGTGCGTCCACGGCGACGCAACCGCCGACCTCGCGCTTCGGGCAGCCCGGCGGACGGTCGCCCGGCTCGAGCGTGCAGCGGTTGACCTCCCACGGCGAGCGCTCGAGGAACACGGTGAGCGCCGACGACGCGATCCCGAGCGCCCAGAAGCCGAAGAAGCCGAGCGTGTAGATCCCCTCGCGCGACAGGTCGAGCGACTCGCCGAAGAAGTGCAGGTCGAACGGGTCGAAGATCGTGAAGAAGATCGTCTCGGCGACCGCGGCGACGAGAAACGCCGGCCAGATCACCCACATCACCCGTCGCATCAGGTTCGCATCGATCCGCATCGCTCGCCTCCTCGTCACCCCGCCGCGGGCGGCGTGAGCCGAACGCCCGCGATCGGCGCGCTCGTCTCGACCGCGGGCAGGCGCCAGCCGTCCGTTTCGACGATCACGCGCCAGCGGCCGGGACGCACGGGCGTCACGCGCCCCGCGTAGCGCCCCGGCGCCGTGGGCACCAGCGTCGCGGCGCGGTCCTCGCCCGCGCGCGTCGGATGCGCGAGCCGGAAGCGCAGCGCCGCGGGGTGCGCCTCCGGGGCCGTCGACGCGGATTCGAGCACGACGACGACCGCGCCGTCGGGCGCGACGTCGACGGTCGCCGCGAGCCCGAGCGCGGCGGTGCGGGCCGCCCGCTCGATCGTCTGGTTGATCGCGAGGCCGCGCTTGTAGTAGTCGTCCGCGACGAGGCCGTCGTCGGTCTCGAGCGCGATCACCGCGGTCGCGATGCCGGCGACCACGACGATCGCGGGCCCGAGCATCAGCAGCCACGGCCAGCGCTGGCGGTACCACGGCGTCGCGTCGTCGGCATTCATCGGTCGGGCGGCGGCAGCGTGGCTCACAGGGTCGGCGTCGCGGTCACAGGCGGGGCAGGATGAACGTCGAGTGCTCGTCGCGCGCCATCGCCGGCTCGTCGGCGGCTTCGACCCGGATGACGATCTTGTGCGGGCCCGGCGGCGCCGCATCGGCGGGCGCCTGCAGCCGGATCGGCACCGTCTGCACCGACGCTCCCGCGATCATCACCGGCTGCTCGACGCCGACGACCGCGAGGCCCGGCACGCCCGACGCCCGGAGCGTGAACGCGTGCGGCGCTTCCGACGTGTTCATGATCTGGAGCCGGTAGACGTTCTCGATGAGGCCCGGCTGCGACTCGCGCGCCAGCGCGCCGCGGTCGCGCAGCACGTCGACCTTGAGGGGATTGCGCAGCGCGAGCGACACGCCGGCGACCACGACGATCACGACGAGGATCGCCGAGTAGATCAGCGTGCGGGGCCGCAGCACGTGCTTCCACATCTCCCTCGCGCCGAAGTGCTGCGAGAGCGAGTTCTGCGACGCGTAGCGGATGAGCCCGTGCGGATAGCCCATCTTGTCCATCACCTGGTTGCAGCCGTCGATGCAGGCGGCGCAGCCGATGCACTCGTACTGGAGACCCTTGCGGATGTCGATGCCGGTCGGGCACACCTGGACGCAGATCTCGCAGTCGACGCAGTGGCCGAGCCCCTTCTCCTTCGGGTCGGCCTTGCGCGAGCGCGCGCCGCGCGGCTCGCCCCGCTCGGTGTCGTAGGCGATGATCATCGTGTCCCTGTCGAACATCACCGACTGGAACCGCGCGTACGGACACATGTACTTGCAGACCTGCTCGCGCATCCACCCCGCGTTGCCGTAGGTCGCGAAGCCGTAAAACAGGATCCAGAACGTCTCCCACGGCCCGAGCGCGAACGGGATCGCGCGCACGAGCTCGAGGATCGGCGTGAAGTAGCCGACGAAGGTGATGCCGGTCCACAGCGAGATGACCGCCCACGCGCCGTGCTTCGCGGCCTTCTTGCCGACCTTGCGCGCGGAGATCGGCTCGCCGTCGAGGCGCATGCGCGCGACGCGGTCGCCCTCGATCTTCCGCTCGACCCACAGGAAGATCTCGGTGTAGACGGTCTGCGGGCACGCGTAGCCGCACCAGAGGCGTCCGGCGACCGCCGTGAACAGGAACAGCGCGTAGGCCGAGAGGATCAGCAGGACGGTGAGGTAGATGACGTCCTGCGGCCAGAACACGAGCCCGAACACGTAGAACTTGCGCGCGGTGAGATCGAACAGCACCGACTGCCGCCCGTTCCAGGAGATCCACGGCAGACCGTAGAAGACGAGCTGCGTGAGCCAGACGAGCGCCCAGCGCCACCCGGCGAACCAGCCGTGCACGGCGCGCGGGTAGATCTTGCGCGAGATCTCGTAGAGCGAGACCTCCTCGGGCGTCGCGGAGGCCGCGGGCGCCGGCACGATCGGGATGGTCTTCGAGGGGGCGTCCAAAAGGCGGTCGAGACGATGAGGCCGGCCGCGAGCGCTCGCGCCCTCGCGCCGGCCCCGGGGCTTGCCAGGCCGCTATCTTACTTCGCGGGCCGGTTCGTGAGCCCCCAGACGTAGGCCGCGACCAGGTGGATCTTCGCCGGCCCGAGGGTGTCCTTGAACGTGGGCATCGCGAGCGTCCCTTCGGACACGTTCACGTTGCGGCCCTTGGCGATGCCTTCGATGATCGTCGCCTCGGAGCTTCCGAACAGCCAGGTGTTGTCGGTGAGGTTCGGGGCGCCGACCGCCTGGTTCCCCTTGCCGTCCGCGCCGTGGCAGGCCGCGCAGTTCTGCTCGAACAGCGGCCTGCCGGTCTGCGCGCGCAGCGGGTCGGCGGGCAGCCCCGACAGCGAGCGCACGTACGCCGCGACGTCCTTCGTGCCCTGCTCGCCCAGCACCGCGCCGAGCGCGGGCATCACGCCCATCCGCCCGCCGGTGACCGTCTCGACGATCTTGTCGGGCGCGCCGCCGTAGAGCCAGTCGCCGTCGCGCAGGTTGGGGAAGCCCTTCGCGCCCCCCGCGTCCGAGCCGTGGCACTGCGCGCAGTTGTTGAGGAAGATGCGCTCGCCCATCGCGCGCGCCTCGGCGTTCGCGGCGACCGCGGGGATGTCCATCGCGAGGAACTTGTCGTAGAGCGGCTTCACGCGCGCGTCGACCTCGCCGCGCTCCTTCTCGTACTGGCCGATCGAGGTCCAGCCGAGCACGCCCTTCATCGTGCCGAGCCCCGGGTACAGGATCAGGTAGACGAGCGCGAAGACGATCGTGATCCAGAAGAGGTTGCTCCACCACTTCGGCAGCGGGTTGTTGAGCTCCCTGAGATCCTCGTCCCAGACGTGGCCGGTCGTCGCGGCGCCCTTGCCGGTCTCGGCGGCGGCCGCCTCGGCCCGGGCCTTGCTCATCGCGAGCAGGATCCAGGCGCAGAACGCGATGCCCCCCAGCGTGATGACGATGACCCAGAGGTTCCAGAACCCCGACGTGAAGTCGCTCATGACTGCCGCTCCCCGGATGGCGCGCGCGGCGCCGCGACGCCCGTCGCGTCGTCGGGCAGCGCGAACGGCGCGTTGGCCGCTTCGTCGAATTGCCGCTCGCGCCTGCCGCTCCAGGCCCACACCACGATGCCGACGAACGCCACGAACGAGACGACCGTCGTCGTGCTGCCGATTGCCGCGACGATGTCCATCACGTCACCTCGCGTTCTTCATGACGGTGCCGAGGTGCTGCAGGTACGCGACGACCGCGTCCTCCTCGGTCCTGCCGGCGAGCTCGGAGGCCGCCTTCGCGATCTCCTCGTCGGCGTACGGCGCGCCGAGCATCCGCAGCGTACGCAGCTTCGCCTCGATGTTCGAGGCGTCGACCGGCGTCTTCGCGAGCCACGTGTAGGCCGGCATGTTCGACTCGGGCACCACGTTGCGCGGGTTCTGCAGGTGCGTCCGGTGCCACTCGTCCGAGTAGCGGCCGCCGACGCGCGCGAGGTCGGGCCCGGTGCGCTTGCTGCCCCACTGGAACGGGCGGTCGTAGACGAACTCGCCCGCGACCGAGTAGGGCCCGTAGCGCTCCGTCTCGGCGCGGAACGGCCGCACCATCTGCGAGTGGCAGTTGTAGCAGCCTTCGCGGACGTAGATGTCGCGGCCGGTGAGCTGCAGCGGCGTGTAGGGCCTGAGGCCCGCCACCGGCTCGGTCGTGGACTTCTGGAAGAACAGCGGGACGATCTGCGCGAGCCCGCCGAAGCTGACGGCGAGCACGGTCAGGACGATCATCCAGCCGACCTTGGTCTCGATGGTCTCGTGGGTCATGGCCATGTCGGTCTCCCCGGGCTCAGGCGTGCGCCGCGGCGCCGGACGGGATCGGCGCCTCGTACGCCGTGCCGCCCGCGACCGTGCGGATCGTGTTGTACGCCATGATCACCATCCCCGTGAGGAACAGGAGGCCGCCGACGAGCCGGATCGTGTAGAACGGGTAGGTCGCCTTCACGCTCTCGACGAACGCGTAGGTGAGCGTGCCGTCGGGGTTGGTCGCGCGCCACATGAGGCCCTGCATCACGCCCGCGATCCACATCGCGGCGATGTAGAGCACGACGCCGATCGTCGCGATCCAGAAGTGCGCGGTGATGAGGCGTGTCGACCACATCTCGGTCTTGCCGAACATCCGCGGGATCAGGTAGTAGATCGAGCCGATCGAGATGAACGCGACCCAGCCGAGCGCGCCCGAGTGCACGTGGCCGATCGTCCAGTCGGTGTAGTGCGAGAGCGCGTTGACCGTCTTGATCGACATCATCGGGCCCTCGAACGTGCTCATGCCGTAGAACGAGAGCGAGACGATCAGGAACTTGAGGATCGGGTCGTCGCGCAGCTTGTGCCAGGCCCCCGACAGCGTCATGATGCCGTTGATCATGCCGCCCCACGACGGCGCGAGCAGGATCAGCGAGAAGATCATCCCGAGCGACTGCGTCCAGTCGGGCAGCGCCGTGTAGTGCAGGTGGTGCGGGCCCGCCCACATGTAGGTGAAGATCAGCGCCCAGAAGTGGACGACGGACAGCCGGTAGCTGTAGACCGGCCGCCCGGCCTGCTTGGGCACGAAGTAGTACATCATCCCGAGGAAGCCCGCGGTGAGGAAGAAGCCGACGGCGTTGTGGCCGTACCACCACTGCACCATCGCGTCCTGCACGCCGGCGTAGGCCGAGTACGACTTCCATCCGGTCCACGACACCGGGACCGCGGCGCTGTTCACGAGGTGCAGCAGCGCGATGGTCAGGATGTACGCGCCGAAGAACCAGTTGGCGACGTAGATGTGCGGGGTCTTCCGCTTCGCGATCGTGCCGAAGAACACGATCGCGTAGCTGACCCAGACGAGCGTGATCAGCACGTCGATCGGCCACTCGAGCTCCGCGTATTCCTTCGACGAGGTGATGCCGAGCGGCAGCGTGATCGCCGCGAGCACGATCACGACCTGCCAGCCCCAGAACGTGAAGCTCGCCAGCGCGTCGGAGAACAGGCGCGCCTGGCAGGTGCGCTGCACGACGTAGTACGAGGTCGCGAACAGCGCCGAGCCGCCGAACGCGAAGATCACCGCGTTGGTGTGCAGCGGCCGCAGGCGTCCGTACGACAGCCACGGGATGCCGAAGGCGAGGTCGGGCCAGATCAGCTGCGCGGCGATGATCACGCCGACCAGCATCCCGACGATGCCCCAGACGACCGTCATGATCGAGAACTGGCGCACCACCCTGTAATTGAACGTCGTTTCACCGGTCATTGCGGCCGCCCCCGTGAGTCACGCCTGTCGGCGACCGGGCGCGAAACGCCCCCTGCCACCGGTTTGTGCAACGCATCATCTTACGTGCGCCCGCCCTCTTCGGGATTGATCGCCGTCAAGGACGCGGACCCCGCGTTCGTGGCCGCCGGCGGCGCCGCGTCGTCGTCGGTCAGGATCCGGTGCGCCGGCCCCTCGAGGTCGTCGTACTGGCCGCTCCTCACGCTCCAGACGAACACGCCCGCGATCAGCGCGACGAGCACGAGCGACAGCGGGATCAGCAGGAGCAGGACGTCCATCGTCAGCGGAGCGGCGCGGGCGCGAGCGGCCGGGCGGCGCGGGCGTCGGCGGCGGCGGGCGCGGCGGCCCGCGGCACGCGCGCGAGGCGCGCGGCGTTGACGACGACGACGAGCGAGGACGCCGACATGCCGGCCGCCGCGACGAGCGGGGTCACCCACCCGAGCGCGGCCGCGGGGATCGCGACCGCGTTGTAGAGCGTCGCCCACGCGAGGTTCTGGCGCACGACCGAGAGCGTGCGCCGCGCCTGCGCGATCGCGTCGGCGATCCGCTCGAGGCCGCCCGCGAGCACGACGACGTCGGACGTCCACTGCGCGATCGGCGTGGCGCCCGCCAGCGACACCGAGACCTGCGCCTGCGCGAGCGGCGGAGCGTCGTTGATGCCGTCGCCGACCATCGCGACGACCGCCCCCTCGCGCTGCAGCGCCGCCACCGCCTCGCGCTTGGCCTCCGGCCCGAGGTCGCCGCGCGCGCGGGGGATGCCGGCGGCCTCCGCGAACGCAGCGGCGGCGGCCTGGCGGTCGCCCGAGAGGACCGACGTCGAGACGCCGATCGCCGCGAGGCGCGCGACCGCGGCCCGCGCATCGGCGCGCAGCTCGTCGCCGAGCGCGAACGCGGCGGCGTAGCCGCGCTCGTCGCCGAGCGCGACGACGCTCGCCCGGCCGCCGGCTTCGCGCGCGAACGCCTCGAGCGCGGCCGGCGGCGCGCCCGCGACCTCGCCGACGAACTCGACGCGCCCGAGGCGCCAGCGTCGCCCGGCGACGACGCCCGTCACGCCCTGCCCCGGGACCTGCGAGACGTCGTCGGCCGGCAGCGCGTCGCCGGATCGCGCGCCGACGATCGCGCGGGCGATCGGATGCTCGGAGCGGCTCTCGAGCGCCGCGGCGATCGCGAGCGCCTCGTCCTCGGTCGCCGCGCCGAACGCGCGCGCCGACGCGAGCCGCACCACGCCCTCGGTCAGCGTCCCGGTCTTGTCGAACGCCACGTGCGTGACGCGCGCGAGCGCCTCGAGCGCGTCGGGCCGCGCGAGCACGACGCCGCGGCGCCCGAGCGCGCCCGCCGCGGCCGCGAGCGCGGCCGGCGTGGCGAGCGAGAGCGCGCACGGGCACGACACGACGAGCAGCGCGAAGCTCACCGGCAGCACGCGCGACGGATCGATCGCGTACCAGGCGAGCGCGGTCGCGGCGACGAGCGCGAGCAGCCCGGCGACGAAGACGGCCGCGGCGCGGTCGGCGATCCGCGCGACGCGCGGACGCGCCGAGGCCGCGAGGTCGACCATGCGCATCACCGCGGCGAGCTCGGTCGCCTCGCCGGCGGCGGTCACGCGGATCACCAGCGGACGGTCGCGCGTGACCGAGCCGGCGAGGACGCGGTCGCCCTCGCCGCGCGCGTGCGGCCAGCCCTCGCCGGTGAGCATCGCCTCCTCGACCAGCGCCGAGCCGTCGACGACGGTTCCGTCGGCCGGGACGGTCGCGCCCGCCCGCACGAGCACGACGTCGCCCGGGGCGAGCGACGCGGCGTCGACGGTCGCGGTGCCCGGTTCCGGCCACGCCGAGTAGCGTTCCGCGGTCGCCGGCAGCGCCCGCGCGGCGCGCTCGATCGCCTCGCCCGCGCGCTGGCGCGCCGCCAGCTCGACCAGCCGCGCGGAGAGCAGCAGCGCGACGAACATCGTGACCGAGTCGTAGTAGACCGGACCGCCCGGACCCAGCGTCGACCACGCGCTCGCGCCGAACGCGGCCGCGAGCCCGAGCGCGACCGGGACGTCCATGCCGAGTCGCCGTCGCGCGAGGTCGCGCCACGCGCCGGCGAAGAACGGCCGCGCCGACCACGCGACGACCGGGATCGTCATCACGAGGCTCGCCCAGTCGAGCAGCCTCTGGTGCTCGGCCGCGACGCCGTCGTCGGACAGGTAGCCCGGCACCGAGAACATCATCACCTGCATCATCGCGAGCAGCGCGACGCCGGTGCGCACGATGAGCGTGCGGCGCTCGGCGCGCGCGAGCGCCTCGCGCCGCGCCGGATCGTAGGGGTGCGCGCGGTAGCCGATCGCGGCGATCGCGGCGATCACGCGGTCGAGCGTCGTCTCGCCGTCGCGCCAGACGACGCGCGCGCGGCGCGTCGCGAAATTGACGCCCGCCTCGACGACGCCCGGCTCGCGGCCGAGCCACGACTCGACGAGCCACACGCAGGCGCCGCAGGTGAGCCCGTCGAGCAGCAGCGAGACCTCGCGCAGCCCCCCGGGCAGCGTGCGGACGAGCCCCGCGGCGGCGGCGGCCGCGTTCCACGCGACCGGGCCGGCGGGTTCGCCGGGCGAAGGCGGCTTCTGCCCGGTGCGCGCGAGGTAGTAGCGGTCGAGGCCGGCGCCCGCGATCGTCGTCGCGACCGCGAGGCAGCCCGCGCAGCAGAACGCGCGCTCCGCGCCCGCGATCGGCGCGCGCCAGCGCGACCGGGGCGGCACCGCCGCGCCGCAGTGCCAGCACGCGCCGTGCCCCGCCGCGGCCGCCGTGCTCCCGGCGGCCGCGGCGGCGTCCGTGGTTTCGGCCGTCCGCGTCGACATGCCGCGATTTTCCTTCCCGCGCGAGGGGAGCGGCAAGGAAAATGGGCGACAATGTCGACCCGACCGCGCCGCACGGTTGACCTGCGTCAACGCGTACGGGCGCCTCCGGCTCGTAGGCTCGGTTCATTCACCCCACCCACGGAGTCCGCCATGTACAAGAACCTCCTCGTCGCCACCGACGGTTCGAAGCTCTCGTCGAAGGCCGTCGCGCACGCGATCGGGCTGGCGAAGCCGCTCGGCGCCAAGATCACCGCGTTCTACGCGGCGCCCGACTATCCGCTGCCGATGTACGCGGACGGCGTCGTCTACGAGCCGGTCTCGAAGAAGGAGTACGCGGCGATGATGGCGAAGGAGGCGACGAAGGTCCTCGACGCCGCCGCCGCGAAGGCGAAGGCCGCGGGCGTCGACTGCACGACCGTCCACATGATCGCGCCCGCGCCGTGGGAGGCGATCCTCGCCGCGGCGAAGAAGGAGAAGTGCGACGCGATCGTGATGGCGTCGCACGGCCGGCGCGGCGTCTCGGCGCTCCTGCTCGGTTCCGAGACGCAGAAGGTGCTGACGCACGGCAAGCTGCCGGTGATCGTCGTCCGCTGAACGCCTCCGCCGGGCGCGTGCCCTCGCGCCCCGCGGTCCTGGCCCCGGGAAACCCCGGGGCTCTCCCGGACCCCTGGCGCCCCCGCAGGCGCGGGGCCGGCGCGCGCCGTGGCGGCGCGCCGCCAGTCTTCGCGAAACTGCGCTAAAATCAAGGCTTTGCAGACCAAAGCCCGACGATGCGCGTTTCGAAGTTCTACCTCAATACGCTGAAGGAAGCCCCGGCCGAGGCCGACGTCGCGAGCCAGAAGCTCATGCTTCGCTCGGGAATGATCAAGAAGGTCTCGTCGGGCATCTACTCGTGGCTGCCGCTCGGCCTCGTCACGCTGCGCAAGACCGAGCAGATCGTGCGCGAGGAGATGAACCGCGCCGGCGCGCTCGAGTGCTACCTGCCGCACGTGATCCCCGCCGAGCTCTGGCAGGAGACCGGGCGCTGGGACAAGTTCGGCCCGCAGCTCCTCAAGATCAGGGACCGCCACGAGCGCGACTTCCTGTTCGGCCCGACGCACGAGGAGCCGATCACCGACATCGTCCGCAAGGACGTGCGGAGCTACCGGCAGCTGCCGGTCAACCTCTACCAGATCCAGGTCAAGTTCCGCGACGAGATCCGTCCGCGCTTCGGCGTGATGCGCGGACGCGAGTTCCTGATGAAGGACGCCTACTCGTTCGACGTCGACCGCGACGCGCTGATGCGGAGCTACCGGGCGATGTACGACGCCTACGAGCGCATCTTCACGCGGCTGGGGCTCAAGTTCCGCGCGGTCGAGGCCGACACCGGCGCGATCGGCGGCTTCGCGTCGCACGAGTTCCAGGTGCTCGCCGACGCGGGCGAGGACGCGATCGCCTGGTGCCCGCAGTCGAACTACGCGGCGAACGTCGAGCAGGCCGAGGCGCTCGCGCCCGCCGCGCCGCGGCCGGCGCCCGCCGAGGCGATGCGCAAGGTGGCCACGCCCGTGCAGACGACCTGCGAGGACGTGAGCGCGCTCCTGGGCATCCCGCTCGCGCGTAGCGTCAAGTGCCTCATGCTGGCGGTCGACACCGAAGGCCAGCCGGCGCGCATCTGCATGCTCCTCGTCCGCGGCGACCATGCGCTCAACGAGGTGAAAGCGGGCAAGATCCCCGGCCTCGAGGGCTTCCGCTGGGCGAGCGACGCGGAGATCCGCGCCGCGACCGGCTGCCCGCCCGGCTTCCTCGGCCCCGTCGGCATCCCGAAGGAGCTGACGCTGATCGTCGACCGCACGGTCGCGGCGATGGCCGACTTCGTCTGCGGCGCGAACGAGGACGGCTACCACCTCGCGGGCGTCAACTTCGGCCGCGACTGCCGCGAGCCCGACCGGGTCGCCGACCTGCGCAACGTGGTCGCCGGCGACCCGTCGCCCGACGGCAAGGGCGCGCTCGAGATCCTGCGCGGCATCGAGGTCGGACACGTGTTCGCGCTGGGCACGCGCTACTCGCGCGACATGGGGGCGACCTACCTCGACGCGCAGGGGCAGTCGCACCTGATCGAGATGGGCTGCTACGGCATCGGCGTGACGCGGGTCGTCGCGGCGGCGATCGAGCAGAACCACGACGCCCGGGGGATCGTCTGGCCCGACGCGATGGCGCCCTTCCGCGTGGCGATCGCCCCGATCGGCTACGACCGAAGCCCCGCGGTCCGGGAACTTGCGGACCGGCTGCATGACCAATGGGAGGCCCGGGGGATCGAGGTGCTCCTCGACGACCGGGGCGAGCGCCCTGGCGTGATGTTTGCTGACCTCGAGCTCGTCGGCATCCCGCACCGGGTCACGATCGGCGACCGGGGGCTCAAGGACGGGAAGGTCGAGTACCAGGGACGGCGGGACGCCGCGGCCACCCCGGTGCCCGTCGACGACATCGACCGCCACCTCGACGACAAGCTCAGACACCGCTCCGCGTGAATCGACGCCTCGCCCTCGCCTTCTCGACCGCGCTCGCCGCGGCGGCCGCCCTGGCGCCGCTCGGGGCGCGCGCCGGCGCGCAGGCCGAGGAGGCGCTGGCGCCCTCGGTCGCGACGGTGCTGTCGCGGGCGATCTCCGACCGGCCGGTCCCGCAGGACTGGGAGGACCGGCCCGACGCGCACGCGTGGATCGCCGAGATGGGCAAGCGCCTCGCCGCGCGCGTTCCCGACGGCGAGGAGCGGCGCGAGCTCTTGCGCTCCGTGCACTACGAGGCGGTGCGCGCCGGGCTCGATCCGCAGCTCGTGCTCGCGGTGATCCACCACGAGAGCGGCTTCAAGAAATACGCCGTGTCGGTCGCCGACGCGCGCGGCTACATGCAGGTGATGCCGTTCTGGACGCGGCTCATCGGGAGCCCGGGCCAGAACCTGTTCCACCTGCGCACGAACCTGCGCTACGGCTGCGTGATCCTCCGCCACTACATCGACGTCGAGGGCGGCGACCTCTACCGCGCGCTGGGACGCTACAACGGCAGCCTCGGCCGCCCGGAATACCCGACCGCGGTCATCACGGCGATGCAGCGCTACGCGTCGACCGCCGCGCCGGTCGCGATCGGCGTCGCCGCCGCGCTGCCCGCCGTGCGGTGAGCGCGCCGGCGCGCGCGGCCGTCGTCGGACGCTTCGCCCCCTCGCCGACCGGGCCGCTGCACTTCGGATCGCTGGTCGCCGCGCTGGCGAGCCGCTGCGACGCGCGAGCGGCCGGCGGTCGCTGGCTCGTCCGGATCGAGGACGTCGACGAGCCGCGCGCGGTCCCGGGCGCCGAGCGCGGGATCCTCGCGACGCTCGACCGCTACGGCTTCGCCTCCGACGGGCCGATCGTGCGCCAGTCCGATCGCGCCGCGCACTACGCGCGCGCGATCGCGGCGCTCGACGTGCGCGGCCTCGCCTACCCGTGCGCGTGCTCGCGGCGGGAGCTCGAGGCCGCGCCGGTCTCGCCCGCCGGTGAGCGCGTCTATCCGGGCACCTGCCGCGACGGCCTTCCCCCCGACCGCGCCTCGCGCGCGCAGCGCTCGATCCGCATGCGCGTCGGCGACGCCGTCGTCGCGTTCGTCGACCGGCTGCAGGGACCGCAGCGGCAGGATCTCGCGCGCGAGGTCGGCGACTTCGTCGTGCGGCGAGCCGACGGGCTGGCCGCCTACCAGCTCGCCGTCGTCGTCGACGACGCCGCGCAGCAGGTCACCGACGTCGTGCGCGGCGCCGACCTGCTCGCGTCGACGCCGCGCCAGATCCACCTGCAGCGCGCGCTCGGCAGCGCGACGCCGTCGTACCTGCACGTGCCGGTCGCGATCAACGCGGCGGGCGAGAAGCTCTCCAAGCAGACGCTCGCCCGCGCGCTCCCCGACGAGCCGCTGCCCGCGCTCCTCGCCGCGTGGCGCTTCCTCGAGCAGCCTCCGATCGAGCCCGCGACGCTCGCGGAGTTCTGGTCGCGCGCGATCGCCGCGTGGTCGCCCGTGCGGCTGCCGCCGGTGAAGATGCTGCCGGCGCCGCGCACGGCGCTCGCGGTATAATTCGCGCCATCGCGCCGGGGGCGGCGGCCCGCTTCGCGTCGCCGCGCCCGGACCGCCGGACCCGGTCGTGCGTGGCGCGCCGGAGCGCGCGCCGCGGCGTTCCGCTCCCCGCGACGAGCCCCCATCCACGCAGGCGCCGGCCGCGCCCGGCGCCGTTCCCGGACCCCTCGCATGACCACGCTCGTTGCCGTGCGCAAGCACGACGAAATCGCCATCGCGGCCGACTCGCTCACGACGTTCGGCGACCTGAAGCTCGCCGCCTCGTTCGACCGCAGCCCCGAGAAGATCGTCCACTACCGCGGCACCTACCTCGGCCTGTGCGGCTCGGCGGCGCACCAGCTCGTGTTCGAAAGCCTGCTCGCGAGCCGGCAGGACCTCGACTTCTCGGGCCGGATCGCGATCTTCGACACGCTGCGCAAGCTCCACCCGGTGCTCAAGGACCAGCACTTCCTCAATCCGAAGGAGGAGGAGGACGATCCGTACGAGTCGACGCAGATCACCGCGCTCATCGCGAACGAGAACGGGATCTTCGGCGTCTACTCGATGCGCGAGGTGTTCGAGTACACGCAGTTCTGGGCGGTCGGATCGGGACGCGAGTTCGCGCTCGGGGCGATGAGCGCCCTCTACCCGCGGCTCAGGACCGCCGAGGCGGTCGCGCGCGCCGGCGTCGAGGCCGGCGCGACGTTCGACAAGAATTCGGCGCTGCCGATGTCGCTCCACACGCTGAAGGTGCGCGGCTGATGGCCGATGCGCTCGTGCCGTTCGTGCTCGAGGGCGCCGCCGTCCGCGGCGCCTGCGTGCGCATGGACGACGCCGCGCGCGACGCGCTGGCCTCGCACGACTACCCGGCGCCGTTGCGGCGCGTGCTCGCCGAACTCCTCGCGGCGGCGGCGCTGCTCGCGGCGAGCCTCAAATTCCGCGGCTCGCTGGTCGTTCAGCTCGCCGGACCCGGGCCGGTGAAGCTCGCGGTGGTCGAGTGCGACCACGCGCTCGCGCTCCGCGCGACGGCGCGGTGGGACCGCGAGGCGGTCGCGCGCCTCGCCCCCGACGCGTCGCTCGTCGAGCTCGCGGGCGACGCGTCGCAGGCCCGCCTCGCGATCACGCTCGACCCGGAGGACGGGCCGCTCTACCAGGGCATCGTCGCGCTCGAGGCCGGTTCCGTCGCGACGCTGCTCGAGCACTACCTCGCGTCGTCGGAGCAGCTCGAGACGCGGCTCGCGCTCGTCGCCGGCGAGCCCGGCACCGGCGGCGTGCTCGTGCAGCGGCTTCCCGGCGCGCGCGACGAGGACGCGGCCGCCTGGGACGAGGCGGCCCGGATCGTGGGAGCCGCATCGGCCGCGGAGCTCGTCGCGGGCGCGGGTCCGGCCGACGTGCTCGCCACGCTGTTCGCGACGCGAGACGTCCGCGTGTTCGAGGCGCGCGAGCCCCGGTTCTCGTGCCGCTGCTCGCGCGCGCGCGTCGAGCAGGCGCTGCGGATCGCCGGCCGCGACGAGGTCGAGGCCGCGCTCGCCGAGGGCGGCGAGGTCGTCGTCACCTGCGAGTACTGCGGGCGGCGCTACGTCTGCACGCCCGCGCAGGCGCGCGCGCTGTTCGAGGCGCCGGCGACGCCCGCCGGCCGCGCCTGACGGCGGCGCCCCGCCCCCGGCGAGAGACGACGTGAGCGCAGGCGGCCGCGGATCCGACGACGCCGTCGCGCGCGTCCGGCTCGACAAGTGGCTGTGGGCCGCGCGCTTCTGCCGGACGCGCGCGCTGGCGTGCGAGGCGATCGAGACCGGCCAGGTGCGCGTGGACGGCGAGCGCGTCAAGCCGTCCCGGGGCGTGAAGGCGGGCGATCGCGTCACCGTCCGCAAGGGCGGGCTGGCGTGGGAGCTGGAGGTGGTCGCACTCGCGGAGCGCCGCGGCTCCGCGACCGACGCGGCGGCGCTCTACCGCGAGGACGCGGCGAGCGCGGCGGCCCGCGGGGAGGAGATCGCCCGCCGCCGGGCCGCGGCGCCGCCGCGCTTCCCCGGCCGCCCGACCAAGCGGGATCGGCGGGCGCTCGACGATTTCCTCAACGAGCCGTAGGCGACGAACGTCCGGGGGCCGGGGATCGGAGATCGGAGGACGGGGGCGTCGCCATCGTTTCGGCGCTCGATTCCCACACCGCGGGGTCCGGCTCGAAGGCTCCTCGCTCCCCGTGCGGTTCGCGCGTCGCGCGTCGCGACGCGACCGCGTCGGCGAGCATCAGCACGATCGCGGCGCCCGCGGCGCCGAAGCTCCACGGCAGGAGCGCGGGCGCCTCGGCGAGCGCCGAGAGCGCGCCGAGCGCGAATCCCGCGAGCAGCGTGACGAGCGCGAGCGACCGGATCATCGTGGCGAGGCCCCGCGCGTCACGCGGCGGGCGGGGTCGAGTCGCGCGCCTCCGCCGGCGCGTCGCCCGAAGGCTCGGGCGGCCGCGGCAGGAGCCGCATGACGATCAGGAGCGCGATGCCCGCGATGCCGAGGCCGGAGACGAGCCGCATGTCGCCGTCGAAAGCCAGGATCGGGGCGATCGCGAGCGCGCCGCCCAGGAGCGTGGTGCCCGCGAGGCCCAGCGCGCGGCGAATCGAGCAGACCGTCACCCGCGGGGCCGCGCTCAGCACAGCCGCAGGTTGGCGATGTCGAGCAGCAATTCCGGCTGGCGCCAGCCGCGCCACAGCAGCCATGCGATGGCGCCGGCGGCGAGCAGGCCGACCAAGTGCAGCGCCACGCGCCGGTAGCGCGGGCGCCGCGGCGTCGGGAGGGGCGCGAGCGGGGCGGCCGTCACCCCGCCATCTTACGCGCGCTGCGGCTCCGCCGGGACGACGCCGACCAGCGAGACCGGTTGCGCGGGCAGCACGCCCAGCTCGCGGATCGCCGCCATGACCGAGCTGAAGTCGACCGCCGTGCGCACGTCCTGGATCGGCTTCGCGAGCAGGTTGACCGCCCGCCCGCTCACGAGGAGCGGCATCGTCGCCGACAGTGCGTGCCGCAGGCTGCGGATCTCCTGCCCGGCGATCTTGCCCGAGATGCCCCGGTCGAACAGCAGGACGACGCCGGAGACCTTGTAGGCGGCGGCGGCGCCGGCGATCTCCTGCGCCGGCACGCCGGCGCCGAGCGTCAGGCAGTTGACGCCGTCGGTGAACAGCAGGAGCTCGAGGATCGCGAGGCCGAGCTGGTTGGGGTCGTTGGGAGGCGTGGCGAGCAGCACGAGCTTCGCGTCGCGCGTCGGACGGACGAGGCGCGTCACGTCGCGCAGGAGCCGCTGCGCGAGGTCGGCGAAGCGCAGCTCCTGGAAGTTCTGCATCTCGCCGCGGACGACGCGTTCGTGCACCGCCTCGTTCAGCGGGATCAGCGTCTGCTCGAGGAAGCGCCGCAGCCCCTGCCCGACCAGCAGCTTCGACAGGTGGTTCTGCATCTCGCCGACGCGGTGCTGCGACAGCAGCCGGACCGCCGTCTCGATCTCCTGGGGCAACGGCACCGGCTCGTCGACGGCGAGGCCCAGCATCGAGTTGAGCGCGGTGTCCGACAGCGGCACGACCGCCCCCGCGCGCCAGCCTTCCGAGAGCAGCTGCTTGATGAGCTTCAGGCGCGCGACCTGGTCGGGCGGGTAGACGCGGTCGCCGAACGAATCGCGCAGCGGCGACGGGAACCCGTAGCGCCGTTGCCACATGTAGAGCTGCTCGCGGCGCAGACCGGTGGTCCGGACCACTTCGCGGATGTGCAGCGCCCCGCGGAGGTCGCCCGCCGGCGCCGGCATGTCGAGCGGAGCCGGACGCGGCTCGCTCCGGCGGCTCGGTGCCTTGATCAAGATGCCCATGAGCGTCGATCCTGTTCTAACGGCGTCAGTTGAGCCGTTCAGCCTGTAATGCACAAAATACCATGAAAGGCGCACCCCGCGCCGGCCATTCCGGGTACGGGCCGGATTCCGTGGCGCCCCGCGACGCCGGACGCCTGCACGGGCTGAACAGCACAATACGTGCCACCCGGGGGCGCACGAACTTGCCGCCCCCTGCCGCTTGGGCGAAGATCGCGCGTCCGCCCCACCGCCAGGAGCGCCACGCGCAAGGCGCCGGTGCCGACGCGTCGGCCAGCCCCGCGGACCGGGCGCGACGCGCCGCCCCGCTGCCGGCGCGGCCGTCATGTTCGGATTCGGCAAGACCGCGAAAGACCCGCTCGCCGATGCGAAGTCGGCCGAGCGCTGGTTCGCCGCGCAGCCCGCCGGCGACCCGCTCGCGACGCACGCCGAGCTCATGAGCGCGCTCGGCGCGATCGCGGAGCGCGGTCGCGCGCGATCGCCCGCGATGCTCGAGGCGGTGTTCCGGGCGGACACGCTCGCCCAGCCGCTGCGCGAGGCGCTCACCGCCCAGTACCTCGAGCACGCGACCCGCAGCTCGCGCATCGAGCACCAGCTGTGGTCGGCGCTGTTCGACATGACGCAGGCGTTCCTGCTCGCGTACGCGGCGTTCTCGCACGACGTGGCCGAGCACACCCAGAGCGGCAAGTGGCAATCGCTCCTCCCCGAGCTCATCGCCCGGCAGATCGTGCACCTCGGGTTCGAGGCGAAGATCCGGCTCTACCGCTACGAGCAGTGGATCCCCGCCAAGTGGGCGGAGCTGCACTCGCTCTTCTCGCTCGCCTGCGGCCGCCGGATCGAGCGCCAGCAGGTCGGCGACGACGGCGGGCGCACGTCGACGATCGAGCATGCCTTCCTGACCGTCCTGGTGCTGCAGCTCATGAACGCCGGCAACCTGACGGCGAAGCACCTCGAGTGGGTCGCCGGCGAGCTCGACGAGTGGTGCGCGCCGCTCCGGCTCTCGCTCGAGCCGTCGAGCGTGTCGTCGTTCTACGTCGACCTCGGCAGCCGCGAGGGCCTGAAGCGCCGCACGCCCCAGCCGCTCGAGGGCCGCGTGCTGTTCCTCGACACGCGTCCGCTGCACGCGATGCTGATGCAGAACGTCGTGATGATCGAGCAGAAGATCCGCCACCAGCCGCTTTCGGAGCGCACGCCGCGCCGGAGCGAGCAGCTCGCGCTGCTCACGAAGCTCGCCTCCCAGGTCGACCCGGAGTTCCGGCCGTTCGCGCGCAGGGGCGAGCGGTCCGCCGCCGCCGGCGTCGTCGACGCGATCGTCGGCTTCGCGAAGATCGCCGGCTACCTCCACGAGGAGGAGCGCGACCCGCTGCCGCGCATCGACCCGGGCAAGAGCTTCGGCGGCACGATGGAGCTCGCGGTGTTCGGCCACGCGCGAAACGAGGACGACCGCCGGCGCGAGCTCGCGCGCCGGCGCCTCGCGACCTGGGGCGCGTCGGGCGGCCCCTGGGACGTGAAGGACATCTCGCAGACCGGGTTCCGGCTGGTCGCGCCGATGAGCGCGGCGTCCGCCGTGACGCTCAACACGCTCGCGGCGATCCGCCCCTACGGCCACGCGTTCTGGACGCTCGGCATCGTGCGCCGGATGAGGCGCCTCACGTCCGACCGGGCGGAGATCGGGCTCCAGGTGATCGCGAACACGCTGATCGGCGTCGAGCTCTGCGAGCAGCGGCGCGGCGACGGCGGGAGCGGCTACTCGGTCGAAGGCGAGAACTCGACGCTCGACGGCCGCGCGTTCGCGGGGCTCTTCCTCGCGCTGCGCAAGCGCGAGGGCGAGACCGCGGTCCAGTCGCTGATCGTGCCCGCCGTCGAGTACCAGCCGGCGCGGCGCTTCCGGCTCAACACGCCCCGCCAGACCGTGCCGATCCGCTTCGGCCGGCTGATCGAGCAGCAGCCCGACTGGGTGTGGGCGGCGGTCGAGCCGCTCGAGCTCGCGGGCGGCGACTCGCTCGCCCCCGCGACCATCGCGCCCGGACCGGGCCGCGCCTGACGGCGACCGGGCGCGGGCGCGGCGCGTTCGCGCGCCGGGGCATCGGCGCTGTATGCTTCCGGGCGATGAACGACCGCTACGCCGAGATCCATCGCGCGTTCCGCTGGGACGTGCCCGCAACGTTCAACATCGCGACCGCGTGCTGCGGGCGCTGGGCGGGCGACCGCGCGCGCTTCGCGCTCTACTGGGAGGACGAATCGGGCGAGACCGCCGCGTACACGTTCTGGGACCTCCAGCGGCGCGCGAACCGCCTCTCCAACGCGCTCGCGGCGCTGGGGGTCGGGCGCGGCGACCGCGTCGCCCTGATGCTGCCGCAGCGCCCCGAGACCGCGATCGCGCACGTCGCCGTCTACCAGATGGGCGCCGTCGCGGTGCCGCTGTCGTTCCTGTTCGGCCCCGAGGCGCTCGAGTACCGGCTCGTCCACAGCGCGGCGAAGGTCGCGATCGTCGATCCGCAGTCGCTGCCGAACCTCGTGCCGATCCGCGACCGCTGCCCGGGCGTCGCGCACGTGATCGGCGTCGCCGGCGCGCGCGAGGCGGGCGTCCTCGCGTGGGACGGGCTCCTCGCGAAGGCGTCGCCGCGCTTCGACCCGGTGGCGACGAAGCCCACCGACCCCGCGCTCGTCATCTACACGAGCGGCACGACCGGCCCGCCGAAGGGCGCCCTGATGCCGCACACGTGCCTGATCGGCAACCTGCCCGGCTTCACGCACTCGCACGACGGCTATCCGCGCGAGGGTGACCTGTTCTGGTCGCCGGCCGACTGGGCGTGGACCGGCGGCCTGATGGACGCGCTCTTGCCGGCGCTCTGCCACGGCCAGCCGATCGTCGGCTACCGCGGGCGCTTCGACCCGGAGCGCGCGTTCGCGCTGATCGAGAAGTACGGGATCCGCAACGCCTTCCTGTTCCCGACCGCGCTCAAGATGATGATGAAGGCGGTCCCGCGGCCGCGCGAGCGCTTCGACGTGCCGCTGCGCTCGATCATGAGCGCGGGCGAGTCGGTCGGGTCGACGGTGTTCGAGTGGGCGCGCGACGCGCTCGGCGTCACGATCAACGAGATGTTCGGCCAGACCGAGATGAACTACATCGTCGGCAACTCGCACGAGCTGTGGCCGGCGAAGCCGGGCTCGATGGGCCGGCCGTACCCGGGGCATCGCGTCGCGGTCATCGACGACGAGGGCCGCGAGGCGCCGCGCGGCGAGCCGGGAGAGGTCGCCGTCCACCGGATCGCGCCCGACGGGACGCCCGACCCGGTGTTCTTCATCGAATACGCCGGGAATCCCGACGGCACGCGCGCCAAGTACACCGGCGACTGGTGCCGCACCGGCGACGTCGCCGTGATGGACGAGG
>WBZU01000341.1_pt1 | contig 42216 bp, 59 predicted proteins | sample 5204311 | NCBI WGS metagenome assembly WBZU01 (sample SAMN12344359, study PRJNA552823) | activated sludge metagenome | biome: Activated sludge suspended growth; feature: Nitrification reactor; material: Wastewater; isolation source: activated sludge from nitrification reactor of wastewater...
TTCAGTCCGACCGGTTCGAGGCTCCCGAGGAGCGTCGGGCTGAAGCCCGACCCACCGAGCGGCGTCCGTGGGTCGGACTTCAGTCCGACCGGTTCGAGGCTCCCGAGGAGCGTCGGTTACTGAAGCCCGACCCACCGAGCGGCGTCCGTGGGTCGGACTTCAGTCCGACCGGTTCGAGGCTCCCGAGGAGCGTCGGTTACTGAAGCCCGACCCACGGAAAGAGCGAGCCTCCCGTCGCGGCCTAGACCGGCCGCGCGTGGATCTCGCGCGCCGCGCGCAGTCCCGACTCGATCGCGCCCTGGATCCACGCGTGCGCAAGCGACGCGTGCTCGCCGGCGAAGTGGATGCGTCCCTCGGGCGCGACGATGTGCTCGTGCAGGAGTCCCTGCTGCGACGGCTCGAACAGCGCGAACGCGCCTCCCGCGTACGGATCGTCGTGCCACATCCACGATGCGCCGACCTCGAACTCGTCGATGATCTGCGGGTGCAGCTGCGCGACGTCCTCGATCGCCTGCTCGATCCGGTCGTCGGGCGGGAGCGACCCCCAGCGTTGCGCGTCCTCCGACCACGTGTAGCTCGCGAGCAGCACGCCGCGGCCGGTCGCGCGGCCGCCTTCCGGATAGTAGACGTTGCGGACCGGCAGGTCGGTGACGCTGCCGCCGCCGAAGATGCCGTCGTCCTCCTCCCAGAAGCGGCGGCGGCACTGGAAGAAGATCTTCGCCGACGCGTCGTAGCGGAGCTGCCGGATCGCGCGTCGCTTCGCGTGCGAGAACGGCTTCAGCGCCTCGATGTGGCGCAGCACCGGGAACGGGACGGTGACGATCGCGTAGTCGCCGGTGACGCTCATCCGGCCCGCGGCGGTCCCGAAGTGCACGGTCACGTCGCGCTCGGACTGGTCGATCGCGGTCATGCGCGCGCCGAAGCGGATGCGCTCGCGCAACGCGGGCAGGTACGCGTTCGGCAGCTGGTCGGAGCCGCCGTCGACGCGCACCATGTCGGTGTAGTAGTTGCCGACCTCCTCGCGCAGCAGCTCGAGGAAGCACGAGTTCATCAGCGCCTCCTGGTTCCAGACGAGGCCGAAGAGCTCGATCGCGGATTCGCTCCAGCCGCGCTCCTCGAGGAACTCGCGCGTCGAATAGCCGTCGTACTGCGCGACGATCGACGACCAGCCCGCATCGGCGTCCTGCTCGATGCGCTGCGCGAACGGCTGCAGCAGCGACTGCCAGCGCTGCCCCGACGTGAGGCCGCGGTCCTGCTCGGCGAGCTCGGCGCCGAGGAGCTCGGGACGCTCCTCGAACTCCTTCAGCCGCATCTTTCGGCCGAACAGGTGGCAGTAGGCGTTCGGGTTGTGCATCGTGAACGGCTTGACCGCGAGGCCGACCTTCTCGAGGCAAGCGAGCGTGAGCCGGTGCGCCCTCGGGATGCGCATCGCGCCCGCCTCGGCGTAGAGGCCCGGCGCGAACGGCTCGCGCATCGTGTAGACGCGCCCGCCGACGCGCTGCCGCGCCTCGAGGATGACCGGATCGTGGCCGGCGCGTGCGAGCTCGTCGGCCGCGACGAGCCCCGCCATGCCCGCGCCGACGACGATCACCCGATGCCGCTTGCCCTGCCGCGGCGGCAGGCCGTCGCGGATCGTGGCGAGATCGCGTTCGGGGTCGGCTTGCGTCATGTCGAGCTCCGTTGCGTATCCACGAAATGGGGTCGGATCCCGACGCCTGCGGGCCTGGCCCCGAAGTCCCGGCTAGACGATCTGGTGGAACCAGAGGACCGACAGCGCCGCCGCGAGGATCGTGACGAGCGCGGCCGCGGCGGCGAACAGCGCGGTGACCTCGATCGTCTTCTGCTCGTAGGTGAAGCGCGCGGTGAGCGCGTCGTAGACCTTCCTCAGGTCCTCGGCGCTGCCCGCGTAGAAATACTCGCCGCGCGTCAGGTTCGCGATGTTCTTGAGCGCGTCCTCGTCGAGCCGCACGCGCATCGACCAGCCCTCGGCGCCGACGATCTCGCCCTGCGGCGTGCCGACGCCGACCGTGTAGACGCGCACGCCGCGCTCGGCCGCCATCTTCGCCGCCTCGACCGGATCGGGGCCGGTCGTCGTCTGGCCATCGGTGAGCACGACGATGACCGCGTTGCCCACCGACCCGGGCTCGACCGGCGCGGGCGGCGCCCTGGGCGCGTCCTTCGGCGGCGCCGCGCCGAGCGTGCGCGGCCCGTCGCGCTGCGACGGGCGCGGATTGGCGCTGCGCAGGTCGAACTCGACGTCGGGCACGATCGTCTTGAGCGAGACGAGGATGCCGCTGCCGACCGCGGTGCCGCGCTGCAGCTGGAGACGGTCGATCGCGGCGAGCAGGTCGTCGCGCGAGTGGGTCGGCGGCTGGACGAGCGCGGCGGCGCCGGCGAACGCGACGATGCCGATCCGCGTCGACTTCGGCTGGTCGGCGATGAACGCGCGGGCCGCTTCCTGCGCGGCGGCGAGCCGGCTCGGCTTCACGTCGGTCGCGCGCATGCTGCCGGAGACGTCCATCGCGAGGACGATCGTCTCCTGGCGCGTGGGCAGCGTGATGGTTCCCTCGGGCCGCGCAGAGGCGACGATCATCAGCGCGATCGCGACGAGGATCAGCGCGGGCGGGACGTGGCGGCGCCAGCCGGGTCCGCGCGCGAGCGCCTCGCGGACGAGCGACAGGCTCGCGTAGCGGAGCGCGAGGCGCTTGCGCCGGCGCTGGAGCCACAGGTAGGCGGCCACCAGCAGCGGCAGCGCCGCGAGGCCCCACAGGAGCTCAGGCCACTGGAGCGACACGGCGCGCCTCGAGGTGGCGGGGCAGCCCGCCGCCGACGGCGAGCTGCAAACGGCGCTTGCGCAGGTCGGCGAAGCGCACGACGGCGCCGACGAGATCGTCGTCGGTCGCGAGCTCCAGCGTGTCGACGGCCGCGGCGGTCAGCGCGTCGCGCACCTCCTGCTCGCGCCGCTCGGCGATCTGCGCGAACCGCGCCCGGAACGCCCGGTCGTGCGTGTCGACGAACGCCTGCTCGCCGGTCTCGGCGTCCTCGACCACGACCATGCCGAGGTCGGGCAGCGCGCGCTCGAGCGGGTCGTAGAGCCGCACGGCGACGACCTCGTGCCGTTTCGCGAGGTGGCCGAGCGGCTTCGTCCAGCCGGGCTCGCTGATGAAATCGGACACGACGAAGACGAGCGAGCGCCGCGGCAGGATGCGCAGCGCCGATTCGAGGAGCTCCGAGAGCCGCGTCCCCTTCGACCGCGCGACCTCGGGCCGCGTGCCGAGCGCGTGCAGCAGGTGGAGCACCTGGCGGCGGCCGCCGCGGGCGGGAATCACCGTGTCGACGCGGTCGCCGTAGAGGATCGCGCCGACGCGGTTGCCGTGGCGCGTGAGCAGCCGCGCGAGCACCGTGACGAAGTCGACCGCGACCGCGCGCTTCTTCACCGCCGAGGAGCCGAAGTCGACGGAGGCCGACAGGTCGAGCAGGAACCACGCGTTGACCTCGCGGTCCTCGACGTACTCGCGCACGTAGGGCATCTGCAGGCGCGCCGTCACGTTCCAGTCGATGTGCCGGACGTCGTCGTGGTACTGGTACTCGCGGAGATCCGCGAGATCGAGGCCGAAGCCCCGGAACAGCGTCCGGTAGTCGCCCTGCAGCAGGCCGTCGAGACGGCGGATCACCGTCCAGTCGAGCTTGCGCAGCAGCGAATCAGGATCGCTCTTCGAGCGCGACATGGGTGTCGAGCGGCTTGTCGGGAGCGGCGACGTGGCGCAGGATCTCGAGGATCAGCCGGTCGGCCGAGACGCCGTCGGCCAGCGCCTCGTACGAGAGCGAGAGCCGGTGGCGCAGCACGTCGGGCGCGATGTCGATCACGTCCTCGGGGAGCGCGTACGGACGGCCGCGCAGGAACGCGAGCGCGCGGGCGCCCTCGACCAGCGCGATCGTCGCGCGCGGGCTCGCGCCGAACGTGATGTAGCGCGCGATGTCCTTGATGCCGAAGCGATCGGGCTCGCGCGTCGCCGCGACGAGCTTCACCGCGTACTGCATCAGCGCCGGGTCGACGTAGCCCGCGCGGCACTCGCGGTAGAGCGCGACGAGCTGGTCGGTCGTCGCGACCGGCATCACGTCCTGCGTCGTGCCGGTGACGCGCTCCACGATCACGTACTCCTCGGTCTCGGACGGGTAGCCGACGAGCACCTTCATCATGAAGCGGTCGACCTGCGCCTCGGGGAGCGGGTAGGTGCCCTCGGTCTCGATCGGATTCTGCGTCGCCATCACGAGGAACGGCTCGGGCACGCGGTGCGTCTCGCCGGCGATCGTCACCTGCCGCTCCTGCATCACCTCGAGCAGCGCGCTCTGCACCTTCGCCGGCGCGCGATTGATCTCGTCGGCGAGCAGCAGGTTCGTGAACACGGGCCCGAGCGAGGTCGAGAACTCGCCGGTCTTCTGGTTGTAGATGCGCGTGCCGACGAGGTCGGCCGGCACGAGGTCGGGCGTGAACTGGATCCGGCGGAACGTTCCGCGGATCGTGCGCGCGAGCGTCTTGACCGTCAGCGTCTTCGCGAGGCCCGGGACGCCCTCGACCAGCAGGTGGCCCTGCGCGAGGATCGCGACGAGCACGCGCTCGAGGAACGGGTCCTGGCCGACGACGACCTTCTTGACCTCGTAGAGGATGCGCTCGGTGAGCGGGGCGTGGTGGGCGGGGGCGAGGTCGTGGGTTGTCATCGGAGGGGAGGGACCTGGGAAGGGGGTTGGACGTTCGACGTCGGACGTGGGGCTCGGGCAGTCGAGGCCGTGTCGGCCTGGCGGGCGTCGAGGTCGAGCGTCGAAGCGTTCGACGTCCGGCCGGATCCTAGAACGGCGACATGCCGATCGCCGAAGCCGCGTTCTCGATCGGCACCGCGAAGCCGATGCCGACGAACACGCGCTGGTCGGTGGGGTTGAGGATCGCGGTCACGATGCCGACGACCTCGCCGTCCATCGTGACGAGCGGGCCGCCGGAGTTGCCGGGGTTCGCGGCCGCGTCGAACTGGATCAGGTTGGTGAGCAGGCGCTTGCCCTGCGGCGACCGGTACTCGCGGTTGAGCCCCGAGACGATCCCCGACGACACCGAGGGCCCGATGCCGAACGGGAAGCCGGCCGCGACGACCTCGTCGCCGGGCGCGAGGTCCTGCGTCGACCGCAGCACCGCGGGCTTCAGGTCGTCGGGGAGCTTGTCCGCCTTGATGACCGCGAGGTCGTTCTCCGGCTGCACGCCGATCACGCGCGCCTCCGATTCGAGGCCGTCGAAGAAGACGACCTTGAGCTTCGAGGCGCCGCGCACGACGTGCAGGTTCGTGAGGATCACGCCGCTGTCGACGATCACCACCCCGGTGCCGATGCCCACGCCCTTGCCGATGTCGGGGTGCCCCTCGGGCAGCGCGGGCTTCTCCGCCGGCTTGTCGCCTCCCGGAGGACCGGGCTTCGCCGGCGCCGGCTTCGCATCGGCGCGCTTGCCCTCCGCCCCCTTGGGGTCGGGCGTCGACGGCTTCGCGGCGTCCTTGCCGGCCTTCTTGGGATCGTCCTTCTTCGCGTCCTTCTCGTCGTCCTCCGGATAGCCGGTGCCGACGACCTTGACGATCGACGGGCGCACCGCCTCGTAGGCTTTCGCGGCGCGCGAGGGCAGCGTCTGCGTCGCGAGCGTGTGCAGCACCGCGCCGTCGATGTCCCTCTGCGTGAGCGCGCGCGCGGTCGGGCGCGTCGACGTCCAGAACGCGATCGCGATCGCGCCGATCAGCAGGCCCGCGACGAGCGCGAGCCAGCGTTCGTGCCGTTGCGCGAGCGCGACCATCGCGAAGCGCCTGCGGGGCGGAGACGGCGGGACGGCTGCGGGTGCATCGGGCGCCGGCGTCGCTGCGGCCCCGGCCGCGGCGCGCGCGGCGCCGGGCGCCGCGGTGGCGTCGCGGCGGGGCGATCGGCTGTACAGCGCGGTGCGGCGCATGGCGGACCTCGCTCCGGGCGATCCGGCGGCCCGGCGCGGGGGCCGGGGGAGGATCCTAGTGTACTGAGTCGGAAGTTCCGCGGATCAAGGAGCGGATGACATCGGCCGTCAGGCGAGGCGCCCGGCCTCACCGACCCCCGTGGTACGGTGAAGCCGGGCAACGCCGCTGGGCGGTCGATTCCGCCGCGAACGATCGAGCGAATGTCCGACCCGGTATTGCGCTAGGATAAAGAGATTCGGCCCGGGAGCAAAGGCCGCGGCGTCGCGACCGCGGCGGCGGGAGGTCAGCCGGCGCTGCCCTCGACGAGAATGAACTGGCCCGTGGCGGCGGCCCGCCGCAGCGCCTTCGCGGCCGCGTACTCGGGCCCGTCCCAGAACGCCTTCGCACGCTCCATCGTCGGAAACTCGATCACGACCACCCGGTCGCGCTCGTCGGGGCCTTCGAGCGTCGTCGCCGGCCCCCCGCGCACGATGAACCGGCCGCCGCAGCTCGCGATCGCTGCGGGCGTGAGCTTCTTGTACTCGTCGTAGCGCTGAGGGTCGGTGACGTGGATCCGGCAGATCAGGTAGGCGGACATCGGGACTCCGGAATCGATCGAGGGCAAGGCAGACCGTCAATATTGCGACCACTTCTGCAGGTAGAAGCAGAAGATGGCGGCGCCGACCCAGCCGACGCCGGCGAGCGGCATCTCGGAGACGAACGTCCAGACGACCGCGTTGATCAGGCAGAGCAGGATGGCGAACAGCGCGACGATGATGTTGCCCACGGAACGCGACCTCTGCCTGGATGCGCGGACGCCCGGAAGCGCGGTGGTGCGCCGGGCTTGCGCCGCGATTCTGTCATAACGTGCCGGCCGCGTCGCCGGGGTGGAGACGGGCGGGCGTCCCGGTCCGCCGGGCGATCAGCCGTTGCCGCGGGGCGGCACGATCCAGCGGAGACGGCCTTCAGCGAAGCCGCCGGCCACGACGATCGCGACGGGCGTCGCGAGCGACGACGCCGCGAGCGCGCGCGCGGGTGGCGGGTCGCCCGGCAGGTAGGGCCGAGCGCGGTGAGGAGGCCCGCGGAGGCGACGACGAGGATCAACCGCGCGGCGCGGCCGCGAACATCGCGCGCTCCGGACGTGCGCGGACGGAACGGCGCGCGCCGTCCGCTCAGGACGTCGGCGTCGTGTTCCTGAACACGTTGACCGCGAAGCAGGCGAGCCCCGCGATCATCACGATCGAGGCGACGCCGAGCACCGGCCCCATCGCCTTCGTGCCGGTGAGGAAGAGGGCGAGCACGACCATGAACGGCGGGAGCACGAGGTTGTGCACCCAGAAGTGGATGCGCGCGAGGCGCGTCTCGCCCGCCGCAGGGTAGAGGTGGTAGACGATGCCGGCGAGCGCGAGCGACACCCACCCGAGCAGCAGGATGTGCGCGTGCACGGGCGCCAGCGTGAACGTTTCGTTCGCCCCCATGTACGCGCCGAGCGTCGTGCCGGCCAGCAGATAGACGACCGCGATCTTGATGAAGCGCAGACCCATGTTTGCCTCCTCGGGAAGTCGATGGCGAGGCGCGCGGCTTCGGACGGCCGCGTCGCGCCGCGCATTGTCGCGCGCGTCCGGCGCGAAGATCAACCGCCGGCCGGCGGCTGCGCGCAGTCAGTCGCGGGTCGGCGGGACGGGGGCGACCGGGAGCCGGAGCCCCCACGCCACCGAGGCGAGCCGCAGCGCGAGCACGGCCGTCATCCCGATCCCGAACGCCCACGTGCGGTCGGCGCCCAGGGCCTGCGCCGCGAGGTAGAGCGCGGAGCCGGCGATCGCCGCGGTCGCGTAGATGTCGCGGTGCAGGATCAGCGGGATCTCGGCGCACATGACGTCGCGCAGCACGCCGCCGGCAGCGCCGGTCATCGTGGCCATCAGCACGACGATGATCGGCGCGAGCCCGGCGCTCTCCGCGACCCGCGCGCCGGTCATCGTGAAGAGCGCGAGCCCCAGCGCGTCGGCCACCAGCAGGGCGCCCCGCGGCGGCGGGCGCACGTGCACCCACGCGAACGTCGCGATCGCGGCGGCGCCGATCACGACGAGGTAAGTCGGGTCGGCGATCCAGAAGATCGGGTGGCGGTCGAGCAGGAGGTCGCGCGTCGTGCCGCCGCCGACGGCCGTCAGTGCGGCGACCACGAACACGCCGAGGAGATCCAGTCCCTTGCGGCCGCCGGCGAGCGCGCCGCTCACCGCGAAGACCGCGACGCCGGCGAGGTCGGCCCAGTAGAGGATCAACGCGCGTCCGGCGTCAGGCGCCGTGGCTCCGGCGCCGCCGCCGCGAGCGAGTCCGCCCCCACCAGAACAGCGCGGTGCCGACGGCGAGCGCCATCGGAAGCGGCGAGACGAGGATCGCGGCGATCCAGCTCCAGCCCTCGTTGCGATCGAGCGCCTGCACGGCGGCGACGACCGCGAGGGTCGTGCCCGCCGCCGCGGCGAGCGACGCGCGCTTCGCGTCGCGGAATGCCGCCTCGGCGAGCGCGCCGATAAGCACGGGCAGGATGACGAGGACGATGAACGGTTCCACGTCGCGGGGGAGGAGGGCGGGCCGGACAGCGTACTCCCGTTCGCGGCACGGGTCGACCGGTCCCCGCCGCGTGGCCACGGTCACTCGAACAGGACGACGTGGAGCGCCACGCCCACCCGCGGAAGCGGCACCGGCGGCGGGACCGCCGGAAGCGCGATCGCGCCGCGCACTTCCACGCGCATCGCGTCGTCGAATCGCTGCTTCAGCACCCAGCGCCCGTCGATCAGGAACCACGCCCGGTCGTCGCGGCCCGGGTCGAACGCGACGTAGGCGCGCGCAGGCGGCGTGGCGCCGAACTTCCTGGCGAGTCCGGGCGGCAGGCCGCCCTTCTTGGCGAGGCCGGGCGGGACGCCGCCTTGCTTCGCGAGTCCCGGCGGGCCGCCCGCGGGCTTGTCGGCGAGCGCGGCGGGTGGGATCGCGGCGACGAGCATCGCGATGAGCATCGTGCGACGGCGGAACTTCATCCCGTGATCTCCCTCAGGTCGGCGTCGCACCAGTGGCGTTCGTCGGCGGGAATCTCGCCGTGCCAGCGCAGCGCTTCGCGGCGCGACGCCTCGCATGCGCCCGCGTCGCCGCACGCGCGCTGGGTGATCGCCAGCACCGCATGGCCGAAGAAGCGCTCGAAGGCGGGCGCGCCGTTGCGCTCGCACAGGTCGATGCACGCGCGGGCGCTCGCAGCCGCGTCGTGCGGCCGGTCCGCGCGGAGGAGACTCCGCGCGAGCCGATAGTGCGCGCGCTCCTCCTCGAGCCAGGTGCCGGCGCGCTTCCAGTAGTGCAGCGCCGCCTCGGCGGCCGCGACCATGCCCCGCGTCTCCGCGGCGTCGCGATCGGCCTTCTCCTCGAGCACGCACGCGAGATTGTTGCCGCCGATCGCGAGCGCGCGCAGCGCCGGCGACCCGTCGGGAAGGCCATCGTCGGCCAGGGTCAGCGCGCGCTCGTACGCGGCGAGCGCACGCTCGAACTCGCCGCGCCCCGCGAGCGCGGCCGACGCGGTCGCGATCGCCGCGATCCGGTCGTCGAGCGCGAGCGTGTCGATCGCGTGCGCGTCGCCGCCCGCGTAGCGCAGCGCGCCGATGCCGCGCGCGATCGCGCCTTGCGCCGCCGCGCCGCCGTCGCACGCGGGCGATCCGCGCAGCGATGCGAGCAGCCTGACGCCGCGCTCCCACTCGCCGAGGTGCTCGCCGAGCACGTGCGTCGCGAGGCGCGCGTACGGCGCGATCTGGTCGGCGGTGGCGACGATGCCGGTCGATGCCTCGAGCCGGTCGGCGACCTCGGCCGGACGGTCGCCGTGGTCGTTCCAGGCGGCCTCGATGAAGGCGTCGAAGGTCATTCGCGGTCAGTCGGCGGGCCAGCCCTTGCGCGGCGGGAGCGACGCGAGCAGCGCGGCGCGCCGATCGAGGCTCGCCTTCGGCCAGTGCGCGTCGCGCTCGTAGTACTCGGGTACCGCGGCCATGCCGGGCGGGATCACGACCCACGGCTGCTTCGACGCGGTGAAGATGTGGATGTCCGGCGGCAGCCGGCCGGGCTCGTCGAGCGTGCCGACGCGCACGAAGCGGACCGCGTCGCCGGCGCCCGCGTAGCTGCTCCAGACCGCGACGCGGCAGCGCGGGCAGCGGCTGATCTTCTGCCCCTTGCCGCTCGCCGAAGGCGTCATCACGACGTCGACCTCGCCGTGCAGCAGCCGCACGCGCTCGGCCTCGACCATCGCGTTGAGCGCGTACGACGAGCCGGTCTCGCGCTGGCACCAGCGGCAGTGGCAGGCGTGCACGAACAGCGGCGCGCCCGTCATCCGGTAGCGCACGTGGCGGCACGTGCAGCCTCCGTCGTGCGGCGGGTCGTCGGGGACGTTCATCGCGGAAGATGCTCGCGCCGGCGGCGCGCAGCGTCAAGCGGGCGGAGGCGGGGAGCCGCCGCCGCGGACCAGCCCGACGACGAACGCGATCGCCGCGGCGAGCGGACCGGCGACGAACGCGGCCGTCATCGCGGCCTCGACCGAGCGGTCGTGGACGTTCGGCGAGAACTGCTGGACGAGGACATAGCCGGCGATCGCGCCCGCGGCGTAGCCGACGATCGCGTAGAGCAGGGCGGTGGCGAAGCGTCTCATCGGCTCGCGCGCGGCGTCATGCGTGGGCCGCACCGGGCTTGCGCGCGACCAGCGTCTCGAACGCCTTGATCCTGCCGTTCGCAGCGGGGAACCGGCTGGCCTCCGAGAGCAGGATCTCCCAGCCGTCGAAATGCCGCGCGAGCTCGCCGGGCGCGAGCAGGCAGTGACTCGCCGGATCGAGGACGTCGGTCCACGTCGTGCCCTGCACGAGGATGTTGACGATCGCGTGCCCGCCCGGCCGCAGGCAGGCCTTGAGCCGCTCGAGCTGCCTCAGCGCGGAGGGGCAATCGAGGAACGGCAGGAGCCCGATCGACGCGACCGTGTCGAACTCGCCCGCGATCTCGTAGGAGGCGAGGTCGGCCTCCACCGCCTCGATCGGCAGCGGCCGTTCGGCCGCGACGTGGCGCAGGTGGGCGATCGCCGCGGGACTCGCATCCAGCGCGACGACCGTGCAGCCACGCCCCGCGGCGGCGACCGCGAGGTTGCCCAGCCCGCATCCGAAGTCGAGCACGCGCCCGTCGAGGTAGGGGAGCGCCGCCGTCTCGAACGGGTTCAGCGCGAAGTCTCCCTCGCGGACCTGACGCTCGAACTGCGCGTCGAAGAAGCGGATGCTCGATGCGGTCGACATCGCGGCAAGTGTACGCCGCGAACCCGGATGCCGCCGCCGAGCCGGCGATCAGGCCCCGAGCATGTAGCGCTGCTCGATCATCTCGGTGCCCCGCCGGCGGCCCGGCCGCTCCCCGGCGAGCCGGAACCCGTGCCTGCGGTAGAGGTGAGCGGCGGCGTCGAGGCTGCGAAACGTCCACAGGCAGGGCGGCCCGCGTGCCGGTCGCGGCAGAGCGGGGTCGGGCGCGGTCGGGCGCGCGAGAACGCCGATCGGCCGTGCGATTCGCGGATGCGGCGGCATCGGGGAGGGAAGGTCGTGGTCAGGGCTTCTCGGCCGGCAACCGCTTCGCATACACGCGCGTCGCGTGGACGTCGTCGCGATACCGGTAGGTGGACGCGCCGGCGTACGCGTAGCCGCAGCGCTCGTAGAACGCGAGCGCGCGCGCGTTGGGCGCCCACGCGGACAGCCACAGCGTCGCGGCGCCGCGCACGACGGCCTCCTCCTCGGCCCGTTCCAGCAGCGCGCGCCCGATGCCGCGACGCGTGAACCGCTCCTGCACGTAGAGCCGAACGAGTTCGACCGCGTTCTCGTGCGGCACGAGCGCGTGGCGCGACGGGAACGCGACCTGCGCGAAGCCGAGCAGGCGCCCGTCGCGCTCCGCGACGACGACCGTGCACGACGGATCGGCGAGCGCGGCGTCGAACGCCGCCGGCGACAGGAGCTCGTGCGCCTCCCGCGCGACCGCCGGCCCGACGCCGTCGTCGGCGTAGGTGTCGAGGAACACCTGGATGGCGAGCGCCGAGAGCGTCGGCGCGTCGACGCGGGCGGCCAGCCGGCAGGCGACGTCCTGCATCGCGGGAAGCGTTCAGCCGGTTCCGCCGCGCTGCCACTCCTCGACCGCTTCCTTCGCGGCGCGGAACGCGTCGATGCCGGCGGGCACCCCGCAATAGACGGCCGCCTGCAGCAATACCTCGCGGATCTCCTCGACCGTGCAGCCGTTGCGCAGCGCCCCGCGCACGTGCGCCTTGAGCTCGACGGGCGCCTTCAGCGCCGCGAGCATCGCGAGCGTGACGAGGCTGCGCGTGCGCCGCGGCAGCGCGTCGCGCGTCCAGATCTCGCCCCAGCAGTTCTCGGTGACGAGGTCCTGCATCGGCTGCGTGAACGCGTTCGCGCCGGCGCTCGCGCGGTCCACGTATTCGTCGCCGAGCACCTCGCGGCGGACGGCCATGCCGTCGTCGAACTTGCGGCTCTTCATGGGCGGGCTCCTCGGATCGGGTTGCGGCAGGCTCGCACGGGACGCCCGGGGCGGCGTCGGGACGAAGGCGCTCCGACTGTCCCCGACGCTCGCGGCCGGTCGCGCGAGAGTAGCAGCATTGCGCCGCCCTCCGCGCGGCGGGCGCCGCGTTGCCGCGGCTCAGGCCGCATCCTTCCGGAGCAACGCGTACGGGCCGTCGGAACCCGACCCGCGGCTCTCGACCGTCCATCCTCGTGCCGCGTAGAAGCGCATCGCGTCGACGTTGGCGGTCACGCATTTCAGCCGCCACGGCAGGGGCAACCACGAATCGAGCGAGTCGAGGAGCGCGGTGCCGACGCCCTGCCGCTGATGGTGCGGCGAGACGTAGAGGTGGTGCACGAACGCGTCGGCTGCGTACACCGAGACGAAGCCGAGGATGGCGCCCTCCGCCTCGCAGCAGACGAACAGCGTCTCGCTTTTCGATTCGGCGCGAAGGTCGCGGTCCGCGCGGGCGTCCGGCGGAAGCCACGGCGCGACGGCGACGGCCTTTTGATACAGGTCCCGCAGCGCCTCCTCGTCTTCCGGCCCGGCGCGACGCATCATGCGCGCCGCTTCGCGGTTCCCCGTGGCGCTCAAGTCGGTTGCGGACCCTCGTAGCCCTCGACGATCACGAGGTCCGCGGTCGCGATGTCCTTGCGCAGCGCGAGTGCGCGCGCGTACTCGGGGGAGTGCCAGCAGTCGACGGCCGCCCGGTAGCTCGGGAACTCGATCACGACGTTGCGCGAGCGCGTCTTCCCTTCGGGGACCTCGAAGCGCCCGCCGCGCGCCAGGAACCGCGCGCCGAACTTGCGGAACGCCTCCGCGTTCGCCGCGATGTACGCCTTGTACTTCTCGGGGTCCGCCACGTCGGCGTGGACGACCCAGTAACCTTTCGCCATGCGTGCTCCTTCGTCCGGGGTGGGCGCGTTCGATCAGCAGTCGCCGAAGCGCTTCGCGACCGCCGCCTCCTTCGACGGCTGGCCGTTCTGCGTCGCCTCGACCAGGAGCCGGAGCCGCGGTGCGGCGAGTCGGGGATGGCGGAGAGGGAGGGCGGACATCGTCGATTCGTTCGGGCGGGTCGCGGGCAGATCCGGCGCTGGCGGCATCGGTGCGGAGCCCCCGGCCGGACGTCGACGGCCGTCCGATGATACGCGCTCCGTCGATCGAGCGTCTTGCGCGTCGACGCGCCGGGGTAGTGCCGTCACCGCTGGGCGCGCTTGTGCGCGAGCACCTCGATCGGCACGATGCGGCCGTCCGCGAGGGCGCGCGACGTGTTGGCGATCGCCTGCCGCGCGATCTCGCCATGGATCAGCATCACCGCGCGGTGCGGCGGCTTGCCGCCGCGCTCGACGATCGCGCGCGATCGCGCGCCGAACGCGAGGTTCCGCTCGACGGCGCTCTCGAGGCGGACGACCTCGAAGCCCGCGGCGACGAGTCCGTGGCGCGTCTCGTCCGGTGTCGCGAGGAAGCTCGCGCCCGCGGTGCGCGCCCAGGGCGTCGGATAGTCCGGCGCGCCGCCTTCGCCCTGCGCGATCTCGGACAGCACCAGCCAGCCGCCGGGCTTCAGCACCCGGTCGATCTCGCGGTAGAGCGCGCTCTTGTCCGCGATGTTCATCGAGACGTTCATCGAGGCGGCGCCGTCGAAGCTCGCGTCGGGAAACGGCATCGCGAGCGCGTTGCCGGTCTCGAAGCGGACGCGCTCGTCGAGCCCGACGAGGCGCGTCAGGTGCCGGGCGACCTCGACGAACTCCGGCGTCAGGTCGATGCCGGTGACGCGGCAGCCGAACCGGCCTGCGAACCAGCGCGCGGGCCCGCCGATCCCGCTGCCGACGTCGAGCAGGTGGTCGCCCGGCCCGGCGCGCATCATGCCCGCGACCTCCTCGGTCGCCTCGAGGCCGCGGCCGTGGAACTGGTCGTAGGGCGCGAGCGCCTCCGGCGTCGGGCGCGCCGGATCGGCACCGTCCGCACGCAGCGCGTCGTTCAGCCGCGCGAGCAGGCCGCCGGCGCCGTAGTGCGCGATGATCTCGCGCTCGTCGCTCACGATCCGGTCCCCGCCATCGCATCGCCCCCGGGGCAGGCGCCTCGGGCCGCCGCGACGTAGAGTTCGAGCTCGTCGTCGCCGGGCGCGAGCCGCACCCTCCGGTCGAGCCGGAAGCCGAGTTTCCCGAGCAGCCGGCACGAGCGCTCGTTGTCCGGCGACACGATCGCGACGATCGTCCCGACGCCGAGCTCGCGCCGGCCGTGTTCCAGCACGGCGGCGGCGGACTCGTGCGCGTACCCTTGTCCCCACGCCCCCGGCACGAACGCGAAGCCGAGGTCGACGTGCTCGAGCGTGTCGCGCCTGATGAGGCCGCAGATGCCGAGCGGCTCGCCGGCCGCCTTCGACTCGACGAGGTTGAGGCCGAATCCGAGGCGCTCGTACATCGCGACCGGACCTTCGCGCAGGTAGCGCTGCGCGTCCTCGACCGAGCGCACGTTCCGGTCGCCGATGTAGCGGATCCACGACGGCTCGTTGACGAGGCGCAGGATGAACGGCGCATCGCCGTCGTCGAGCCAGCGGAGGCGCAGGCGCGCGGTCTCGGCGACGTTCACGCGCGTGCGATCAGCGGCGCGCGGCCGGGACGCCAGCCGCGAGCGTGCGCGTCATCTCGGCGGCCGGAATTTCGCGGCATCCGCTCGCGTTCTGTCCCGACCACAGCGGCGAGAAGTCGCCGGAGCCCGCGGCCTCCGCTTTCGCGCGTAGCGGCGCGATCGCGGACGTCGCGAGCGGAAACGCGGGCGGCGCGGCGCTGATGGGCCCCAACTCGCGCACGATCCGGTTCACGATGCCGCGCGACGGGCGGCCCGTGAACAGGTTGGTGAGCGCCGTGTGGCGTGCCGCCTCGCCCGCGAGCGCCGCGCGGTGCAGCGGGCTCGTCGTCGCCTCGGGGCACAGCAGGTAGGCGGTGCCGACCTGCACGCCGGCCGCGCCGAGCGCCATCGCGGCCGCGACGCCTCGCGCGTCGGCGATCCCGCCGGCCGCGATCACCGGCACCTTCACCGCGCGCACGACCTGCGGCACGAGCGAGAGCGTGCCGACCTGCGTGGTCAGGTCGTCGGAGAGGAAGATGCCGCGGTGCCCGCCCGCTTCGAGGCCCTGCGCGATGATCGCGTCGACGCCCCGCGCCTCGAGCCAGCGCGCCTCGTCGACCGTCGTCGCGGAGGCGAGGATCCTCGAGCCCCACGAGCGCACGCGCGCGACGAGCGCGGGCGCGGGCAGGCCGAAGTGGAAGCTCACGACCGGCGGCCTGAACGGCTCGAGCAGGTCGGCCGCCTCCGCGCCGAACGGCACGCGGCCCGGCCCGGCCGGCACCTTGTCCGCGTCGATGCCGAGCTCGCGGTAGTACGGCGCGAGCGCGGCGCGCCACGCGGCCTCGCGCGCGGCATCGGGGACCGGCGGGACGTGGCAGAAGAAGTTGACGTTGAACGGCTTCGCGGTGCCCGCGGAGAGCTTCGCGAGCTCGTCGCGCATCGCGTCGGGGGCGAGCATCGCGCAGGGCAGCGAGCCCAGCCCGCCGGCGTTCGACACCGCGATCGCGAGCGCGCTCGCCTGCACACCGGCCATCGGGGCCTGGACGATCGGCAGCTCGATGCCGAGGAGGTGATCGAGACGCATGGGCGCTGCTCCGCAGGGGGTCGGTGCGTCAGGCGGGCGTGCGCGCCGCCCTCGGCGCGCCGGAGCGTGCGGGCCGGGCGCGCCGGACGACGTTCACGGCGCGGCCTCGCCGAACCGGTAGATCGCGTGGCACGCGACGCAGTTGTTCATCGCGGTGGCGAGCATCGCGACGACGCGTTGTCCGTCCTTCGAATTCCCGGCTTCGGCGGCGATCTCGTCGAACTTCTGCCGCGTGTCGAAGCCCAGCCGCTTCATCTCGACCGGGATCTTGCGGAACAGCGAGGGGGGCGTCTCGGCCTCGGCCGCCATGCCGGAGGCCTTCGCGGCGCTCGCGGCCGTCGCGAGATCCCCGGCCGACGCCGCGGCGAGGATGGCCTGCGAGCTCTGGAGCCAGGTCCGCATCTCGAGCAGCAGCGCGTTGCGCTCGTCGCGCGTGAGCTGCACCTCGAGCCGGCCGTCGCTCGAGGGCTTCACCTCGCCGACGAAGAACTTGTAGCCGAGCACGGCGACGACGATCGCCAGCGCGGCGGCCAGCAGCCAGGGGAGCTTGCAGGATTTCATCTTGGCGAACCTCTCGGCGACGGTGCGCGGTCCGGCGCCTGCGCGGCGCACGGTCGGAGCATAGCCGATGCGCCCTCCGGCCGGGCGGGCGCGTCACGCGAGGGCATCGGGAATCGCGAATCGCGTGCCGGCGGCGAAGCGCAGTCCGAACTCGCGCGCGAGCACGTCGAGGAGCTCGTCGTCGCTCTCGATCGTGCGCCGGTCGACCGTCGCGCCGTCGTCGATCGCGAGCTCGCGGTTGCGCAGCACCTTGCGGCGCTCCGGCCCGGGCAGCTGCACGACGAGGTTGCGCACGAACGGCGAGGCCGGGAGCGTCGACGTGTAGTGGCTCGCCATCTCGAAGTCGGCGACGAGCTGCGGCTCGGGCGTGAACGCGTAGAGGTCGGTCCATGCGCCGGCCTCGTGCATCTGCAGCGCCCAGCCGCCCGCTTCGGCGACGATGCGATAGCGGCGGCCGTATTGCGTCGATTCCGCGCCGGCGCGCAGCGGCACGGGCATCAGCAGTCCCTCGAGCCCGAATCCGACGTCGGCGAGCCAGCGCTCGCCGCCGGTCTCGACGAGCAGCAGCGCGTGCGTGCGCGGAACCGCTCGCGTGATTCGGTAGCGGACGCGGGCCGCGAGCGGGGTGACGTCGAATCCGACGTGCCCGAGCACGGCCGCGAGCAGCAGGTTCTGCTCGAAGCAGTAGCCGCCGCGCCCGTCGCGCACGAGCTTCGCCTGCAGGCTCCCGAGGTCGAGGCGGATCGGGCGCCCGAGCAGGATGTCGAGGTTCTCGAACGGGATGCGCGACGCGTGCGCGAGGTGCAGCGCCTCGAGCGTCGCGCTCCCGGGGTCGAGCGCCCCCGCGTACCCGATGCGCCGCAGGTACGCGGCGAGGTCGAGCGTCGAGAGGTCGAAAGGCAGGCTCATGGTCGCATCACTCGCTCGCCACTAGCTCGTACATCACGTCCGGGCACTTCTCCTCGTTCTCGCGCCCGTCGGTGAGCTCGATCGCGCGGTAGCCGTGCCGCTCGTAGAAGCGCCGCGCGCCCACGTTGGCCTGGAATGTCCAGAGGCGGATCGGCCGCGGAAGCTCGCCGTGCGCCTGCCCGAGGAGCCGCGTGCCGATGCCTCGCCCGGTCCAGCCGGGGAGCACGAAGAGTTGTTCGATCCAGGCGGCGCCGCCCCGTTTCGACGTCGCGATCACGCCGACGACCGTGCCGCCCGCGTCCGCCACGGTCACGTTGCACTCGGGGATCAGGTGCCGCCGGACCCACGCGCGCACGTCGTCGGGCGGATGCGCCGAAGGCGCGAACGGCTGGTAGGCGAGGCGCGAGTCGATCAGCACGTCCGCGACGTTGCTGGCGTCGTCGAGCCACACGGAGCGCAGCGTCACGTCGGTCGCGAGCGCGCTCATCGCCTGGCGCGAGCGCCGGTTACGCACGCTTGCGCAGGAAGACGTGCGTCGCCCGCGCGCCGGCCACCTGCTTCGTGCATTCGTAGCCCAGCGCGCGCAGGTCGAGGCCGTGCATCAGATGCTCGCCGGCGCCGAGCAGCACCGGGCCGACCGCGAGGTGCAGGTCGTCGACCAGGGCGGCGCGCAGGTACTCGCGGACCGTCGCGACGCCGCCGCCCAGGCGCACGTCGCGCCCGCCGGCCGCGGCCTTCGCCTGCGCGAGCGCGTCGTGGATGCCCCCGGTCACGAAGCGAAACTCGGTGCCGCCTCTCATCGCGAGCGGCGGCCGCGCGTAGTGCGTCAGCACGAACGCCGGCACGCGGTACGGCGGCTCGTCGCCCCACCAGCCCTTCCAGCTCTCGTCGGGCCACGGTCCCCGGACCGGGCCGAACATGTTGCGGCCGAGGATCCACGCGCCGATGCCCTCGAAGCCCGCCGCGGCCATCGCGTCGTCGACGCCGGTCTCGCCGCCGTCCTGGCCCTGCATCCTCCGCCAGGTGCGCGTCGGGAAGAACCATTGCATCATGTCGTGACCGTTGACGCCGAGCGGGTGCTCCAGGTCCTGGTTCGGGCCCGCGCCGTAGCCGTCGAGCGAGAGGGCGAAGCTCAGGACGCGAAGTTTCGGCATGGCATTCCTCCCGCCGGCATCGCGCCCGGGGTCGCGCGGACGACCGCGGCGGCGCCCACCGGGGCGATCACCCCGGAATCTCCGCCTCGACGAGCAGCGCGAGCAGCGCGAGCGACTCCTGCCATCCGAGATAGCACGCCTCGACCGGAACCGGCGCCGGGATGCCCTCCTGCACGACGGAGAGCTCGGTGCCGCAGAACACCTTGCCGAGGAGGACCGTCGTGCGCATCTCGCCGGGCAGGTTCGGGTCGTCGAACCGGTCGGTGTGGACGATGCGCTCGTTCGGGACGAGCTCGAGGTACTCGCCGCCGAACGTGTGGCTCCCGCCGCGGCCGAGGTTCGTGAACGACATCCTGTAGCTGCCGCCGACGCGCGCGTCGACGTGGTGGACCTTGCCGGTGAAGCCGTGCGGGGGCAGCCACTTGACCATCGCGTCGGGGTCGAGGAACGCGCGGTAGACGCGCTCGGGAGGCGCGCGGAACACGCGGTGCAGTCGGACGGTTCCGGTGGTCATGGCGATCGCCTTTCGATTCGTGTCGAGGTCTTTCGAGGTTTCGTGCCGACTCGCCGACTCGCGCACGATAGCGCGCCAGAAACCGGGTTGCCAACCGGAGCGGCCCTACGTCGCCGTCGGCGCCAGGAACGCCTGCTGCCCGGGCGATCCCGGGATGCGTTCGAGCTCGTAGACCCACGGCAGCGACGAGTGCTGCCAGAGCTGCACGGCCGGCCGCAGCTCGGCGCGCTGCTTCACGCAGCCCAGCCGGAGGTTCACCGACGTCGGGTTCTCGACGGCGCAGGCGAACAGCGGCGTTCCGCAACTCGGGCAGAAGGCCTGCACGCGACGGTTGCCGCTGTCCGCGACCTTCACGTAACGGTGCGGCTCGCCTTCGAGACGGAACTTGTCGATCGGCACGGCCACGACCGTCCGGCAGGGACCGCCCGACATCACCTGGCAGTCGGTGCAGTGGCAGACCATCACGCGAGCGGGGTCGATCTCGGCCGTGAACCTGATCTGTCCGCAGTGGCAGGCGCCGTCGATGTGCATGGGAGCAGTCCGGGAATGAAAGGGGGGGCTTCGTGGGGCGTGCTCCGGCGATGCGAACGCGGGTCGACGATGCCGGGGGACGTCAGTCGCGGCGCTCCAGCGCGAGCCTCACCGCGAGGCCGATCAGCACGACGCCGCTCGTGCGGTACAGCCGGACGAGCGCGGACGGTCGCGACCGGAACCACGCGGAGAGTCGTCCCGCCGAAACGGCCACCGGGCCCTTGATCACGAACGTCAGCGCGGCGAACAGGAGGCCGAGCACGAATATCGTCAGCGTCGGGTGCGCGGCGCCGGGCTCGACGAATTGCGGCAGGAACGCGAAATAGAAGATCGCGATCTTCGGGTTGCCGAGGTTCGACGCCGCGCCGTCCGTGAAGTGACGCCAGGCGCTCCGGCCGTCCGCGCCGTTCGACGCGAGCGTCGCGGTCCGCGTGAAGACCAGCTGCGCGCCGAGGTAGACGAGGTAGGCCGCGCCGGCGAACTTCAGCGCGACGAACAGCCACTCGGAGGCGCGTAGCAGCGCGCCCAGCCCGAGCGTCGCGAGCGCGGTGTGGCCGACCAGCCCGACGCTCACGCCGGCCGCGGCGGCGACGCCCGCGCGCGTGCCGTGCGTGATCGAGCGCGACATGACGAGGATCATGTCCTGGCCGGGCGTCGCGATCAGGACGACCGACGCGACGACGAAGAGGATCCAGTGGGCTTCGATCATGGCGGGCGGCGCGGGTCGGAGGTCGTCCTCGCGCGCATCGGCGCGAGCCTTCGATCATACGCCGCGACCGGCGCTTGCGCGGAGGCCCTCTTCAGTCGGACGCGTCGCGAATCAGCGCACGGCGAGGCGCCAGAGCGACGTCACCTCGGCCGAGCGCGCCGCGTGCAGCGGGTCGGCCTCGTCGGACGCCTTGGGGTGCGCCGGCCGCGCATCGAGGTGGCCCACGACCTCGAGCCCCGCGCCGTCGATCCAGGCGAGCAATTCCGATCGCGACCGCAGGCCCAGGCGCTCCGCGAGATCCGACAGGATCAGCCAGCCTTCGCCGCCGGGCTCGAGATGCGCCGCCAGCGCGGCCAGGAATCCGCGCAGCATCCGGCTCTCGGGATCGAAGATGCCGTGCTCGATCGGCGAGCTCGGCCGCGCGGGCACCCAGGGCGGGTTGCACACGACGAGCGCGGCCCGCCCCTCGGGGAAGAGGTCCGCGTTCACCACCTCCACCTGCTTCGCCAGCCCGAGCCGCCCGACGTTCTCGCGCGCGCACGTGAGCGCCCGGGGATCCTGGTCGGTGGCGATCACGCGCCGGATCCCGCGACGCGCGAGCACGGCGGCGAGCACGCCCGTCCCCGTGCCGATGTCGAACGCCGTGCCGGATGCCGCCGCCGCGGGCAGGGACGCCTTCGCGACGAGGTCCACGTATTCGCGGCGGATCGGCGCGAACACGCCGTAGTGCGGGTGGATCCGGCCGCCGGCCGCGGGAATCTCGATGCCCTTGCTGCGCCACTCGTGCGCACCGATGAGTCCCAGCAGTTCGCGCAGCGAGGCGACGCACGGTCCATCGGCCGGCCCCCACGCTTCCGAGCAGGCCTGCCGGAGGTCGGGTGCGCGCCGCAACGGGACGCCGTAGTCGGCGTCGACCGGGATCAGCAGCATGCCCAGCGTGCGCGCGCGTTGCGACTGCGCCTGGCGATGCAGATGAAACGCTTCGGCGGGTGCGGGGGGCGAAGCCGACGCGGCCGGCTTCTTCGGTCTGCGCGACGGGCGGTCGGCGCGGCTCGCGAGCGCGATCAGCATCTGCCGCGCGTTCTGGAAATCGCCGCGCCAGATCAGCGCCGTGCCCTGGCTCGCGAGGCCGTAGGCTTCGTCGGCCTTCGTGCGGTCGTCCGCCACGACCACGCGCTTCGGCGGCGGCGCTCCGCGCTCCGAGCGCCAGCGCGCCGCATGCTCGACGCCGCCCTCGGTCCAGTGCACGACCGGATGCGACACCGCTACAGCTCCGTGTATTTCTTGCTCGTTCCCCGCGCCTTGTCCGCCGGATACTTCAGGGCGTTCGCGACGATCTTGCGATGGGCCGCGGCGATCGGGTCGATGCCCAGCTTGTCGGCGAGGCGGATCAGGTACAGCAGCACGTCCGCGATCTCGTCGCCCGCCGCGGCGTGCGCTTCGGGCGAGAGGCTGCGGCTCTGCTCCTCGCCGAGCCACTGGAAGATCTCCAGGAGCTCGCCCGCCTCCGCCGACAGCGCCATCGCGAGGTTCTTGGGCGAGTGGAACGGGTCCCAGTCGCGCGCGGCGGCGAATGCGCGCAGCTGGTCGCGCAGGCTGTCGAGTTCGGTCACGTGCGTGTCTCCCGGCGTGCGCCGCGTTCAGAACTTCTCGTCGCGCCGCAGGTAGCGCCACTGGCCCACGGGCAGCGGGCCCAACGGCACGCTGCCGCTGCGCACGCGCTTCAATCCGGTCACGGCGAGGCCGACCAGCTCGCACATGCGGCGGATCTGGCGCTTGCGGCCCTCGCGCAGCACGACGCGCAGCTGGTCCTCGTTCTGCCACGACACGCGTGCGGGCTTGAGCTTGACGCCGTCGAGCTCGAGGCCGTGCTGCAGGAGCTTCAAGCCTTCTGCGGACAGCTTGCCTTCGACGCGCACCAGATATTCCTTCTCGATCGCCGAGTCGCGGCCGATCAGGAGCTTCGCGATGCGGCCGTCCTGCGTGAACACGAGGAGCCCGGTCGAGTCGATGTCGAGCCGCCCCGCGGGCGCGAGCCCGCGCAGGTGGCCGGGCTTGAACGTGGTCGGCGACGGATCGGCGGCCCAGCGGTTCTCCAGCCTGATCAGCACCATCGCCGGCTGGTAGCCGTCCTCGGCCTGTCCGGAGACGTAGCCGACCGGCTTGTGGAGCAGGATCGTCACCTGCTCGCTCTGATGCTTCGACGCCGCCGGATCGACCTCGATGCGCGCGTGCGGCGACACGCGCGTGCCGAGCGTGTCGACGACCGCGCCGTCGACCCTCACCCAGCCGTTCTCGATCCACTCGTCGGCTTCGCGCCGCGAGCACAGGCCCAGTTCGCTCATCCGTTTCGACAGGCGCGGGAGATCGGGTTGCTCGCCGCGAGCGGGGCCCGCCGGTGCGGTCGGCGGCGGCGACGAAGGCATCGGCGATGCGGGCTTCGGAAACGAGGACCGTCGCTGTCGCGCGCCGGAGGCAGGCGCTCCCTTCGCCTCGGCGGCAGGTTTGGCGCGGGCGCCGGAGGCGTGCCGCTTTCCGGGCGCTGCGCCGCGCTTCGCCCGATCCGCGGCGCCCGACGACGGCGCGGTGCGCCGCGCATCCGGGGAAGAGGCGTCCGCGCGCCCGGCGCCCGACGCGCCCCGCTTGCGGCGACGCACTCCCGCCTCGGGCGTCGCGGCGGGAGCGGGGACGGGAGGCGGGGCCGGCGTCGCGGCGGCTGCCGAGGGCGCCTTGTGCTGCTTGTTGGCCTGCTGCGCCCGCCAGGCGCGCGAGGTCAGCGCCTTCGGCGCCGCGGCCGGATCGACCGGCTTGGTGATCTTGAGGATGGGTCGAGCCATGGGGGAGGGGCCAACAAGCAGGCGCATCGACAACCTCGCATCATAGCGGGCCGGCAGGGCGCGCGGCCGTCCGTCGCCGGCTGCCGAGGGGCCCTCGCGTATATTGCGGCGCATGAAGATCCCCGGGCCGCTCGAGCCGCTCGTCGAGGCAGGCGCGATCGACGCGGTCGTGCGCGTGCCTCGGCCCCGCGACGTCCGGGCGGAGATGTTGCCGGTGGAGCTCCTCGGCACCGCTTGCGGGAGCGGGATCGGGCACCGTGCGGGTCCGGCGCGCGGGTCGCCGGTCGGTGTCCGATCCGACATGACGCTCGACCAGGTCCGATCCCGCCTGCGCGAGTCGGGCGCGAGCCCCTGTCACGAGCGTCAGGTGCTGCGCGCGTGGACGCGGGCGCTGCCGCTCGACAGCGGCTCGCGTCCGGCCGAGGGCTTCCTTCCCCGGCGCCTGCGCGACGCGCTGCCGTCGCTCACGGCGGAGCTTCGCGGGCTTGCGCGGCTGCGGTCATGCCATCCCGGCGCGGACGGCTCCACGCGACTGCTGGTCGAGTTGGCCGACGGGCAGTCGGTCGAAGGCGTGCTGCTGCCGCGCGAGGTCCTGTGCGTGTCGACGCAGGCGGGGTGCGCGGTCGGTTGCGTCTTCTGCGCGACCGGACGCGAGGGGCTGCGACGGCAGCTCGGGAGCGCGGAGATCGTCGCGCAGGTGGCGCTCGCCCGTTCGCTGCGCGCGGTCGGCAAGGTCGTGTTCATGGGCATGGGCGAACCCGCGCACAACCTCGACAACGTGCTGGAGGCGATGGAGCTGCTCGGCACCGAGGGCGGCATCGCGCACAAGAGCCTCGTGTTCTCGACCGTGGGCGACCTGCGCGTGTTCGACCGGCTGCCGCGCGGGCGCGTCCGGCCCGCGCTGGCGATCTCGCTGCACACGACCGTCGCGGCGAAGCGCGCGGAGCTCCTGCCGCGCGCGCCGCGGATCGATCCCGCCGAGCTCGTCGAGCTGGGCGAGCGCTATGCGCGCGCGACCCACTACCCGATCCAGTACCAGTGGACGCTGCTGGAAGGCGTCAACGACGGCGACGACGAGGTGGACGGCATCGCGCGGCTGCTCGCGGGCAAGTACGCGGTGATGAACCTCATCCACTACAACGCCGTCGAGGGACTCGCGTTCAGGCGCATCGCGCCCGGGCGCGCGGCGGCGATGGCGCGCGCGCTCCACGGGCGTGGCATTCTGACCAAGCTGCGCGACTCCGCGGGCCAGGACGTCGAGGGCGGATGCGGGCAGCTTCGCGCGCGCGCGACGACGTCGGAGCGGGGATCGTCGGTCGCCGGTACGCGACGCCCGAGCCCGACCGGGGCGTCGTCGTGATCCGGGCGCCGGGAGCGGCGCGCGGCCGGTCCCGCGGTCGCGCCTTCCGCGCGGGTCGACGGGAATCGATCGGCGATGCGCTTCCCGTCGGCGGGCCGGCGCCGCGACGCCGGGCCATTCGGGGGTGACGGAGAGGGGGACGGGCCATGGGGAAGCACCGTGCGCTGCGCTGGTGGGCGATCACCCGCGACGCGATCAGGCTCTGGCTCGATTGCGACGCGTTCACCTACGCCGGCTCGCTGGCGTTCTACACGCTGTTCTCGCTGGCGCCGGTCGTCATCATCGCCGTGGCCGTGATCGGGCTGGTGCTGGGCGAGCAGGCCGCCCAGGGCCAGATCGTCGCGCAGTTGCAGGACGTGATGGGCCGCCAGGCAGCCACGGCCGTCGAGGAGGCGGTCGCGCGCTCGCGAATCCAGGCTTCGGGCCTCCTGCCGGTGCTGCTCGGCGTGGCGGCGCTCCTCGTCGGCGCGACGACGGTGTTCGGGCAGATGCAGGCGTCGCTGAACGCCATCTGGGGCGTCGCCGCGCGTCCCGATCGCAACAGCGTGCTGGCGTTCGTGAAGACCCGGCTGCTGTCGTTGACCGTCGTGCTGGTGATCGGCTTCGTGCTGCTCGTGTCGCTGCTGCTCGGCGTGGTGCTGCGCGCGGTGCTGCACTTCACGCACGAGCTCGCGCCGGGCGTGGCGGCGCTGCTCGGCAGCAGCGAGGTGCTGGTGTCGCTGGCCGCCAACGTGCTGCTGTTCGGCGCCATCTTCAAGGTGCTGCCCGACGTCGTGCTGCGCTGGCGCGACGTGATCGTCGGCGCGGTGGTGACCGCGGCGTTGTTCTCGATGGGCCGCTACGCGATCGCCGTCTATCTCACCTACACCGCCACGGCGTCCACCTACGGCGCGGCGGGCTCGGTCGTGCTGATTCTGCTGTGGGTGTACTACTCGTCGCTGATCCTGCTGTTCGGCGCGGCGTTCACGAAGAGCCAGTTGCTGGCGCGCGGCGGCGTCGTCGTGCCGGGCGAGTCGGCCGTGCGGGTCAGGCGCGAGCTCGTGATCGATGCGCCGGCGTGACCGCGCGTCCACGGTCGGCGCGCGCGGCATGCCGCCGCGCCACGCTCACATGTGCCCGTGGTGGATCGGTGCGTGCTGCCAGTCGTCGCGCAGGCCGTCGACGCAGACGATCGGGATGCGGTCGAGCTCCTCGTCGGACAGGCCCTCGAGGCAGCCGACGTTCACGCCGTACATCTCGCCCATCGGCGTGTCGGTGCCGTGCCCGAACGCGCGCACGCCGCAGCGCCGGCAGAACCAGTGCTCGTTGCGGCGCGTGTTGAACCGATAGCGGACGAGGTCGTCGCGGCCCTGCAGGAGCCGGAACGCCGACGGGAGCGCGACCGCGGCCCAGAACCTCGTGCGCCGGCAGATCGAGCAGTTGCAGCGGAACGTCGGCTGCGCGAGGTCGAGGTCGGCCTCGAAGCGCACCGCGCCGCAGTGGCACGATCCGGAGTAGGTCCTGATCAACGGGGGCGTCCTGGTCGGGTGGAGCCGGGCGACGGTCACGACCACCACGCGGCGCCGGACTTCCTCGCTCGCTCCGCGAGGCGCGGATACGGCCGGCCGTCCTCGCGGAACCTCCGGTGGAACGCCCCGGCGTCCCGCATGCCCGTGTGGTCGCACAGCTGCCGGAACGGCGTCCGGAGGGGCATCCGGGTGGCGGAGCGCGCGATCACGAGCGGATGCTGCGCCGAAGGGGCGGCCCGCGCAACGCCCCCCACCCCCGGAACGTGGATCGATCCACGTTCCGGGGGTGGGGGGCGCCCGTCTACAGGCGGAAGGTCTTCCCGACGGCGGACGGCATCACGGCCGCCCCGAAGGCGAAGGCGAGCGCTCCCGTCGCCCGCCAGCCCGTGCAATGCGCCGCCATGATCGCCTTCAGGTCGAACGCGCGCATCGCCTCGACCGTCTCCGGAATGATCGCCTCGGTGGATCCCGACAGGTGGAATCCGCCGATCACGCCGTGCAGCGCGTGGCCCGGAAAGCACTCGCGCGCGTGGGTCAGCACGTTCACGACGCCCGCGTGCGAGCACGCGGTGAACACGACGATGCCCTTGCCCTTCACCGCGACCGCGAGAAAGCGCTCGTCGGCGATCAGCGGATCGGGCTCCCAGTCCGAGCCGTCCGCGGTGCGGCGGAAGTGGCCCGGCAATCCGGTCTCGAACGGCGTGACGCGCGGGATCTCGCCGCTGACGTAGAAAAGGTCGTCCAGCGCCAGCAGCGCGTCCTTCGCGTGGACGATGCGCGCCCCGTGCGCCTCGAGCGCCGCCGCGCCGGGAACGTCCTCGAAGCGGTGCATCGCGCCGTCGGGCGTCCGCATCGCGCGCGTCCGGTACATGTCCGGATGCATGTAGGTGGGGACTTCGCGGCCGCCGTTCCGCGCCTGGATCATGTCCAGCGCCCGGAGCATCGCGCCGCCGTGGTCCCAGTGGCCGTGCGAGAGCATCATCGCGTCGACGGTCCCCATGTCGAACCCGAGACGCTCGACGTTGCGCTCGAACACCGCCGCGTCGGGGCCGGTGTCGAACAGGAGCGTCCGCGCGACGTCGCCGCGCCAGGCGGTGATCGCGCACGAGAAGCCATGCGCGGCGCAGCACAGGCACGGTCCCGAGAGGACGCGGCCGCCGCGCCTCCAGAGCCTCCGGAATTCGCTCTCGACGAACTCGGGCGCGCTCGACAGGCTGTCGGTCACGTTGTCGACGAGAACAAGGATCTCGATGCGATCGGCGAGGGCTGGTGCGTGCATGGGAGGCTCCCGCGAACTGAAGCGATGAGTGGGTGCGGCGCGCGACGTGCGCGCCCCGGTCGGGCGGCGCTCCAGGCCTCCGCCGCGAGCTCCGCGGCCGGCCGCACGCTCGCGAACGACCCGTCGAGCGCCGCGAGGCCGGCGACCTGCCCGACCGCCGTGCCGGCGCCGGCGAGCTCCATGCAGCCTCCGGGGGAGTCGTCGTTCCGCAGGTCGATGAGGACGAGGGCCTGAGTCATCGAGTGCCTGGGGGAGGTGAGTTCGCGGCGACCGACGCAAGGCGGATCGTGCCACGGCGGCGAGCCCTTTGGTCGCGCGACGCGGGACGCGACGATCGCGCTCGCGGCCCGTGCGCCTCGCCGCTGGCCGGACGCCCGGGCGGCCCGTCAGGCCCCGCCGTGGAACACCGCCTCGACCTTGTTGCCCTCGGGGTCGAGCAGGAAGGCCGCGTAGTAGCCCGCGTGGTAGCTGCGCGAGCCGGGCGGGCCCGCGTCGGAACCGCCGGCGGCGAGGCCCGCGGCGTGGAACGCGCGCACCGCCTCGGTGGAAGACGCCTTGAAGCACCAATGGCGACGCGGATCCGGGGCGGCACGATCGGACCGGAACACGCTGAGATACGAGTGGTGCGCGACGGTCGGGCCGTTGCGCTCGCCGAATCCGATCGCGTCGGGCTGCTCGTAGGCGACCGTCGCGCCGAGCGCGGTCATGATCGCGCGGTAGAACGGCCTCGCGGCCTCGATGTCTCGCACCGTGATGGACACGTGATCGATGAGCTGCATCCGCGTTCCCGCCCGCGTCAACCGGCCCGCGCCTCGTGGCGCAGGGAGGCCGCCGCCAGCAGCGCGAAGCAGATCTCCGCGGCAAGCACGCCGAGGAAGAGCGGCGTCGGCCGTCCGTCGACGACGATGCTGTAGACGCGGCCGACGGCGAATCCCGGGAGCAGGAAGGCGACCGCCAGCAACGACGTCCGCGCGTGCCCGGCCTTGACGGCGCCCAGGAGGAAGAGCGCGGCCATGCCGAGGAATCCGCCGCCGTAGGCGGCCCGGACGAGGTGGTGGTCGTTCACCGACTGGAGCCGGATCGCCGGGACGTCGAGCATCATCTGCGGCGCCACCAGGTAGAGCACGCCGGGGACGAGCATCATCAGTCCGGCGCCGAACAACGTGAATCTCGCCATCATGGTTCTGTCCGGTCGGATGGGTGGAATCGGCGACGGAGCACCCTATCGACGCTTCAGGTGGCGGTCGAAGAACGTCACCACCCGCCCGTTCATGGTCGTGTGGAAAGCCCTGCGATCGAACCCTTCCGGATCCGAGCAGAGCGCGGCGGGCTTCAGGATGCCACACGGAGCGAGGAACGACACGTGGCTCGCGCCGGGGACGGCGTGGAACTCGACCTTCGACCCGAGCGCATCCCGGATCGGCTTCGCATTCGTGGCGTAGGGAACCCGCTCGTCCTTGTCGCCGGTCCAGAGCTGGATGGGGATCGACACGCCCGCCAGGGCGGCCGGCGTCATCGTGAAGCCCAGCCCCGGTGCGGCCAGAACGGCGGCTCTCAGCCCCGGGGTCGCTTGCATGGGTTCGCCGGCGGACGAACCGGCATCGAGCAACGGGGACTTGAAATGCCGCAGCACGTCGCACACGAATTCCGGTGCCTGCGCGCAATGCGTCGCGATGAGCCGCATGTCCGGCTGCGCCCCGGCCGCCGCCAGGACGGTGAAGCCGCCAGCCGAGAATCCGAAGGCGCCGACGCGTTCCGGATCGATTCGATCGCGCCCCGGCCACCGGGTGAGCATGTGGTCGACCGTTGCGCGGAATTGTCGCGCGCGATCGCTGAACAACGTCGCCGCTCCCGCGGCGCTCTGGTCGTCGTAGTTGTCGCCGGCGTGCATCGGCGCCGCGACGACGTAGCCCGCGCTCGCGAGGGCGAGCGCCAGGTCGGCGTGACTCTGCAGGCCGCCGCCGTTGCCGTGCGAGATCACGACCAGGGGCAGGTCGCGTCCCGCGACCGGCGCATCGCGGGCGACGTCCATCAGCGTGCTGCCGATCAGCGTCGTCGGCCAGGGGCGGGCGTCGGTCGGGTACCAGACGCCGACGGCAAACGGCGTCCCGTCGGTGTCCGCGGCGCGGGAAATCTGAAAGCCAACCGGTCGTTCGCCGCGGAGCGCCGACCAGTACGCCATGCCCGCCAGTCCGACCACCAGGAGGGCGAGCGCGGCGAGAACGCGATGGACCCACTTCACGAATCGTCCCCGGATCCCGGATCGTTCAAGAGTGCTTCGGCCTTGCCCGGCACTCGATAGCAGCGGAAGCGGTCAACGATCCCGGCGCCACTCGTGCCCGTCGACGATCGCAACGTCGCCGCGGCGAACCATGCGATCGCGGCCGTGCCGGCACGCGATGACCTTCGAACCGGTCAGGGTGTGGCCAGGAGCCACCTGAACGAGGCCCCGACGCGATAGCTGCCGTCGTCGCGTCGAAACGGCGCCAGTGCGGCTTCGTGCGCCCTGTCGACCGCGTCGACGCCCGCGTGTTCCGAGGCCCTGGACGCGCCCCCCGAAGCGCCCAGTCCCCGCAGCGCCGTGGGCAAGTCCGGATAGTGCCACTCGCAGGCGACGTCGGAAACCTTCAATGCCGTGAGGCCGGCGCTCTCCGCAAACGTCGTCAATGCATTCGCGTCGGACAGCGCGAACGGTCCCGGCGATCCGGGCGGCGGAGGCGGCAACAGCGGCCTGAGCGCCGTGACGAGCGCCGCCGCCTCCATTCCCTGCGGGTTTCCCCATGTCAGGACCACGATCCGGCCGGCGGGCTTCGAGACCCGCCGGGCTTCCGCGAGCGCCGCGACCGGATTGGCGGCGAACTGGAACGAGTTGAAGCCGGTCACGACGTCGAAGGTGCCGTCCGGAAACGGGAGCTCTTCCAGATCGCCATGGCGGAAATCCGCGTCGGCCACGCGTTCGCGTGCGATGCCGAGGAGGCTCTCGGCCGCGTCGACGCCCGACACTTCCGCGCCTCGACGCGACGCGAGCAGCGCGGCCATCCCGGCTCCGCAGCCGACGTCGCAGTACCGGGTTCCCGGACGAAGCGAAAGGCTGTCGAACACGGCGTCGTAGGCGGCGCTGCACTGGCCCTCCTGCACGTCCGCCCAGTCCCGGGCGCGCGCGCCCCAGAGACGGCCGTTCGCGAGGGAGGTCTTCCTGTCGTTGGCGGGGTTCACGCTCGACTCTTCGGGAGCAAGGGGATCGCACAGCGCGCTGCCGCGCGGGTCCGAGACTGCCGGGCCAGCCAGTGGTGGCCGGACGGCACGCCAGCGCCGCCACCGCGCGGTCCGGTCGAGCGGCGGGCGATGCCTCACTGCCCCAGTTCCGTGAAGGTTTCCGACTCCGACGGCCTGGCGATGATGCCCTCGGGCGTCGGGCCGGCCTCCTTCTTGAAGTTGACCATCACGACCTTGACGTGCTTCTCGTACGCGGCCGGAGACGGGTACACCTCGTACCAGAGGAACGTGCCGGGCTCCTTCACGCTTCGATGCAGGTGAAAGGTGGCATCGGGCTCGGCCTTGCGAAGGTAGGCCAGGCGCTGGAGGTAGAGCGCCTGGAGTTCATCCTCTCGACCGGCGGCGGGAAACACCTTGACGAGCACGACGACGGGCGCCGCCTGCAGTGCGGCCGAAAAGGTAGCAGTGCAGGCGAGCGTGGTCGCTACGACGATCGACTTGAGCATGGGCCTCCTCGTGATGGCGTCGGAAACGGGCGCCGGCCAGGGATGAAGCCCGCGCCTCGCCTACAGACCCCGTTCGACCCGTCATAGTTCGTTCGCCGCCAGGAATTCGGCGGTGGCAAGCTCGATCAATTCCACGTCTTCCGCTGGGCACGGGCGAACCCGTGCCCGACTCCCTCCAGCGAGACGAACTCGCGCTGTTGGGGTCAGAGACGAAACACCAGGCTTGTTCGGTCAAGCCGTGCGCTGGACTGAGCTTACCCCTGCCTGACGATGTCGACAGAAATCTCCACCGCCGGAACCGTTCCCCGGTTCTCGAGCCAGTGCACGGTGTTCCTGTCCTCGGGCCAGCCCACGCCCGGCCCGTAGTCCGTGGCGACGCCGTTCCGATGGTCGGTGATCGTTCCCTGCAGGATGTAGACGACGCCGGGCCGGTCCTTGTGATCGTGCACCGGACCGAAGACGCCTCCGGGCTCGATGGTCACCAGGCGCATGCGAAGCTGGCGCCCGGCCATGCCCTCGATCTCGGGGCCGAGGTCGACCGTCCCGAGCAACTTCACCGTGACACCTTTCGTTGCGGGAGCCACCTGGTCGTTGCTCATCGTGTTCTCCGCTCGGTGTTTTCGGGGACCGGCGTGGAAGCAGCCGTCCTCAGCGACTTCGCGCGTGCTTCCCTTTGACGGCCGGGTCGGGCATCAGTTCGCGAGGAAGCGACCGATGGTGGACTCGTTCCACTCGATTCCGGTTCCGGCCACATCCGGTGCGGCGGCCATCCCGTCCTCGATCACCATGGGCTCGGCGAGGATAGGCGATGCCCAGTCGACGAACTCGAGCCAGTGCCGCGTCGGCGTGGCCGCCATCAGGTGCACGCTGACCTCCGGAAAGAGGTGGGTGGAGATGGGCATGCCAGCCGACTCCGCGAGCGCCGCCGCCTGCAGCCAGCCGCTCACGCCTCCGATCTTCATCGCGTCGGGCATCCCGAGGTCCGACGCGCCGAAGCCGAGGCTCGTCGCCATCTCGCCCGGTCCCCACCAGTTCTCGCCCATCTGGATCGGGACTTTCGACCTCGCTCGAACGCGTGCGTATCCCCGGTAGTCGTGCGCGAGGCACGGCTCCTCGATCCAGGCGAGGCCCTCGTCGGCGAGCGCCTGGACGCGATGCTCGGCTTCGGGGACCGACAACGCCTGGTTGTAGTCCGACATGAGGTGAATGCCGTCGCCTATGGCGGACCTGACCGCTCTCACGACCGCCAGGTCGGTGGCGAGGTCGGGATAGCCCAGGCGAACCTTGATCGCCCCGAACCCCGCGGACACCAGCGCTTCGGCTTCGGCAGGCGCGGCCTCGGGACCGATGAGCCCGAGGCCGCAGCTGTTGTAGGCCGGGATTCTGAGCACGTCGGCGCCCAGCGCCCGCGCCAGCGGCTGGCGCCCGGCCTTCGCGAGCGCGTCCCACGCGGCCATGTCGATGCCGGCCAGCGCCATGCCGACGATGCCCTTCGTGCCGAGCAGCCGGAATCGCGATTGCAGCAGCCGGCCGATCTCGAGGGGCGCGGCGCAGACGCCCCGAAGCACGGGATCCAGGTTCGCGAGCACCTCGCACACGGGCTTCAGGGCGAGCGGCGTGTAGCAGAACAGGTACGCGCGTCCCGTGAGGCCCTCTTCGGTCTCGAGGTCGAGCAGGACCAGCGGAGCGATGCGTATCGTTCCGCTGCTCGTCTGCAGCGGCAGCCGCATGGGGACGTTCACCGCGCGCGCGGCGAGGCTGCGGACGGTCAGCCTGGCTGAAGCGGTCACGAGTCCCTCCGTTGCGTCTGCGGGACAGGGTGTGTCAGACACCCTGCGTCGAGCCAAGCCGCGCGCCGCTCGCGGTGCGTTGCGTCGGTCGGCGCGAGCGACTCGAGCAGAAGGCAGGCGCCATGCGATGCACGATCGATCGTCGCCGCAACCGACGCTGCTGCCTGCGGAACGGACAGGTCGGACGTGTCGATCGCCATGGTGCCGGGGCGGCATCGAGAACCGCGGAAACGCACCTGCGCTGCGCAGCTCGCGGAAGCGCTCGACGGACCAGACCTTTCCGAAGCGGGAACGCTCGACCGACGCGACGCGCTGCTCGAGTTCCGCGTCGCCGCAGGACAATTCGATGCAATGCACTTCGGCCCCCGATCGCGACAGCGCCTGGACGAGCCTGACGAGGAAGTTCGCATCGACGCCGCGATCGCGAGCGATCGTAAAGACGACGTCTCCAACCTGCTCCTGCGCGGCGCGGCACAGCAGGTCGACCCAGAGCCGCTCGCGCAACTCGACGAACGCCGGGGAGCCGAAGGGGAACAGCGCCTCGACCGCATCGAAGACGAGATGATTGTGGAAGACGCGGTAGCCATGGGTGCGCGCGAGTTCCCTGGCGACAGCGAGCTTCCCCACGCCAGGCAGACCGCAGAGGACGACGATCCGTACGGTGTTGTGCTCCCTACGACGCACGGCTATGCCGTCACGTTGAGCTTCACCCCCAGGCTCTGCAGAACCTTGAGCACTGTGTCGTAGCGAGGTTCCGCACCCGGTGCGAACGCCTTGTAGAGGCTCTCCCGTCCAAGTCCGCTACTTTCCGCGATGGCGCTCATGCCCCGCGCTTTTGCCACGTTGCCAACTGCCGCGAGGAATACGTCGGGATTGCCATCTTCCAGCGCAGCAGTGAGGTACTCGGCAACGATTTCGTCGTTGTCGAGATAGGCACTGGCGTCGAAGTCTCGAAGTTTGATGCGCATGTTTCACCTCATTCAATCGACGCCGCCATCCGATGGGCGCGAGCAATGTCCGTGGACTGTGAGGACTTGTCGCCTCCGCATAGCAGCACGATCACAACGCGCTGGCGCCGCGTGAAGTAGACCTGATACCCGGCGCCCACGTCGACCCGCATTTCGCTTGCTCCGCCGCCGACCGACCGCACGTCGCCCAGGTTGCCCAAGCGAGCTGATTCCAAGCGGGCGAGGATGCGGGCTTTGGCGCGCGCGTCGTGCAGTTTCAACAACCAGTTGGCGAAGCCCTCCGTCTCGCGAAGCTGATACCCGGGCAGGGTGTATCCAACAGGATACGGACGGTCAAGATGGCGGCAACCTGGTTGCGCGCCCTAATGTTGAAGTTCAGCGGCGCGCCGCAAGCGGCGCGTCCGCCGCAACGACGGGATGGGCGTCACCGCATTAGCCCGGTGAAATGCCCTTTACAGCCCAGGCTATCGCCGCATACGAGCGCGGCCCGTCCGGTTCTCCGTCCAGGTACGCCAACCTTACGGCATCGCGAAGTCTGGCTCGCCCGACATCGCCGAGCGTGGCCATGTATTCGGCGCCCGGCCCGTCCTTGCCCACATAGGGAGTCCAATAGTCCTCGAAGGAGGCGAATTCCATGCGGATGATCAAAGCCTCATCGACCACGTCCCTGAAGCCCGCCGCAAGCCAAGCCTTTTTCAATTCCCCTGGACGGGTCATCGGGCGGGTGTAATTACGCGCTCGGCGCTCGCTCGCGCCGGGATCCAGCGCCGCGGCCGTATCGAAGAAGATCCGGTTGGCGACGAAGCCGCCGCGCGCATCCCAGACGGTTGCCCCGACCACGGCGCCTGGCCGGGCAACGCGCCGCATCTCGGCAATGGCCCGATCCGCTCCTGGAACGAAGTGCAACACGAGTAGCGAAAGGACGCGATCGAAGCTGTGATCCGGAAAGTCCAGCGCGCAGGCATCTCCAACCTGGAAAGCGATCCTTGGATCACGGTTGTGGCGTCCGGCATGCTCGACGTAGGCGGGCGAGAAATCGATGGCATGCACCTGCTTTGCCTGGCATCTGTCCATCAGAGCAAAGGCAAGGCAGCCGGTGCCGCAGCCGACGTCAAGAACGCGCTCGCCAGTCGCGGTACCGACAAAATCGAGAAACGGGCCCGCAAGTCGCCGGCTCCAGCGTCCCATCTGCAGTTCGTAGCCGTCGCCGCTGGAGGCCATGAATGTCGAAGACGCGGTCATCGGTAACCTCGCGCTCGCCAAGGTGACGCCCAACGTGCAAGTTGAGCGGCGCGCCGCCCGGATGTGGCCGTGCAAGAAGCCGCGTACCGGCGCGTCCGCTCGAACGCTGGGTTGGGCCTACCGCTGTTCGAGAAACTCTGAGATGGTAAGGCCAACGTCTTTCGCGATCTGGCGCAGAAGGGTCGGCGCGATATCGCGGCCTGAATGAAATGGGACAGTAGTACACCGTCCGGAACTATCGCGAAACTGTTTGTGGGACCCACGCTGCCGCACCTCGACGAATCCCAACTTGCGCAAGATGGCGACGACCTCAGCAGGTTTCAGTACGGGGAGGTTTCCCACGTATCACGCGACCGCGACGGTTTGCACCCCGACAAACTCCGATTCGAATATGGGTTCGCCGTCCTCCAACAACATGGCGATGACTTCACGCAAATTGGCGTTGAGCTCATCAAGCGTTGCGCCCTGCGAGTGCGCCCCCGGAAATCCCGGAACGAATCCCACGAAATGACCCGTATCCGGGTCACGTTCGATCACCGCGGAAAAATTGCGCATGGAGTACCTCCGATAGTGAAGATTATGTCTCCCGCGATCGCACGGCGCAAATGGGTTAGACCCAACGTGCAAGGTGAGTGGCGCGCGCGAGGCGGGCGAAGCCCCGCCGAGGCGCGTCCGTGTTCACCGCCGGGTTAGCCCGCATTGGCTACGCGACTTCCAAGAGCACACGAGGGTTTCGTGCCGCGACCATGAGCAGGGTCCGGGCGGCACCGGAGGGCGCACGGCGGCCTTGCTCCCATTCCTGTAGCGTGCGAACGGATACTCCAAGAAGGGACGCAAACTTGGCCTGAGACAGGCCAGTTCGCTCGCGAATTGTGGCGACAGCAGGGACGTTTACCACGCGACCCACTTCGCCCCGCTTCAGCTCGCGCAGACCTTCCAGAATCTCGATTCCGACGTTTCGCTTTGCTGCGGTCTTAGCCATCGATCTCATCCTTGATCTGTCGAAGCACGTTTGCAGGAATGTTCTCGGCCACGTTCTTGGGGTAGAGCGTGAGCATCCATATCTGACCATGCCTGGTTCTGAGGAAATAGATGACTCGGAGGCCGCCGCGCTTGCCGCGACCGCAGATACCCCAGCGCATCTTTCGAACGCCGCCCGAACCCGGAACGACGTCCCCTATCTCCGGATTCTCGATGAGCGCCCGTTGGAACAGCGCGTACTCTTCGTCGCTTAGCAGCTCGCCGACCAAGCGCGTGAACAGCTTGGTCTCAATGAAGCTGATCATGCCTGATTATACGGCAAAGACGGAGTCCGTCAATGACGGACTGTGGCGAAGCGGGCTAACGTCTAAGCTGAGCGGCCCGCCGCCACTGGCGCCCGCAAGCGAGATGGTACTTGCCGGCGGGTCCGCTCCAGCGCGAGGTTAGGCCGCAATCTGCTCGTATGAAAACTTGGGAATGTCGGCACGTTCGGACGCATGTTCGACAGTGATTGCGCAAATGTTTCCGTTGGCATCGACATCGAGGACCGTGTTTTCATCGAGATCGCGGGTCTCGGCCACTGGAGCGTCCCGGAACTCAATGAACAGCGTGTCAGTTTCCGCAAAATAGCGAATCTTCATGGCTCGAACCGCCGATCAAAGAATGCGTTGTGAACCGTCTCGCCGTCTGGAAGGAGCACGACCCTCAGATATCGGTTCCCCATTTCTGGGACCTGGACCCACCGCCTGATCCGACCGTCCGCTTGAACGCGCTCGCGAAGCGGTGTTGCGATCGCCCGCTCGATCCATTCATCGCGGATCACCGCGCGATCGGCCCGCGTCCGCACGGCGGCGAAGTAGGCTGTAACCTTCACTCCGCCAATGTAGCAAATGCCGGCGGCCCGTCAACGTTGCGGCCTAACGTGACAGGTAATCGGCGCGCGAGAGGTGGGCGAAGGCCCGCCGAGGCACGTCCGTGTTGACCGCCCGGTTAGGCCGCGATGTCAACGTAGCGGACAGAGCTGGACGGGGGCGGAATTGGTGAACCGTCCTCGCGCAGACCTTCGAGATGAAACTCGATAGCTTTATGAATCTCCCGCTCGGCCTCCTCGACGGTTCCGCCTGTGGCGACGCAGCCCGGAAGGTCAGGCACGTACGCAGAGTAATTCGGGCCAGCGTTCTCGATGACGATTGCGTAGCGCATGGTGAACCTCACTTCCTCAGACCAGACTGCTTTCGGATGCTGTTTAGCGTTCCTGGCGCGAGCTCGTCGCTGGGCTTCCCCGACACTGTGACGCGCCCCGGCTTTGCCGGATGCTTGAACGGGCGATGGCTTCCGCGGGTGGCGACAAGTACCCAACCATCGTCGGCCAGTAGGCGCAGGATCTCGCTGACCTTCACGCGGCCGATTATGCGCCGCGCGGTCTGTGGCCCTCAACATGCCGCCTAACGTAGAGATAACCGGCTCGCGCCCACCGATGTGGACGAGAGAGAAGCCGCGTGCGCGCGAGTCCGGTTGAACGCGAGGTTAGCCGGCGGGTTGGTTCGATTACGTCTGCAGCTCTTCACGTAGCACCTTACGCAAAACACCAACCGTGACGGGTTCATCGTCCTTGGGGCGGCCTCGTGATTTCGCCAAGAGGGCCCGCAACGCGGCGTTGATCATCGTCTGGTACCCCGTTCCCTTCGCCTCCGCTTCAACCCGAAAGTGCTCGATGATGTCGTCGTCGAGCATCATCGTTATTCGGGTCTTTCCGGGCGAGGGAATTACGGGGCCTCGCTTACCTTTGGAGAAATCGTATTGCTTACGCATGGTATTGGGCCGCTTCACCGCGGCTGGCTTTGCGTGCTGAGATCAGTCGGACACGATCTCCGCGTGGCGTGTAGACAACGACCAAGATTCGGCCAAGCGCGTCCAAACCCAGAGTGACGAAGCGTCGCTCTCCCTGCGCATCTGGATCCTCAACTGTCACCGCAGACGGATCGCGAAGGGCTTGCTCGGCGTGGGCGAAGCTAACCTTGTGTTTGGCGAGATTCGCCCGAGCCTTCGCGGGATCGAATTCGATCTGCACCGGGTGATTATGCATATCGTATGCATATTGTCAAGCGCAGGTGGGTGCTCCGGGCTCGGGCGCCGGCTAACGTGACAGGTAACCGGCCGCCGAGGCCGGCGAAGCCGCGCCGAGGGCGGTCCGGTTGACCGCCGGGTTAGCTTGCGCGCTTTCGCCCATGGCGATGGGCATCCATGTAGGCGCGAAGCAGGGCATTCATGCGGGACTGGTAGCCCCGCCCCTGCGCCCTGAACCACTCGACGACATCCGAATCGACGCGCAAAGAAAGCAGGGTCTTGTTGGGTTGGGCGCTGAGCCCCCGACGTACGACAGCCTTTGCGAACATCTCCGGAGTCCACGCAGGAGCGTCGTCGTCGACAACGATCTGGGATTCCTTCAACGATGCGATACGCTTCATGTCACTTGCGGACTTGGGCGAGGAAGTAGCGCGCTTCATGTTTCAGGGCTTTGCGAATTGAGATGACTCGAACGCGGTCGCCGCGTTCGGCGTAGGCCATTGAGACGACTACGTCTCCAAGCAGGCCGAGAGCGACGAATCTGCGCTCGCTGTAGTCCTCTCGATCGTCTTCGGCAGTTACCAGTGGCCCGTCGAAGATCAAATGGGCGTCGCGAAAGTCGATGCCGTGCTTCGCGAGATTGACCTTTCGCTTGGTTTCGTTCCACTCGAACACTCGGCAAGCGTAGCTACAAAACGTAGCGACGTCAAGTACCACGGCGTCGGCCGAGGCCAGTGCAAGCTAACGTACCAGGTAACCGGCGCGCACGAGGCAAGCGAAGCGCCGCCGAAGCGCGTCCGTGTTCACCGCCGGGTTAGGCTGCAGCAAACAATGCATACGCAAAGAAGGCAGCAACCAATGCGACAAGTCCCAGGGAAAGGTACGTTATCTGAGTCTTACGGGCGTGGGATTGAACGCGAACCCCAATTGCGGTGACTCCAGCGATCGCCAACAGTGCCACCGGACTCGCAAAGATCAAGAGTATGGGCCACAGGTTGCTTTCCTGTTGATAGGCGTTCGCTGTCACGATGACCACGTAAATCATTGCGCCGAGTGGGACTAGAGCGACCAAAAGGAACCAGCGCTTCAGCGCAAGCAAGGCCACGACCTGCAGCACCACGTAGCCGAAAAATAACGTTCCCCAACCGCCGACAAGAAAACCTACCCACGCTACGGTATCATTCACTGCAGCCTAACGTGCAAGGTAACCGGCCGCCGAGGCCGGCGAAGCCGCGCCGAGGGCGGTCCGGTTGACCGCCGGGTTAGGCCGGTGTGCGGCGGCGAGCGCGATGTGCGAACGACCACTGACCGAGCGCGCGCGGCTCCGCCTCCCTTGGCAGGTCGCCCGATCCGCCACCGGCGCCCGGACGAACCTGCACGGAGACTCCATTGCCTGCAACGCTATGGCACATGCGCGGCGCGCGCAACGACCTCGACGCTTCCCGCGCGACGCGCCCGACGTTCGGTCGAGGGCTGAGGCTGCTGGCTTGACGGCAACAGGCAGGACGCAGCGGACGCCGACCGAAGCGAGCGGGGCGCGGCGTGCGACCGACGGAACGCGAGCGCGCCGCGAATCGCTGACCGGAGGCACGAGCGCCAGCATGGGGTGCGGTGCGTGGGAGCCAGGCCTAACGTGCCAGGTAACCGGCCTGCCGCCACCGAACTCTCACGAGCAAGGAGCCGCGTACCGGCGGGTCCGGTTGACCGCAGGGTTGGGCCTCTGGCACCCTCTTCGAGCTGCTGCGTTTCATGTGTCACACAGCTAAACGCGCTTATCGGCCGCAGGCCTTGCGATCGACTGAGAACTGCATCACGAAGTTGTTGCCTGCATCGTAGAACTCGTACTGATACGAGACACCCTGCTTGAGCGCATTGATGCTCGTTGGATTTGTGCAAGCACTGTTTACGCTGGAACGGTAAGCATCTGCCTTCAGATTGCCGACATTTGGAATCGACGCCCGGCTCTTGGTGAAATTGTACCGATAGACCATGATCTTTCCGACGGTGGCAACGTTGGTTGCGATCAGGTCATCACTCACTTGCATGGGTAGGCTCTTCTGGGTTTCCGCGGCAATCTTTCTGATCTGCTCTTCGACTGACTCTGCGCCGTACGCAACGGCTAGCTTTAGTGAAGCGGCCGCGAAAAGCAGTGCTGATGCGAATAATTTGATGGAGAGTGGCGTCATGGGTTGCCTTCCGCACTAGTCGGGACGAGTGACTTCGCGGACTCGAGTAATGGCGAAAAGCCCCCCGACAAATGCTGCGACGCCAACTACGAGCCCTACCGCGACACCAGTCCAGCCGGCCAAGAAGAGACCTAGGAACGGTGATCCAATTGTGACGCTGACGACAGCGAGCAACGGCAGGGGCCGCTTCTCCCAATACTCACGCGTCTTCATCCATGACAAGACGCCCGCCTGCGCGTGCATAGCCTGACCGGTCAGTTTTACAGCTACGTCCTTACCCACTTCGGTATCTCTCTTCATGAGACCCCCCGCGTTAAACAACCGGGCCGCTATCACGATCGCTCGCGGGAGGGAACCAGTTCCGGGCGGTTTCGGTTGAATACGGGATTGGGCCTCAATACATTCAGCGGTACTGCCGCCCGTAGCGGTCTTCAGGCCCTTCCAATGGTGACCGCGACGAGAGCATGTCAAACAGTCCTGCGAGCATTACCCAGATCACGAGTGCGACGAATCCCGTCCCCAAGACAGCCAACAAGCTGAACTTGGCAGGCTTGGTGGTTCCCACCCACGCGAACCAGACCGCCACCCAGATTACACCGATCACGAGCCACTTCATCCCCCACCTCCACTCACGGCAGGCTGCCCATGCCGATGTCGATGACGTCTTCTGTGCGGATGGACCGAAACGAGGCCCAACGTGCAAGGTAACCGGCCGCCGAGGCCGGCGAAGCCGTGCCGAGGGCGGTCCGGTTGACCGCCGGGTTAGGCCGGTGTGCGGCGGCGAGCGCGACGCGCGAATGATCACTGACCGAACGCGCGCGGCTCCGCCTCCCTTGGCAGGTCACCCGATCCGCCACCGGCGCCCGGACGAATCTGCGCGAACGCTCCATTGCCTGCAACGCTATGGCACACGCGCGGCGCGCGCAACGACCTCGACGCTTCCCGCACGACGCGCCCGACGACCGGTCGAGGGCTGAGGCTGCTGGCTTGACGGCAACAGGCACGACGCAGCGAACGCTGACCAAAGCGGATGGGGCGCGGCGTGCGACCGGCAGGACGCAAGCGCGCCGCGAATCGCTGACCGGAGGCACGAGCGCCAGCATGGGGTGCGGTGCGTGGGAGCCAGGCCTAACGTGATAGGTAACCGGCCGCCGAGGCCGGCGAAGCCGTGCCGAAAGCGGTCCGGTTGACCGCCCGGTTAGGGCGCGATGCCAAGAGCCCGTTGTGTGCGAAGCCGGAGAGGCCTACTTGCACCATTGCTTTTCGCAAGGAACGCCGTCGTTGTTTCCATCCATCTTGGTCCCCGGGCAGTTATTGAGGAAGTAGGTAGCCTCGGCGCAGGAGGTCATCTGGGAACAATGGGTGCGCCCGTCGCACTTGAAACGCGGATCCGGCGCACTCTCCGCTATTACGGGCTCAGGGACCGCATCTGGTACATGCGCCCGACGCTGGGACTGCGAGTAGCCGTACCAACCCGCAAAGACGAGCAACGCCAACAGGATGACGGTCTTCATTGCGGCGAGAGATGAAAGGGCGCCCTAACGTGCAAGGTAACCGGCCGCCGAGGCCGGCGAAGCCGCGCCGAAGGCGGTCCGGTTGACCGCCCGGTTAGGCCGGTGTGCGACGGCGAGCGCGATGTGCGAACGTCCACTGACCGAACGCGCGCGGCTCCGCCTCCATTGGCAGGTCGCCCGATCCGCCACCGGCGCCCGGACGAACCTGCGCGGAGACTCCATT
>WBZU01000156.1_pt1 | contig 42165 bp, 35 predicted proteins | sample 5204311 | NCBI WGS metagenome assembly WBZU01 (sample SAMN12344359, study PRJNA552823) | activated sludge metagenome | biome: Activated sludge suspended growth; feature: Nitrification reactor; material: Wastewater; isolation source: activated sludge from nitrification reactor of wastewater...
TATTTCAAAATGATCCTCTTCTTCTTTAAATTTCATAATTGCATCTAGGGCATCCGGAACTACATCACTGCAAATAGTAATAAATGATCCCTTCTTGGCATTTTTAATTGCAAATGCAATGGCTTCCGATTCGGTTGGAATCACTTTTACTTTTTTATTCTTATCAACCGAATGCACACCTTGTAACATAAAGTCGATTATTTCCTGATCGGTGCGACCACGAAGATTTTTATCCTGACGAATAATAATTTCATCAAACATATTCGCAGCTAATTTTCCTAAGCTTATAATGTCTGAATCTCTTCTATCACCTACACCGGCAATAATTCCCACTTTAGGTTTGGCAGTAATTTTTTCGAGGAACTTACCAATTGCAGCAAATCCGGCGGAGTTGTGCGCGTAATCAACCATTACCTGGAAGTTCTTGAATTGGAACAAATTCATACGACCCGGAGTTTGAGTAGGTGAAGGAATAAATGTTTCCAAGGCTATGCGCATATCTTCAATTTTAAAATTACGCACAAAACCAGCTAACACAGCAGGCAATATGTTTTGAATCATAAAAATTGCTTTTCCTGAGAAGGTAAGCGGAATGTTTACCACTTTATCAACCCTTATTTTCCAAGTACCTTTGCAAATTGTTATGTATCCGTCTTCCACAACAGCTGCCAATCCACCATCTTCACAGTGTTTCAGAATTCTTGGATTAGATGCATCCAAACTAAACAAGCAAATTTTACATTCTAAACTTTTCGACATGTTAAATACTAAATCGTCGTCGGCATTTAAAATGGCATAGCCATCAGGAAGAACACTTTCAGGAACTACCGCCTTTACACGGGCCATGTCTTCAATAGTATTGATATCTTTTAATCCCAAGTGATCCTCTGCTATGTTGGTTACAATACCAATATCGCAATTATGAAAACCGAGTCCGGCACGTAGAATTCCACCACGTGCACATTCAAGTACAGCAAAATCTACGGTTGGGTCGCGAAGCACAAATTCAGCACTCTTTGGTCCGGTGCAATCGCCCCTTTCGAGCATACGGTTTTGAATGTAAATTCCATCTGTTGTAGTAAAACCCACTTTGTAGCCCATCGTTTTAACCATGTGCGCTATTAGTCGAGTAGTGGTAGTTTTTCCATTTGTACCTGTAACAGCAATGATTGGAATACGCGATGATTTCCCCGGAGGATAAAGCATATCTACCACCGGTTCGGCTACGTTTCTTGCTAATCCTTCTGTTGGTGCAATGTGCATTCTAAATCCGGGACCTGCATTTACCTCTAAAACAGCTCCACCATTTTCGTTCAATGGAGTTGTTAAATCTGGAGCCATGATATCGATACCACAAATATCTAACCCAATAATACGTGCAATTCGCTCGGCCATAAAAACGTTGTATGGATGCACCAAATCCGTGATATCGGTAGCGGTACCGCCGGTACTTAAGTTGGCTGTAGTTTTCAAATACAGAATTTCGTCTTTAGGAACTACTGATTCGAGCGACAAATTTTTCTCGTGCAATAGTTGCATGGTCATATCGTCTACTTTAATCGCAGTCAACACTTTTTCGTGACCGTAACCTCTGCGAGGATCGCTGTTTACTCTATCTATAAGTTCTTTTACGGTGTGCACACCATCGCCAGTAATGGCAGCTGGAGTGCGCTTCGCAGCAGCAATCAGTTTATAATTAATTACGAGCAAACGGTAATCAAATCCGGTTACAAATTTTTCACAAATCACTGCTCGTGAAACTTTTTTCGCTGCAATCATTGCAACAATGGCATCGTCCCAATTTCGCACATTGGTAGTAATACCCCTTCCATGATTTCCGTTTACCGGTTTCAAAACAATAGGGTATCCTATACTCTTTACAGCACTCTCTAATTCTTCTTCATCATAAATTATTCGTCCACGTGGAATTGGAATTGAAGCTGCATCCAGTAAATTTTTAGTTTCCTCTTTATCGCAAGCTATCTCTACAGCAATGTTGCTGGTAGTACTACTCACGGTTGCTTGAATTCGAGTTTGATTAACACCATGGCCAAGCATTACCAATGAATGTTTGTTAAGGCGCATGTATGGAATTCCACGGCTCACCGCTTCGTCAACAATAGATCCGGTACTTGGGCCTAATCGCTCGTCTTCACGAATTTCGCGCATGTTTTGTAAATCGTCTTCAAGATCATATTCTTCACCATTTACCAAAGCTTGTGCAATGCGCACTGCTGCTTTGGCTGCATAAATACCAACTTTTTCTTCCATGTACGAAAACACCACATGGTACTTTCCCTTTTCGCCTGTTGTTCGAGTCCTGCCAAAACCAGTATCCATTCCAGCCAGGGTTTGAATTTCGAGCGCTATGTGTTCAATCACATGCCCCATCCAGGTTCCTTCCTTTACACGATAAAAAAATCCACCTTCAAAAGTTTCAGAGCAACGGTGCGAAAACATAGTTGGAAACATTTTTTCGAGCCGCTCTCCAAATCCAGGAATAACATTAGTTGGCTTTTCTTCCAAGTCTTCAAGATCGAGTTTCATCACAATCAATTTGTGTCTCCAGATACTCCAGTAATTGGGACCACGCATTGCATTAATTTCATTAATTCTCATAACTGACTTTTTTAAGTTAGGCGATTTTTATTCGTTCTATACAAACATAAAAAAAAGATTGAAAGCTAAAACTATCTTCATCAATTTAGTTGAACCTAACTGGAATTAATTACACGAATTAAAAAAGTACAAGAAATTACAGGCTCAGCATACCGCATATCACTATTTTTGTAAATTTGAAAAGCTATTCAACCGGGTAAATTAAACTGCTAAGCACAGAACAGCGAAATCAACTCACAAACTAATCGTACCATAATTATGACTTTATTTTTTGAAGTATGCTTTGTGTAAGAAGGAATTTGCTGTTACTTGCATGTTTCATGCATTGGTATTGCCCAGCACAAGAGAGGTATCATCCAATGCGAATTGAGTCGGATATAAAATTAGACGGGAAATTAACGGAACCCGAGTGGAACCAGATACAACCGCTTACTGATTTTATGCAATCTTCTCCTTTTCCGGGAGCCAACCCTACCGAAAAAACTGAAGTGAAATTACTTTACAACAATGCCTATTTATGTGTGGGTTTTCACTGTTACGATAGCACGGCCAGCAAAATGATTCGCTTGCTAATGGACCGAGATTTTGAATTGGGAAAAGACGATGGCATTTCGGTTCAGTTGGACACATACAATGATAAAAACACTTCTGTTCTATTTGTTACGAATACATTAAGTGCACGATTTGATTCTGAAATTTCGAGCAATGGTTCTTCCATGAACGATGATTATAATAATTTTTGGGATGTGGCCACGGCAATTGATAGTAGTGGGTATACAGCAGAATTTAGAATTCCATTTTCGTCGCTTCGATTCGAACAAAAAGAAAATACTATAATGGGTTTTAGATTTGCTCGTCTTATTAAACGCAAAAACGAATTAATTACTTATCCACGTTGTGATTCATCACTTCAAAATAAATGGAACAATGTTAGTCAAGCTGCTGAGCTTGAATTTGCCAATTTAAAAACCAAAAAACCCATTTATGTTACTCCTTATGTTAGCAGCAATTTTGAGCAACAAAGTAAACTCAACCAAGCAGGAAATGGCTATGATTACACATCCACCTTTTTTACTCGGAAACATTTTGTAAAAGATGAAACAATCGATAAAATCCTTAGCAATTTAGGCGCAGATGTTAAGTATGGAATTTCAAAAAATTTCACCTTAAATCTTACTGTGAATACTGATTTTGCTCAAGCAGAAGTAGACAATCGAATCATCAACTTTACAAAATATGCCATTAATTTACCGGAGAAGCGGAACTTTTTTCTTGAATCAAAAGGATATCTTGGTTACCAGGTAGGACAGGCTACACAGTTGTTTAATTCAAGGAATATCGGACTTGAAAACAGAACAGTTGTTCCTATTTTGGGTGGTATACGTGTCACCGGCAAATACAATAATTGGACGGTTGGAGCATTGAATATGCAAACTGCCGAAGTGAAAGAAAAAAATATACAAGCAAAAAATTTCAGTGTAGCACGCTTACGAAAATATTACGACACCAAAGGAAGCTTTTGGGGCGGTATTATTACCAATAAAATTACACTCGAAAACAGCAAGGCTCACAATCAAAGTGTGGGAGTAGACTTGGTTCATTTTTTTAATGATAAGTGGTTAGCTGGATTTGGTATTGCTACTACCTATGACTCCACTGTAAAATCAGCCTTTCATGACAATGGATTTTACAACATTTTTGCTTTTAAAAATGCAGGAGTAGGTTATACACATGCCTTTGATTTTGAACTAGCCGGTAAAAATTTTAATCCTGAAATGGGTTTCAATCCCGAAAGAGAATTTGGATTTGTTTCGATTTCAAATGGAAAAAAAATTCAATTCAAACGCAACATCCCTTTAAATTTTTGGCGTGTAAACACTACGCTTGATTATAGGTGGAAAACGGATACTAAACTTACTGAAACGAAAGTAGCACGACTCGAATTTGGACTCGATTGGAAAAAAGGTTCGTCACTTGACCTCACGCTCATTGAGTATAAAGAAGATCGTTTGTTTGAACCATTTACTTTAAATGAGCACATTTCAGCTCCACAAGGATATTATAAAATGTATTCAGGTGAAGGAAGTTTTACCTATGATATTTCCAAAAACTACACTTTAGGCTTCGCTACACAAGTAGGCGATTTTTATGGAGGTTTACGCTTTAAGGTTGCTCCCGATTTTAGTTACTTCATAAATCGCTACTTACGTGTTGGAGCGAATTATGAATTTAATGAAATAAAATTTCCAAGCGGTTTTTCTGATAATGGCAACTCACTTTTTAAGAGCAATTTGCTCGCAGCAAATATTGTTGTTAGTGCCTCCAGTAAGTTTTCAATTAAACTGCTTGCTCAATATGATGACATGAGTGATTCGTTTGGCGGAAATTTGCGCATTCGCTATAATCCCAAAGAAGGTACCGATTTATTTATTGTATATAATTCCTTATTTAATACGCATCCTCTTGATGCCAAACCAACGCTAAATGTACTTGAACAGCAAACCATCGTTATTAAATTTGCCACCACATTTGGGTTATAAAATAACTAGACAATGAAAAAAAAAGTTTTCTCACTGATCCTAACTCTTTATTTATTCTGCTCTCAGCCATTGTTTTCGGCTGATCTTATTGGATATTGGCACAACTGGAATGACGTAAATGCACCCTATATTCCATTAACTCAGATTGATTCGCGCTATACAATTATTGAGGTTGCCTTTGCAGTGCCAACTTCTCCAAGCGACATGACTATGACCTTTGTTCCGGATGGTATAACGCAAGCGCAGTTTATTACCCAAATTCAAACCATGCAATCGCTTGGAAAAAAAGTACTGCTAAGCATTGGAGGTGCAAATACCAGTATTGATTTAACCAGTACCTTGAATAAGAATGCATTTGTAAGCTCACTAACTTCATTACTTAATACTTATGGTTTTGATGGTATTGATATAGATATTGAAAATGGAAATTCAATTTTAGCATTGGGTGGGACAATTGCTGCCCCTACAAATGTTGCACAAGTAAATTTAATAGCTGCGATTCAACAAATAATGAGCAATTACCGACTCAACCATAGCTCAAAATTATGGCTTACCATGGCTCCTGAAACTGCCTATATTCAAGGAGGACAATCAGCTTTTGGTGGAATCTGGGGTGGCTACCTTCCTTTGGTGAATGCCTTGCGCGATTCGATCGACATTTTGCAAGTTCAATTATACAACAGCGGTTCTATGTTTGGCATTGATGGGCAAATTTATTCCCAAGGAACCACTGACTTTATTGTGGCAATGACCGAGGCCGTAATACAAGGTTTTAGTACAAGTGGTGGTTTTTTTCAAGGATTTCCGGCTTCAAAAATTGCAATAGGTTTACCAGCTTGTACATCGGCTGCCGGTGGAGGTTTTGCAGATACAACTTCAGTTAAAAATGCCGTGAACTATTTGCTGGGAACCGGCCCTAAACCCGGAAATTACACACTCGCGCAAACATTAGGTTATACAAATTTACGAGGTATGATGACCTGGTCTATCAACTGGGATGCTGTAAGCTCTTGCGGTTCGCAGTATAAATTTGCGCAGAACTATCAACAACTATTTACTACATCCACCGGGCTTGCTAACTATTCAAATACCGAACAAGTTAAACTGTTTCCCAATCCTGCCAAAAGCTACACCTATTTCACTACGATGGATAATATTGGAGCAAACACAGCAATAAAAATTTTTGCAAGCGATGGTAGATTGCTACAGACCATAATTCCACAAGCTGAGACAATGCTACTGAACATTGAACAATTAGTAGCAGGAGTTTATTTTATAAAACAAGGCAATTACACTTATAAGCTCATTAAATTGTAAGTTTTACAATGTGTTGAAGTGAACAAAACATTGTTAGCAACCTGTTGAATTTTTATTCTTTGTATCTGCCTGGACAGGGTTTAAAAACCTAATTTTGTGAGCTAACCAAAAAATAAAATTCATGGAAGTTCCAAAAGGAAAATTAATTTCGGTGGGGGGGAATGAAGACAAAGGAACAGATGCGGAGCCTAATTTTACTCCAAAAGAAAAGCTTAATTTTTTTGAAGAAGGAATTTTAAAACGAATTCTTTCCGAAATGAAAGGCAAAGATTCGCTTGTTGAAGTAATTACTACAGCGTCGATGATTCCTATTGAAGTTGGCGAAAATTACATCGATGCTTTTGGAAAATTAGGTTGCAAAAATGTAGGTGTAATGCACATTCGAAAGCGTGAAGACGCACTGCTTCCTGAATACATTGAGCGAATTAAAAAAGCGGATGGTGTAATGTTTACCGGTGGAAATCAAATGCGTTTAAGCATGATATTCGGTGGTACCGATTTTTTAAAGGTTATCATTGACCGATACATGCACGAAGATTTTGTAATTGCCGGAACCAGCGCCGGAGCAATGGCCATGAGCAATACCATGATATATCAGGGAAGTAGCTCCGAAGCCATGCGCAAAGGCGAAGTAAAAATTACTACAGGTTTAGCATTTTTAAAAGATGTTATCATTGATTCACACTTTGTAAAACGTGGTCGCTTTGGGCGCTTAGCCGAAGCTGTTGCAGGCAATCCGGGTTGTATTGGAATTGGTCTTGGCGAAGATACCGGTGTGTTGGTAAAAGAGGGAAATAAAATGGAAGCAATTGGTTCAGGTTTGGTGCTTATTTTTGATGGTCACAATATACGTCATTCCAATATTGCAGATGCGGAACAAGGTACACCGCTATCAATCGAAAACCTTGTGGTGCACGTGCTTGCGAAAGGGAATTTTTACTATTTAAATGAACGCAAATTTTTTGCCGAATCACCCGAAAAATTAGCAAAAGCCTAAAATTAATCAATTCAAAGCCGGGCTATTGTCCGGCCTTTTTTTTATCTATAAATCTATGAGAATTCTAGTTACAATACTATTTATTAGCCTGCTGTATAAACAATCAGTAGCTCAAAATTACAGTGGTCCCGAAAGTGTTGAATACGATTATGCCCAACAACGTTATTTAATTTCCAACACAAGTTCACATCAAATTATTGCGTTAAAAAATGGGATAAAAACTGTATTTGCAACCCTCACTGGAAGCGGTCCTCATGGAATTGAAATTGTTGGAGATACGTTGTATTGTTGCAATGGAACAAAAATTACTGCCTTGTTACTCAGCAATGGCAGTGTTGTGTATTCGAAAACTATGGGCAGTGGATTTTTAAATGGAATTACACATGATCCGGCCGGGAATCTATATGTAACTGATTTTTCAGCTAAAAAAATTTATAGGCTCAACAGTAACACACGTATTTTTAATGTGTTTGTTGCCAATACTACCAATACACCCAATGGTATTTGTTATGATGCTTACGACGGAATTTCGCCACGATTAGTGGTGTGTAATTGGGGTTCAAATGCTTCGGTGAAAATGGTTAGTCTTCAAGATTCCTCGATGAGTATTTTAACCGCAACTACGCTATCTAATTGCGACGGAATTTGTAAAGGAAAAAATGGAAAATTTTATGTTTCAAGCTGGGGCAATCAAAGTATACAACGATTTGATAGTACCTTTACTGCTGCACCCATTGCTGTTGTAACAAATTTATCTAATCCGGCAGATATATTTTACAACCTCTTATCCGATACGCTGGCAACCCCAAATGCTTCTAATAATACAGTTGTTTTTCATTATCAAGGAACAACTAACGGTTTAAATAATGGATCTAGCTCTCCTGCTTTTCAGTTGAGTTACAAGCCCGGAGATTCAGTTATTACCATACTTACAGAAAATTCTGACGCTGTTAACGTTCGTATTGTAACTATTCAGATGCAGGAAATCTATTTTGCAAAATCAATCTCAAACAACGGTAAACAAATTGAAGTTAACCTTGCCAATTATCCGGCAGGAACCTATTTTGTACAATTAAATGAAGGCCCTTTTCAAAAGCTTCAATTAACCCATTAATTTGATTCAGTATTTTTTAGATATTTGCTGATACCCTATTTACTAGTTGTTGGCATATGCTTTTTAACTCCATTGAGTTTTTATTATTTTTTCCAATAGTAAGCCTGTTATTTTTCGGTTTACCTCATCGCATGCGGTGGCTCTTATTATTGGTAGCCAGTTGCTATTTCTATATGTTTTTTGTACCCGTGTACATATTAATTTTAGCGGGCACAATTGTGATTGATTATTTTGCTGGTATATGGATTGAAAATGCTGCACCAAAAAACAAGAAACTCTTGCTTTCGCTAAGTATTATTGCAAATGTGGGAGTGTTGGCAGTATTTAAATACTACAATTTTATTAATCAAAACATTACCGATTTACTTGGAAATTTTCAGCTTAGTAACCCAATTCCCTATCTCGAAATATTGTTGCCAATTGGATTGTCGTTCCATACATTTCAGGCTATGAGTTATACCATTGAAGTGTATCGTGGAAATCAAAAAGCTGAAAGACATTTTGGTATTTATGCCTTGTATGTGATGTTTTATCCACAGCTAGTTGCAGGACCAATAGAGCGTCCTCAAAATGTATTGCATCAGTTTCATGAGAAAAAATATTTTAACTATGATAAAGCTGTTTCCGGATTTAAACTAATGGCTTGGGGAATGTTTAAAAAAGTAGTAATAGCCGATCGCTTATCGCTTTTTGTTAATCAGGTTTACGATCAACCGCACCTTTATGAAGGTATTTCATTGGTAGTAGCTACCGTGTTTTTTACTTTTCAAATTTACTGTGATTTTTCGGGCTATTCAGATATAGCTATTGGCTCAGCAAGAGTAATGGGATTTGAGTTAATGACAAATTTTAAAAGGCCTTACCTATCTCAAAACATAGCTGAATTTTGGAGTCGTTGGCACATATCCTTGTCGACCTGGTTTCGCGATTATTTATATATACCATTAGGAGGAAACAGGGTTTCAGTTAATCGCAGGTACCTCAATTTGTTCATTGTTTTTATGATAAGCGGTTTGTGGCATGGGGCTAATTGGACCTTTGTATTTTGGGGATTCTTACATAGCATATATTTAATTACAGGAATTATTAGCAAGCCGGCGCAAGAAAAAATTGCTATACGTACTGGTTTAATAAACTACCCCTTGTTACACAAATTTATTCATCAAAGTTGGGTATTTATTTTAGCGGCACTTGCCTGGATATTTTTTAGAGTTACAAGTATGAGCGATGGATTTTACATTGTTTCAAATCTTGGATCCAATTTACTGCAATCAACATTAGATGTAATAAGCAACACGAATTTTGCTCGATTAAAATACTTGTATCTGAATCAAAGTCAACTTGATTTTATGCTGGCTATTGCCGGGATTTTATTCCTAATGTTGTTTGACAGACTAGATGAACAAAAATCGATTTGGGAAAGTTTTAAACAAAAAAATGTTGTATTAAGATGGTCATTTTACTTTTTCCTCATTTACTTCACTTTGTTTTTTGGTGTATTTGAAAAAGCTCAATTTATTTATTTTCAATTTTAGGAATGGAAACAGGAAATTATAAAAAATTATTTCGCCAGCTCTTTCTACTTTCGTTGCCCATTTTATGCATTGTGGTTTCTTTTTTTGTATTCGATCCATACGGTTTCTTTTTACCGCTTGAACAAAAATCAACAGCTTTAATTCCGATAAGCGATGATTATATTGCAGTTGAACGATACTTGCAAAACACTCCACAACAACATTACAATTCCTTTACTTTCGGCAATTCAAAAACATTGGCATTTTTAACTTCCGATTGGTGCAATTATATTCAACCATGCAGACCATTCAAATTTGGTGTTCCCGGTGAGTGTATTTTTAATATTTACAACAAGCTCAAATTGATTGATGCTCATGGCGACAGCATTAAACATGTGCTTATATTACTTGACAATAAATTATTTCTGAATTTTAAAAACACACAAAAGTTTTTTCAAGGTCCTGCCTACATTCATCATCCTTATTCAATGGATGGCACTTGGATGGAATTTTACAGCGCTTATTTAAAATTTTACTTTGCTGATTTCGCATTTATGAAAGTTGCAAAGTATAAGTTAAGCGGTAGCTACACACAGGATATGGAAAGCATTTTTAAAAAGCCCATATCCTCTGAAAATAAAAATAATGAATTGACCTATTTACCGCTTAGCAATGAAGTCATAAATACTGCTGCTGAAGCTCTGTTAACAAAAGATAGCACTGCTTACTTTAATGCAAACAAATCAAAATTTGTAAATCGATCATCTGCACAAACTGAAAATACCAACTGGAAAATTAAGGAAGAAGACCTGGAATTTTTAAAAGAGATACAAACTCTTTTTAAAAAACATCACACAAAATATACCTTCATTTTGGGTCCTAATTATGATCAGATTCCTTTTCCAATAACCGAAAAAATAAAACTTCAACAACTCTTTGGTGATGAAAATATTTATGATTTTACGGGAGTAAATTCAATAACCAATGCAATATCCAACTATTACGAACAATCGCATTACCGCATCACTGTTGGAAAACAATTGCTCCAAAAAATTTACACACAACAACCCGCTAATTAATGCAGGCTTTTCTAAGATAAGTCAATCCATTTAAAATACTTTAAAGCGTTAAAATGCTTTGTAGGGTTAGCATTTGTATTTAAAAAAAATTATCTTTAACCAATAAACAAGATGTTTAACTAATACTAATCAACTATGCCACGAATGATAAAATCGGGCCTCATACAAATGAGTTTGCCTAAAACAGAGGGAGAAGGTAGCATCAAAGAAATAATTGATGCAATGGTTCAAAAACATATTCCATTTATTGAAGAAGCCGGAAAAAAAGGAGTGCAGATTTTGTGCTTACAGGAAATTTTTAATACACCTTATTTTTGTCCGGGACAAGATAAAGCATGGTACGAATCAGCAGAGAGTGTACCAGGTCCTACTACAGATTTGATGGCTACTTACGCCAAAAAATACAACATGGTGATTATTGTTCCGATTTATGAAAAAGAACAAGCAGGTGTTTTATACAACACAGCAGCTGTAATTGATGCCGATGGAACCTATCTTGGTAAATATCGAAAAAATCACATACCACATACAACAGGATTTTGGGAGAAATTTTTCTTTAAGCCCGGAAATCTTGGTTATCCGGTGTTTCAAACCAAATATGCAAAAGTTGGAGTTTACATTTGTTACGACCGACATTTTCCGGATGGTGCACGCTGCCTAGGTTTAAATGGTGCCGAAATTGTGTATAATCCTTCTGCAACGGTTGCCGGATTGTCGCAATATTTGTGGAAACTTGAACAACCAGCACATGCTGCAGCCAACGGATATTTCATGGGATGTATTAACCGAGTTGGAACTGAAAAGCCTTGGAATCTCGGCAAGTTCTACGGCACTTCTTATTTTGTGGATCCTAGAGGACAAATTTTTGCCTGTGCCAGTGAAGACAAAGATGAATTGTTGATTGCTGATTTTGATTTAGACATGATTGATACGGTGCGATCTACATGGCAATTTTTCCGTGATCGCAGACCTGAAACCTATGGAAAACTAGTTGAATTATAATTCGCTTTTAGTTTATCCAGTTTAATATTCAACATAAGATAAAACGCAAATGATTAAAGCCAACAGATTAAGCAAGGAAGAATATGCCAAAAATTTTTCTGATGTGCATCCGGCATTTGAAACTGATGAAGGAGCCTTGCTAGAAGCCAATCGGTGTTTATTTTGTTACGATGCCCCTTGCACAAAATCGTGTCCAACCAGTATTGATGTACCTCAGTTTATTAAACAAATTACAACTGAAAATATCAAAGGCTCAGCTAAAACCATTTTCGATTCAAACATAATGGGTGGTGCTTGTTCCAAAGTTTGTCCGGTTGAAAAATTATGTGAAGGAGCCTGTGTCTACAATTTGTTGCATGAAACACCTATACATATTGCAAAATTACAACGCTATTCTACAGAAAGAGCGATAGAAAAAAACTGGAAACTTTACCAGCGTGGCGCTTCCGTAGGTAAAAAAGTTGCAGTTGTAGGTGCCGGTCCTGCCGGATTAGCTTGTGCACATGCACTTTCGTTAAAAGGGGTTGATGTTACCATTTATGAAAAAGAAAGTAAGGGAGGTGGTCTAATGACCTACGGTGTTGCAGCTTATAAAGTAACACCTGAATTTTGTGAAGCCGAGTTGAACTACATAACCAGTATTGGCGGAATTACCATCAAGTACAATTGTGCTTTAGGAAAAGACATACAATTAGCAGAGTTACAACAAAAATACGATGCAGTCTTTTTAGGAATCGGTGTGGGAGTTGCCCGCGAATTAGGTATTCCGGGAGAAGATTCAGAAGGTGTAGTGGATGCGATTTCATTTATTTATAACCTACGTACACAAGATTATTCAAAAACTGCTGTAGGTGATAAAGTAGTTGTAATAGGAATGGGCATGACAGCCATTGATGCTGCTACTCAATCAAAACGATTGGGAGCAAGTGAGGTTACTATGATTTACCGTCGCACCGAAGCCGAGAAACCTTGTACTCAAGAAGAATTGGATATAGCACGATTAGATGGATGTAACTTTATTTGGCTAGCTGCTCCTAAAGAAATTATTAGTGAAAATGGTAAAATTAAACAACTCGTTTGCACTAAGATGAAACTAGGAGAAGCCGATAAAAGTGGAAGAAGAACTCCTATTGAAACCGACGAAACGATTGTTGTTGAAACGGATATGTTGATTAAAGCTGCAGGTCAAATTCCATTTGTTGAACTTGTAAAAAAAGCTGAATTGAAAAACGATAATGGCAAAATAAAAATTACTGCTAATTCAACCACTAACTTTAACGCTGTTTTTGCAGGAGGCGATTGCGTGAATGGCGGAAAAGAAGTGGTAAACGCTGTTCAAGAAGGAAAAGATGGCGCAAAAAATATTTTGCAATTTTTAGGTATTAACTAATTTATTATTCACTCTTAATTTATGATTAAAAAAATCACTGGCACATTTATTTTAATGCTTGTATTCACATTGGTGAAAGCACAAAAAAGGGATTCCTTATACATGGATACTACAGGCTGGGGAAAAAGAGATTACAGCGCTGCTTGGGATAGCATGATGCGCGCTAAAATTCCGAATTTGCCAAAAGACAGCACTGCTTTATTATTTTCAAAAACCATTACTCCCCTAGATTTAAAAACAGTGTTGTATGAATTAACTTCCGAAAAATGTGCCGGTCGTGAAACCGGTTATCCGGGACAAAAAGAAGCCGAAAAATATTTAGTTTCACGATTTAAAATGTATGGGTTAGATCCCGCAGCTCCAAATAATTCCTACACGCAAGAATTTAGTGTGAATGAAGATACTTTGGTGAATTGCAAACTCGAAATCGGTGGAAAAAATTTAGTTCACTATACTGATTTTTACAGTTACTTGAATTTTAACCACAATGACTCCTTTAATGTTGACAAAATAGTTTATGCGGGTTACGGTATTGAAGCTCCCAATTATAACGACTATGCCAACATCAATGTAAAAGGCGCAATTGTATTGGTGCATCAGGGAGAACCTAAATTAAACGATAGTACTTATTTAGTGAGTGGAAATAAAAATCCCTCCGATTGGAGCGAGGAGTGGGAAACAAAATTAAAGGCTGCCACTAAAAATGGAGTACATGCTTTGATTGTTGTGGTTGAAAATGCAGCCGACGATGTAGCTAAACATCACCGCATAAAATTGCGCCCTATGTATTTCACCAAGGATTCAGAAAAATCAAAATATTGCAATGTGTTTTATATTTCGAGGGATGTTGTAAAGGAGCTTTTTAAAAACGGTGGCAAAAATTACGATTCGTTTGAAGCGAAGTTAATTGAAAGCGAAACTCCCGTTAATCAAAAGTTAAAACTCAAATCGAAGTTGGTGTACAAAAAAGAAACCATTGTGAGACAATCGAGCAATGTTGCGGCGATAATTGAAGGCACTGATAAAAAAGATGAAATTGTAGTTTTTTCAGCGCATTACGATCATTTAGGCTTACATGAAGGAAATTTATTTGCAGGAGCGGATGATGACGGCTCAGGAGTTACAGGTATTATGGAAATTGCACAAGCTTTTGCAATGGCCAAGAAAAAAGGAAAAGGCCCTCGACGCACCCTTCTATTTATTTGCTTTTCAGGTGAAGAAAAAGGCTTATTAGGTTCAGAATACTATTCCGAAAATCCTTTATTCCCTATGTCAAACACAGTGGTTGATTTAAACATAGATATGATTGGAAGAGTTGATGAAGCACACGTTAAAAAACCGAATTATGTGTATGTTATTGGCGATGATCGTTTGAGTTCAGAATTACGCGGCATAAACGAAAAAGCCAACAATACTTACCTTAACATGCAGCTCGATTATAAATACAATGCTGCAAACGAACCCAATAGTTACTATACGCGAAGCGATCATTATAATTTTGTAAAAAAAGGAGTTCCCATTATTTTTTATTTCAACGGTACTCATAAAGATTATCACAAACCAACAGATACATTTGATAAAATTAATTTCGGAAAATTATTGACCTCAACCAAACTTGTATTTTTCACCGGATGGGACATCGCCAATCGTAACGAACGAATTGTGGTGGATAAAAAATAATAGTAGAATAAAAGTATTCAAGATGCTAAAAAAATTAGTTGCCAGTAGCTTTTTATCACTGTTGCTTTTTTGCAACACCATGCTTGCTCAAGGTATCGATAAACCCATTTACCAAATTATTACGCATCGGGCAGGCACGTATTTAGGAACCTTTAAAATGGAACTTTTTCCGTTGATAGCTCCTAATCATGTGCGTAATTTCGATAGTCTTACAACAGCCCTTGCCTTCGATAGCACAGCATTTCATCGTGTTGTTCCGGGTTTTGTTATTCAAGGAGGCGACCCTAACAGCATACATGGTCCTATTTCAACTTGGGGACAAGGCAATGTAAATCAACCTACTGTAAATGCTGAATTTAGTGCTGTGCGCCACCTTCGTGGAATTGTAGGTGCTGCACGCGATGCAAATATTAACAGCGCCTCTTCACAATTTTATATTTGTGTTGCTCCTGCTACTTTTTTAGACGGACAATATACAGTTTATGGAAAAGTTACTGAAGGAATGGCTGTTGTTGACACCATTGTAAGCCAGCCTAGAGATGCGAACGATGTTCCTTTGCAAAAGATAGAAATGTTTGTGAGCAAAATTGGTCTTAACGATACTATTCCGGCAACTCCCACTTTAACTGCACCTGCCAATAATTTACTGAATGCTGGAAATGGACAAAATTTTCAATGGACTGCAATCAACGGAGCTGTATTGTATACTATTGAGTTTAGCACCGATTCTCTTTTTTCGATTATTAATTACGTTCGAAATGTGGGTTTAAATTCTACTACAATGCCCAATGTTTTGGGAAATACTACCTATTACTGGCGTGTAAAAGCCAACAATGGTGGACACGAAAGCGGCTATTCAAATTATCGCTCATTTACTACCAAAGCTGCCCCACAATTAATTTATCCAGCTAATCTTGATACCGGCATTGTGCTTAGTCCGGTGTGCAGATGGACATCCGTTCCGGGAGCTACCAGCTATCTATTGCAAGTTTGCAGCAATACTAGTTTTACCGCAGGGTCTTTGGTATTTTTTCAAAGTGGCATTACCGATACCAGTTTTCAGGCAAATGGATTGCAACCCAATACGACTTATTATTGGCGTGTAAGAGGTAACCAGGGAGCTGTTCAAGGACTTTCATCACAAGTAAACTCTTTCACAACAGGAATAAGTGTAGATGTACCTAAATTATACTCAAAGTCAAGCTCGCTTCAAATCAGCAATTTATTTCCCAATCCGGCTCAAAATGAAATTACCCTTGTACTAGATGTTGCAAGTTCCGGTATGGCTCAATTAAATTTAATGGATGAAAATGGTAAAACTGTTTTAACCCAATTTTTACCGGTTGAAAAACAAAAGAAAAATTATACTATTCCTTTGAAGAATCTTGTTGCCGGTATCTATACTTTGAATATCACTTATAAAAATGAAAATCGTTCCCGATTGCTCGAAATTCACTAAATCCAATTACCTTAATTTTTGTTAGCATGACTACTTTTTCGCCTGATTCAAAAGTTTGGATTTATCAATCAAACAGAATGTTTACAGAAGCTGAAAATAAATTGATACTGGATAAGGCAACTTCTTTTATTTCGGATTGGACAGCACATGGCAAATTACTAAAAGCAAGTATAAACAGCTATTATAATCGGTTTTTGGTATTAATGGTTGATGAAACTCAAGCGGATGCCAGCGGTTGTGGTATTGATAAATCTGTGCGCTTTTTCCAACAAATCGAAAATGAATTTCAACTAAATTTAATGAATCGATTGTTGGTTGCTTATAAGGTAAATTCAGAGGTTCTAACTTGTCAGCTTTCAGCGTTTGAGAAAAAAATTGAACAACAAGAAATCCATGAAGATACCATCGTATTTAATAATCTTGTTGCTACTAAAGCAGAGTTCGAAAATAACTGGGAAATACCTTTAAAAAAAAGCTGGCACGCGAAACTATTGGTTTAATTTTTAGAATTAAACTTAGCAGGCTCTTGTGTGAGTATTGAACTTAGCAACTAGTATTTTATTCAAGCAAACTATATTTCTTTCTCTATAGTTTGAAAAGGCCAAGCTTTTCTATTTTTAGCGAAGAGTAAAAACAATACAATTCCCGAAACAATTACACCTAGCGCTCCTAAAATATACATCCATTCGCTCGAGAAAAAAATAAACATCCAAACTGCAATTCCAACTAAAGCCGGCAAAGGAAAAAGCCACATTTTAAAAGGCATTTCAATTTTTCTTCTACGAAGTAAAATAACACCTACTGACTGACTCACAAATTGTATGAGTATGCGCATTACTATAATTGCTGTGATTACTTCCTTGAGTTTAAATAACAAACTAAACACAAATGCAACTCCTCCTAAAATCAACAATGAAACATGTGGAAAATTTTTAGTTGGATGAACTTTTGCAAAGAGCTTAAAATAATTTCCATCTACAGCAGCAGCGTATGGAACTCTTGAATAACCTAGCATTACTGCAAACAAGGAGGCTAGTGCTATCCATAAAATCAATACAGTTGCAAATTTTGCTGTGGCAGGACCATATAATTTTTCGAAAAATGAGCTTACAATAAATGGTGAATCTTTAGCCTCTTGCCAAGGTAATACACCTAACACAGCAATTTGCATGAGTAAATAAAGAAGCGCTATTCCTGCGACTGATATAAAAATACTTCGAGGAATATTTTTTTCAGGTGATTTTATTTCAGCACCTAAATGACACACGTTGTAGTATCCTAAATAACTATACACAGTTTTAATACTTGCTTGTCCTAAACCGGCGAAAAACAAAGAAGAACCAATATCATACCCGCTGCTAAAATCAAATGCCTGAGCCGCATTAAAATTACTTAGTCCGCTAAAAATTAACCAGGCAAACGTTAGTAACAATCCGCTCCACAATAAAACCGAAATCTTGCCAACCGTAGTAATATTGCGGTAGAGCATAAAAGTTATTACAACAACCAATGCACCTGAAACTGCCTTTTGTTGCCATACATCCAAGGGTATGAGGTAAGAAAAATACTGTGCAAAACCAATCGCACCACTTGCAATTACCAAGGGAGCCTGAATACTTGTTTGCCAGATATAGAGAAATGAGAATAAATTTCCCCACTTTTTCTCACCAAATATTTTCTTCAAAAACTGGTAACTTCCACCAGCCTCGGGCCATTTAGCTCCTAACTCGGCCCACACCAATCCATCAGCAAACGACAACAATGCGCCCAAACACCAAGCAAGTAAACACATAGGCCCGTTCATGGCACCAATAATAAATGGCATGGTAACAAAAGGGCCAATTCCCACCATGTCAATCATGTTGATGGCAGTGGCTTCGGTAAGTCCAAGCGAGCGTTTAAGTTGTGTTGACATAGTAAATTATCTACTACAAATAAAACAAATTTGTAGATGCTGTGAATTAAATTTTAGAAATGAATAAAGTTTAATTGAAATAAATTACATTTTTAATCCCTGAAACAGTAATAAAATAATTAAGGGAAAATATGAAAACACAACTAACCATTTGCCTTGTTTTATTCTATTCTTCACTTTTAGCGCAATTAAATCTTGTGCCTAATGGCGATTTTGAAACAAAAACAACCTGTAATATTGGGCTAGTGGATATAGCTGTTGCAACTCCATGGAAGCAACCTACATTAGGCACTTCTGACTATTTTAACTCATGTGTTTTACCTATTGGAGATGCTTCGGTTCCTAATAATATTTGTGGTTATCAAGTACCTCATTCTGGGAATGGATATGCTGGAATTTCATTATACTATAAGACTATAATAGATTCTAATTACCGCGAATACATTCAAGTGAAATTAAATAATCCCATGCAAACTGAAAAAAATATTGGGTTGAATTCTATATAAATTTAGCAGATAATCCCCCATTCCAACAAAATGTTGTAGCAATTAATAGAATTGGTGCACTTATCACAAATTATGGTTTTTTTAATTCCACTTACTTTAATTTACCTTATCTTCCTCAAATAAATGCAAATACTTCAAAACTGTATTCAGACACTTTAAATTGGACTAAAATTAGCGGTATATATAAAGCGATTGGTGGTGAAAATTTTATTACTTTAGGTAATTTCTCTAACGACAACTTTACTGATACTGCAACGATTAAAAGCGGGCAGGTGTTTCCTGTTACAAGTCGCACTGGGTACTATTATTTTGACGATGTTTCAATTTATGAAATAACAGAACCAAAAGCTATCATTGATACTAGTATTTGCTTAGGCGATAGTATTTTAATTGGTGCAAATGATACGGCAATTGCTTGCAAGTGGTTTCCTAGTGCTGGTTTAAATGACAGTACGCTTACAAATCCTATAGCCAGCCCAGAAAAAACTACTTGGTATCATGTTAGTCATCTTAACAATTTTGGTTACCTTTCAATGGATAGTGTTTTAGTAAATGTGGTAGACTGCCGATTTGAAAGTATGCTTATACTACCCAACATTTTTACTCCGAACGCCGATGGTATTAATGATATTTTTATCCCGATTTCTAAAAACATTGAACAGTTTAAATGCAAAATAGTTAATCGTTTTGGTTTACAAGTTGCTGAATTAAATGAGCTAAATACCGGCTGGAATGGAAGAAGCAGTAGTGGGATCTTACTGCCGGATGGCATTTACTACTATAGTGCAACGGCCATCGGTAAAGATGACAAAAATTACAATTTAAAAGGATTTGTGCATTTACTCCATTAAAATAATTTGGTTGAATCAAATCTTCCAAGTTTTCAATTGGCCAACATCCAAACCAAAATGCGCAACAAAGCTTTCCAACATTGAGCTGCGTACTACTAGAAGCAAATTAGTAACAACATACTGTTTGGCCAATAATTGTAGTAGCAAATCACTTAATCCTTCTCCCCTTAGTTCCAAAGGTCCTATTTCATCGAGTATAAATAATTCTTGAGGAGCTACCAAATCTTGCTGGCAATGCTGAATTGCCCAATCAAAAGCTGCTTGCGAAAATTTGTACTTACCAATTTCAAGTTGCTCATTCTCTCCTTCTGATGCTTCCATTAATTTGTATTCGCCCGTTGAAATTGAGTAAAAATGTCGTTTCCCATTTATTACCGGACTAAGTATTCCTGTACAACCCTGTTGCTTGTTTACAAAGTGCATCAAGCTGGTGGTTTTACCAGTTTGTATAGCTTGGCTAAACAGATGTATTTGCATTTTTTTCATGAAGCAATACAAATAAAGTATAGCGAATAAATTTGAATATTCTTTTCATTCCCTTTAAATCCTTGGTATTGTACCAGCAGTGAGCGGTTATGTATTTTATTTCGGGAAGTAGTTTCAATAATACATTTACTTCAAGCGAAAACTTACTTCGTTGCCTTGCCAACCACTTTTGAAACAAAATGAATATTACCGGAGATAGAAAAAAGTACCAAATTAAAATGAATAGACTTGCTCGAACTATTAATTTTAGTGCTTTACTATGAATCATTGCACTTAAAGTGCCTTCGCTGTATATATCGAATGCAAGCCAAAAGAGGAGTATTGCAACTACCCAATATTTCAAACGATTTTTGCGCTTATTAGTAGCAGTGTACAACATTTCTGTTTCTAAATTATCTGGAATAATTAGCTGATGATGTTCAAATTCCTTTGCAGATGAAACTAACAATTTAGGTAATCGGACAGCTATACTACCAATTACAATTCCAACCAAAAAATGAAGCATCAAATAACTAATCACCAAGTAATTGGTATATTCGATGGTTCCAATACCAAATTGCTTGGCTATACTATTTAAAAATTCATCCATAGCCGACCAAAAATCTACACCAAACAGCAAGGTTAGAATAATCAATTTTTGAAACGCCGATTGCATCAAGGCTGCAATTGATACAACAAAACAAGAAAGAACAAAGGGAGTTCCCATTAAAAAAATCAATTCACAAAATGCACCTTGTAACAACACCGCAAAATACGCACTCACGGGAGTATGCGGACTAATCATAGCTTTGATTAATAAAACCAACAAAGTAGCCTTAATAATTTGACCTTTTGTATAGCCTTGTAACGCGATACAAACTATGCACAACACTGCAATTGACGATAAAATTAATCCTGTAAATGGTAAGTGAAAAGCATGCAATATACCGCCCAAAAATGCTTCGCTAAAGGCCCACAGAGCCGTCAAACGCATTATAATCGTTGCTTTCCCATCATTCATAATCACCAAAAGATTTTTCTATAATCAAGGTGTCACCTACGGAAATTTTACCTTCAGACAAGCCAAGTAAATTTTGTCCAAAAAGCACTTTGTTATTTTTACTTCTATAAGTACTTAGTGTTTTTAAGGGTTCTTTCGATTTTACTGCCAGCTCTTGATCAATTGTAGTGATGGGACATCTGCCGCATGGTTTTACACCTGAAAATTGCACATCGCCAATTCTAAACTTTGACCATGTATCTTCGCAATTTGCTTCACCTCCTTTAAATACAAAATTAGGTCGAAAGCGGTTCATTGGAACAGGTAGTTCTAAGCGTTGGTTTAATGCCTCAAGCGATGCTTCTCCAATAATTAAAAAAGGATATCCATCCGCAAAATTTACGATTTCATTATTGTGTGCAAAAGCTTTATCCACGTAGCGATTGGTGCTATCAGGCATATATACCAACTTGCACGAAGTTTTTAAAAAATCGCTCAACCATATATCGGCAAGCTCTGACCAATGAAGGGCTGTGCAAACATCTTCCCACACACGCACTTGCAAGGCAGTGCCTTCCTGAATTGACAAGGGTACTCGTATATGCACTTCCGGTGCATGCTTTTGAAATAATACAAAATCATTTTCCTCCAAACGTGTTCCTATTAAAGCCATCAAAGGAAATTCCCTTTGTGTAAGAAAATTATTATTGCTGTCTATGATCAACCAGCGTCTATCGTACAGCAGGCCCCGCGCACCTGCTATTGCCGAGGTAAGTGAAATCCCTCCCAGTGATTTTACAGGATATATAGTTAGTTGAGTGAGGATAAGTTCTTCCATTTCTTTTTCAAAATTAGCAAACCTTGTTTAGATAGCTGTATAAAAAATTTAACTTTACCTGAAATAAATCCCATGATTGAATTTATTCTTAATTCCCAAACAATTACAACAGATGAGCCTGCAGGTAGCGTAATGCTAGATTTTGTGCGCTACCACAGTCATTTAAAAGGCACCAAAATTGGCTGCCGTGAAGGCGATTGTGGCGCTTGTACGGTGCTAGTTGGAGAACTAAAAAACGGCGAAATGCATTACCAATCGATGACATCGTGTTTGATGCCATTGGGTAACGCTGCCGGAAAGCACATTGTAACTGTGGAAGGAATCAACGGTCCTGCGCTTAATCCGGTACAACAGGCTATTGTTGATACCGGTGGAACGCAATGTGGATTTTGTACTGTTGGTTTTGTAATGTCGCTTATCGGGTTTTGCATGAGCAGTAAAAATCCCGATTATACTCAGGCTTTGGCTTCCATTGATGGAAATATTTGTCGTTGCACCGGATACAAATCACTTGAAAGAGCTGCTGCATTAATTGTAGAAAAAGTAAAAGAACGCGACGAAAAAAATATCATTCATTGGTTGGTGCAACAACAGTATTTACCTGAATATTTTTCGGGAATTAAAGCAAGATTGCAAGCTTTAGCTCCTTCAAATAATGTGGTAACAAACCTTGTAAAAGTTGGAGGAGGAACCGATGTGTATGTGCAAAAACATGCAGCAATGGTGCACGAATCTATAGATTTTGTGCTCAACAAACCTGAGATGAAAGGAATTCGAAAAAACGGAAAGCTCATTGAAATTGGTGCTTCTGTAACGGTTGAAGAATTGCGAAACAATGAACTCATTTGTGGCCTGTTTCCAAATTTATACCTGCAATTGAAATTAATTTCCTCCACTCCTATTCGTAACATGGCTACCTTGGCGGGAAACTTTGTGAACGCCTCTCCAATTGGCGATATGAGCATTTTATTTCTTGCTTTAAATGCTAAAATTGTACTTGAAAAAGACAATCAAAAAAGAAGCATTTATTTAAAAGATTTTTATAAGGCTTACAAAACATTAGATAAGTTACCCGATGAAAATTTAGTGCAAATTGTGTTTGAAATCCCAAGCGAATCTGCAGTTTTAAATTTTGAAAAAGTGAGCAAACGAAAGCATCTTGACATTGCAAGTGTTAATTCGGCATTCCTTGTTTCAACCGAAAATTCAGTTATTAAAACAGCTTCATTAAGTATGGGTGGAGTTTTTGCCTATCCTAAATTGTTAGCTGAAACAGCTAATTTCCTTGTTGGAAAAGCACTAACAGAACAAGTACTTAAAGATGCAGCAAAAATTCTTCAGTCGGAAATACAACCCATTAGTGATGCCAGAGGAACAACTGAATATAAGCGACTTTTGGCGCGTCAATTATTTTTTGCGCATTTTATTGAGTTATTTCCAAGCACAATAGCCCCTGCGGGTTTACTAGAAAAAATGAGCGTTTAGCTAATTTTTAATGATTGAATTTTTTTAGAAAAGGAAATTTGTTTCGGAGCTTTTCAGCATCGGTAAGTAGCATAAATAGTAGAAACAAATAAGGTAAAGCCGGAATTTTATAACGCACAATTGCTCCCATTACCGGAGTGGTTAATCCTATTATTGAAAATAGAATTAGCACAAAGGAGAAACAAAATATAAAAATTGCTTGTTCCTCCTTTTTAGGAACCTTAAAAAATAAAAACATCAAGAGCATAAAAAAACAAATCCATAAATTTTCAAGTGCCGCAAATAGTGAAAGATAATTGGCTGCTTCGAAAACAAAAGGTCGAAAAAGCACATTACTAAGCGCTACCGGTAAACTCATCACCACACTCCAAACATTCGGCTCAATGCTGGGAACGTAAATCCTACTGCCTGAACTATCGAGATGCATCAGCAATCGATAAGAACTGTTTTGCTGATTTTTTTGAATAAAAGTATCGGTTAATTCTTCCTTCGTCCAACGATAAAATTTTACACCATCTGCCAATCGCCAATTTACAGAGTCGTTTGACAAAAGCACCTTCGCTCTATCTTTCTCTTCCACATAAAATGTATCCTTGTAATTGTTTTGTTCTTCAAAATAAAAACCTCCTTTTGCTAAATTCACAAAGTCCTTTTGCTTTTGTGCCAGCATGTAAAATGGATTACTCTCCTCCTTTGTAAAAGATACTGCAAAAGCCATCATGAATACAGCAATTACAGCAACGGCAGTTTTCAAATAAATAGAACTTTGAGGCTTACGCATATGCCACCATACTATACAAAAACCCGGAACCAAGGAAATAAGAATATGTACTTTAATCAGAACCATTAATCCAATAAACAGGAAGAAATACAAGCTAGTTTGAAGTTTATTATCCTCGTTCAACAACTTAAAAAAATAATAAATCAAATAGCCGGAAGCGAATAAAATTAATCCTTCTTTTAACACACCCGATCCCCAAAACAAAACGGAAGGCACTAAAAAAATAGCTATTGCCAACGAAGCCAGTCGTTGTTTAAAAAAAGGCATAAAAGCTTTGAATAGTGCTACCAATCCGCACAAGGATAAAAAACACATAAAAATCATGTGCACCACATAACGTCCGAAAGCAAAGGGAAATACCAATGCATTAAAGCGAATAACGGAACGACTATCGTTATAAAATGTATAACTATCGGCCAAATACCAATTGTTCATTTTTTGATAATAAGGATATAAATCCAACGCATCTGAATTTATTCCGAAGGTCATTCTCAAATAATCGAGCGGATGGCTCCATAAAGTGGCATAAATAACTTTGGCATCATCGTAATATTTAAAGGCATCGGCAGCACTGCGTGTAGTATAAAAATGGCTGTAAATTTCAATCAACACTACGCCGAATAACACTTTAATAGCAAAAACGAAAACTATGTACTTTCTTGAAAAACCGGCAATTTCAAAAAAGGAAAACCGATAAAAAAGGTAAATGAAAAACAGAAAGTAAACGAAAGAAAGTAGTATTGAAACTAACATATAGTATAAGAACCAGCTTGTTCTTGAGGCAAATATAAAAAATACCAAGCTAGCTGCTTAAAATAAAGCCCTTGTAGTTAAAATAATTAATTAGAAAATGCGCAGAGATAGTGTTAATTTCGCGTACAATTTTCAAAAAAAGACATGGAAAAAACTGTAGCTGAAAAAGAGGTAACTACTGAAACAGCAGCAAAATTAGGATTATTAGCAGAGGAATTTGATAAAATAAAGAGCATTTTGGGACGAACACCCAATTTTACAGAGCTCAGTATTTTTAGTGTAATGTGGAGTGAGCATTGCAGCTACAAAAATTCAATAACCTGGTTAAAAACTTTGCCTAAAAAAGGTTCGCGCATACTGGCAGAAGCCGGTGAAGAAAATGCAGGTTTGGTGGATATTGGAGATGGATTAGCATGTGCTTTTAAAATTGAATCACACAATCATCCTTCTGCTTTAGAGCCCTATCAAGGAGCTGCCACAGGCGTTGGAGGGATTAATCGCGATATTTTTACCATGGGAGCACGCCCCATTGCTCAATTAAATTCATTGCGTTTTGGCGACCTCAACCTTGCACGTACACAATGGCTCATGAAAGGCGTTGTTAAAGGAATTGGTGATTATGGAAATGCTTTTGGAATTCCAACTGTGGGTGGTGAAGTGTTTTTTGACGAGTGTTACAATGTAAATCCACTGGTAAATGCTATGAGTGCAGGTATCGTAAAAGTGGGTGAAACAATTTCTGCTATCTCTAAAGGGGTAGGAAATCCTGTTTTTATTGTAGGTTCAGCTACAGGTAAAGATGGAATACATGGTGCCACTTTTGCTTCAGCCGACATTACCGAGGACTCGGCCAACGACTTACCGGCTGTGCAAGTTGGGGATCCATTTCAGGAAAAATTATTGTTGGAAGCTACTTTAGAAGTTATTAAAACCGGCGCTGTAGTGGGTATGCAAGATATGGGTGCTGCAGGAATTATTTGCAGTACCAGTGAAATGAGCGCAAAAGGTGAGCATGGAATGAAAATTTATTTGGATAAAGTACCAACTCGTCAAAAAGACATGCAGCCATTTGAAATTCTATTATCCGAATCGCAAGAGCGCATGTTGATAGTGGTTGAAAAAGGTAAAGAGGATGTTGTAAATGCTGTATTCGAGAAGTGGGATTTAAATTGTGAAGAAATAGGAATTGTAACTGCTAGCAAGCGCCTCGAATTTTATATGAAAGGCGAACTCGTTGCCGATGTTCCTGCGCGCGATTTAGTTTTAGGAGGAGGTGCTCCTGTTTATAAACGTGAATTTAAGGAACCTGCATCCTTTGCCGCTGCTAAAAATTTTACACTTGATTCAGTTACCGAACCAAAAGATTATGTGGAAGTAGCGAAACACCTGTTAGCTCATCCAAATATTGCTTCCAAAAAATGGGTAATTCAACAGTACGATTCAATGGTAGGTACTGCCAATATGAGTACCAATTATCCAAGTGATGCTGCTCTTGTAAATATAAAAGGTACCGACAAAGCCTTGGCCTTAACGGTTGATTGTAATTCACGCTATGTAAATGCTGATCCTGAAACGGGCTGTGCCATTGCGGTTGCCGAAGCTGCTCGAAATATTGTGTGTTCGGGAGGTGTACCTGTGGCTGTAACCAATTGTTTAAATTTTGGAAATCCTTACAATCCCGAAGTGTATTGGCAATTTGTTGGAGCTATTAAAGGAATGGGCAAAGCCTGTGTAAAATTTGATACTCCGGTAACAGGAGGAAATGTTAGTTTTTACAATCAATCGGTGAAAGGCGATGTTACTGAACCGGTTTTCCCTACTCCTACTATTGGAATGTTGGGAATACTTGATAATAAAGAATTTGCTACCAGTCTTGCATTTCGAGAAGCAGGTAACCGAATTTATTTAATTGGTGAATCTCAAAACGATATAAGCAGTTCAGAATACTTGTATTCCTACCATGGTGTAAAATTAAGCCCTGCTCCATATTTTGATTTGGAAAAAGAATATCAGGTGCAACGCGCCATTCGAAAATTAATACAAAAAGGATTAGTACAATCAGCGCACGATTGTGCCGATGGAGGCTTGTTTATAACCTTGCTCGAAAGTGCTATGGTAAATAATTTAGGTTTTGATATTTCTACGGATGAAGATTTTAGAAAGGATGCCTTTTTGTTTGGCGAGGCACAAGGTCGTGTCGTAGTAAGTGTGAAAGATAGCGATGAAGATGCTTTTATTGATTTTATGAGCATCACTTCGGTTGAATTTACCTATATAGGTGACGTAGCCGAAACGGATATTGTAATTGACGATGAAGTACTTTTTAGTGTTGCAGAAGCAAAAGAAATTTACGACACGGTATTGGAAAAAAAGTTAGAGCAGGTTGAGTAATAGCTTAAGCAAGAAATAAACTTTCCTATTGGATTAAACAAAAAAAATCCTTCCACTCGTTAGAATGGAAGGATTTTTTTGTTGCAATAACTGAGGTTTACCACCAACCATTCACATTGTATTCAATGCTATCAGGTTGTCCATTTCCATAAGCTACACCAACATCACGATAAGCTCTGATCATTTCACTGGTTTGCTCTTGTTCTTTCATTTTAAACGCCCATTCGCGCTTATCAATTTCGGTTACTTTTTTTGCAATTGTAGTTGATAAACCTTGAGCTTCTTTGTAGCACGATGCCTGTGGCTCGATAGAAGCAAGCAATGCTCCTGCTTGATTGGCTGCATCAATGTTTTGATACGCATTCCACAAATTTTTCGCTTCAGCAAATTTAATTTTGCAATCGCGTTCAATTTTTTGCTTGTAAATAGGTTCTATTGCTACCAAGCATTTTTCGAAACACTCTTTGCACACATCCGGTACAGCAGTTAATTTGTAAATTGCTTCCTCCTGTTTATTTTGAGTAGCTAATGATTTAGCTTCCTGAATAATCATGTCGCATTTAGTATTGTAATACGCCATAATTTTTTTCTTACCCTCTTCAACAAAAGCTTGTACACCCGGATCGGATGGCTTAATCATTTTTATTCCTTCAATGTATGCTTTGGTTTCGTTGGTACCAACACCTTTTACGGTAATCGATTTGCTGGCAAACTTGGTTCCTGCAATACCATCACCAATATACAAAGTTACATCCATTGATAGCGCTGTCATTGGCGGTGGTCCGGGTAAAATATCCTTCGTTAGCACAACAATGTTACAGGTGATGATAAAACGCTCATTTTTTGCGCTTCCACCCATTCCGTTTTGAGTAGCAATTTGGCTAAGCTTATTGCTGAGCATCGATTTAGCAGCATCGGGCAATCCGGCAACTTGTGGTGCAACAAAGGCAGCCAAAGTTATACGACCGGCATCATCCAATTTTTTTTCTGAGTTTTGCGCTGTTGATGTAAAAGATACAAGCACCGATGCTAAAACTGTCAGAAAAATTGACTTCATTGTTTTTTTCATTTTTCGAGTTTTAATTTTTATTTATCTCCTAATACAATAGTAGCCTGACCCAAGCCTTTCATCATTAATTTATTTACAATACCGTAAGGTGGAGCCTGTAAGGTTTTTTGCAAATCTTTACAAAATCCACGCGCATCGGTAGCTTTACCTGAAGCATCATACAAAGGAATACGCACTTGCTCAAACAACATCATGCTTTCGGTTGCATCGGTAGTACTAAAACGTCCTTTTACAGTATTTGCTTTCATCCAATCTTCAATTACATCGCCTAATTCTTTTCCACCGTAATCCTTTTCTAAGTCGCCATCCCAAGAATCAAACTTTTTAATACGCACAATAATTTCACGTCCATTTTCAAACATATCATCAAAATGCGCTTGCAAAGTGGTATTAAAATTATCAAGGTGAGCCAATACTGCTTCTTCGAGCAATACAGGCAATTCAGCCGAAAACGAAGGAGCTCCGGTTCCAACTGCAGTTGCAATTTGCTTGTCGGTATAAGAATCCAATCCTTGTAAGTTAAAAGTAATCGACTTCTTAGGACCTGTTGTATTCACAGTCCAGGTAAGTTGCATTATAATATCTGCTTTAGCGGTTTTCTTTAACTTATCAACCGGTGATTCAGAAACCCCTGCTCCACCTTTGCTGGTTAACATAGCATTTTCGGCACTTTCTGCTTCCAATGTTTTTAAAGCTGATTCAGCATTTTTTAATGGAAATCCTCGCTCGGCCATCATTCCATTTATTTTGCTGATTACATTTAGTAAATCGGAACTTTCTTGAAAAGCTTTCTTATAGTTTGGAATTTTAACTTTAGTTCCTTGGTTGTCAAACTCCATCATAAAACCATTGGTATTGCACCACAAATCGCTTGGCAATACCATAATAGTAGGCTTCTTAGCCTGACCAAAACTTAGTGTGGTTCCCATCAACATCAAACCACAAAGAGCAATCATTATTTTTTTCATAAAATTTAGTTTTTAAGTTTTAAATTACTGTGGAAGAATTTTGTCTTCCATCATTTTTTTCTTGAGCTCCGATCGAAGAACACGCACAATTACGCCTTCTTCAACTTCAGTTCCTGCTTTCTTTTTGTCTTTAAAAATTTTAGGCCAAAGCGATTCATCCTTATTGTTTACAAAGTTTTTGTATTCACCGCCATCTTTAAAAAAATTATTGAAGTAATCTTCGTATTTTTCTTGTGCATTTACTTCAAAAATTACCGGCTTAGGGTTGCAGTCTCCGCTTCGTACACCATTAAACAATACATCACGCACTGCATTTTTTCGGGCTTGCTCAACGGCATCAAAACGATTTTTTCCTGTACCCCAACATTTCAAGGTTTGTGAACCATCCATTTCAATACCCATGCATTCTGTTTTATAGGCATAGTAACCGGCAACTTTTTTTTGAGCCCGCTGGCGCTGTGCCAATGCTGCACTTGATGCAACAACAACAAGTGTCAACAATAAAATTAATTTTCTCATGTGTGTATTTTTTTAAAATTAAAATCCTGAAGATAGTCCTCGAATGATTCCAGCTGCTTCTAAATCTTTTCTTAATTGATCGTACATTACCGAAACTACTACTCCAATTTTATATTCCTTTCCAACCTTCATACGGTCTTGGGCAGCAACTGCACCATCGCCCGAAACGGTAACAAATTTCATGTACTTTCCACCGTCTGCAAAAAACGAATCAAAAAATTCAATTTTTTCTTGCTCCAATCCCGGATTATTTGTCAAAGGTTTTTGTGTTGGACATCCTGAACCGCTGTTACCAACAAAACCTTGGAAAATCATAGCGTGCACTGCATTCTTTTTTGCTTGCTCAATAGCTACATCTGCTTTTTTAGAATACGAAAAAACTTTAATTAATTTAGTTCCGTCAGTACCCACTCCAACGCATTGTACTTCGTATCGCCAAGCACGAGTATCTCTGTCAGCTTTGCGGCCTGCTGCACCCTGACCTTGTGCATAGGCTGAATTAAATTGTAAGGTTGCCAACAATAATGTGAGGGCTACCAAAATTGATTGAGTTGTTTTTTTCATTTTGTTTGGTTTTTTGGTTTAATTAAAATTTTTGCTATTTCTGTTGCTTGGATTAATTTCTTTGACGTATTAGCATTCCTGAATAAAAGCTACCTTCTTCACCAATAAATGTGGTGCGATCTATTGGACCTACCGGTGTAGTTGGAACAGCTGTAGCTCCCGAAACCGGCTGAGATTTGGCACTTGCTTTTGAAAACATATCGTCCATTGAAGCTTCTTCGGTTGAAACGGCTGCGGTACTTTGAGCAGCAACAGGCTGTCCACTCGCTGCCGCTTGATCGTATTCAGCACCAAAACGATTGTCCCAAATCATACCTGCTTTTACTTTAATTTTTCCTACACGTTTGTAAGTTGTACGACCGGTTTTTTCATCCAACACTTGCTCTAATACTTCAAATTTATCGCCGGCTTCAAGTCCCTCTTTTAGTCCAATTTTAGCTGTTATAGGATCTCCTGAAAGCAAGGGAGTTTTGGTACGAAATACTTCGTATTTTTTTTGCAACTTGGCAATTACAGCTTCAAATGAATTGATGGTAGCCTTTGCTATGAGCGTATCTTGAGCAATTCCCATACGGTTTGATGCAAGCACATTAGCACGTGCATGTGCATCACCAATGTATTGTAAGGTAAATAAATGTGTGGTATCAAAGGCTCGTTTTTTAGCTTCATCGTAAGAGCTTTCATCGATCCAATAATTCTGATAAAACACTGCTTCAACTGAATCGTTCCACACTAATTTGTATAAATACGAATTGGTTTCAACTGCATAACCGGTTGCCTGACTGGTAAGAGAATCACCGGCGGCAAGCACTTTTGAATCAATTGTATTACCGGAAGCTGCCATTAAACTTGCAGCAAATTTTCCTGCCTTTTTTGCTGCAGCGGCAACGTTTTCCATACTTACATAATTGTAACGTGTAACAACCACGAAGGTGTTATTTATTAATTCCTCACCTGCATCCGCAACAGCAGAAACTCCTCTTTTACTTGACTTTGCTGTTGCAATATCCAAAGCAGATGCATCGTATGAACCACGTTCACCTATTAACTTCATGTCAAAAGTTCCTTTCTCGCTTCTATTAAACCACTTTGCAACCAAATCTCTCGCAACATAATTTGCATTAAAATACTTTTCAATTTTAATTGGAATGTCTTCTGTATTAGTTGTATCAACCAATCCACCAGTTAATTTTCCACCTAAGTTACGTGATTTTGATTCAGCAAAACTTTGCTTCTGTCCCATCAATTTTCGCTCTTCAGCAGTAACTGAAATAGGCTTGGGATCAAATGATCGACCCGGAAGTAAATGGTTATTAAACTTATCGGGAATAGGCATGCGAATAAAGGTTCGTTTTATTAAATCAGCATTTACCAAACCTTTATCATCGAGCATAATCATGTGCAAGGAGCTTCTGCGGTATTTTATTGCTTTAGCATCGGTTGGAGGAGCAGGAACCGCAGCCGTATTGGCAACTTGGGCAAATAAACTCGGAATACAAACTAAGAGCACGCAAAAACTAAGTAGACTTCTTTTCATAGAGTTATAATGGATGTTTTTATAATTCAAATATAATTGTATTTCTTTAAAAACAAATTTTATCTTGTTAATAATTCAATTTATCGTACGAATTTCCTGATTCATTTAAATATGTTTTACAATGATTCAAAAATGGTGATACTAGCCTCTAAGCAAAAACCAAAGCTTTCAATTTTCAAACTTCCCAATTGTATTTATACATTTGCGATTCAATAAAAATTATGTCAACATCAAAAGCCTTTCCTTCAGATTTAGAAATTGCACAAGCTGCCAAAATTTTGCACATCAAAGACATTGCTGCAAAAATTAATGTATCGAACGACGACTTGTATTACTACGGCAAGCATAAAGCAAAATTGCCACTTGAACTTATTGATGAAGAAAAAGTAAAAAGGAGTAAATTAATTTTGGTAACTGCTATTAATCCAACACCTGCCGGTGAAGGAAAAACCACAGTTTCAATTGGACTAAACGAAGGCTTAAACAAAATTGGTAAGAAATCAATTGTGGTGTTGCGAGAACCATCACTAGGTCCTGTATTTGGAATCAAGGGCGGTGCTGCAGGTGGTGGATATTCGCAAGTAATTCCAATGGAAGATATTAATCTGCATTTTACCGGAGATTTTTCGGCGGTTGAAAAAGCGAATAATTTATTGTCGGCATTAATTGATAACAATCTTCAAAGTAAGTCGCGTAGCCTTGGTTTAGATCCACGTACAATTGCCTGGAAAAGGGTAATGGACATGAACGACCGCTCTTTGCGTAGTATTATTATAGGAATTGGAGGAACTGCAAATGGGATTCCACGTGAAGATGGATTTAATATTACTGCTGCCAGTGAAGTAATGGCTATACTTTGTATGTCGAAAGATATTGAAGATTTAAAAAAACGTTTAGGGAATATTTTTGTAGGTTTTACTTTTGAAAAGAAAGCAATTTTTGCGCGCGATTTAAATGCAGAAGGTGCAATGGCACTCTTACTTAAAGATGCCATTCGACCAAACTTGGTGCAAACCTTGGAAGGTAATCCAGCCATCATACATGGTGGGCCATTTGCCAACATAGCACAAGGTACCAATACGATCATTGCTACCAAAATGGGATTATCGCTTGGTGATTATGTAGTTACTGAGGCCGGTTTTGGAGCTGATTTAGGTGCCGAAAAATTCATGGATATTAAATGCGGTTATGCCGGAATTGAGCCACATGCAATTGTACTTGTTGCTACCATTCGAGCGCTTCGCCATCATGGTGGAGCTAAAAAAGACGAATACAATACACCTAGTTTATCGCGTGTTAAAGCGGGATTTGAAAACTTATTTAAACACATTGAGAATTGCAAAAAATTTGGAATTACTCCAATCGTTGCCATCAATAGTTTTTATAATGACAGCGAAGAAGAAGTAAATTTTATTATTGATGAATGTGCTAAACAAGGAGTAAAAGCAGTTGTTTCAAAAGGATTTACAGAGGGAGGAAATGGCACTGCTGCGCTTGCGCAAGAAGTAGTGAATGCTATTGAATCGAACAGCAATCAATTCAAAAAATTATACGATTGGAATTTAAGTGTGGAAGAAAAAATTAAAACCATTGCTACCGAAATATATGGTGCCGATGGAGTTGAATATTCAAATACTGCGAGGGTTCAATTGAAAACGATTACTGATTTAAAGCTCGATAAACTGCCGGTATGTATGGCAAAAACACAAAAATCATTGAGCGATAACGAATCAAAAATTGGTCGTCCACGCAATTTTGTAATCAATGTTCGTGAGTTTGAATTTGCTGCCGGTGCCGGATTTATTATTCCTATTTTAGGTGAAATGATGCGCATGCCAGGCTTACCTGCTATACCTGCCTCCGAAAAAATGGACATAGATATAAGCGGAAAAATTACCGGTTTATCTTAAGATTTTTTTTGCACCATGAAGGAGGTTTTAAAAAAAATTGTTTCGTTTTGTTGGAAGGCATTGCTTATTTTTTTTGCAGTTAGTATTTTATCAGTACTTCTGTTTCGCTGGATTCCCATACCTTTTACACCACTCATGGGTATTCGATTAGTTGAACAATTGGTGGAAGGAAAATCGCTTAAATGTTCAAAAGACTGGGAACCTATTGAAAATATTTCGCCTAATTTACCTTTAGCAGTAGTGTGTTCAGAAGATCAGTTGTTTATGGAACATCATGGCTTCGATCTTAAAGCTATTGAAAAAGCAATGGCTTACAACAAAAAAAAGAAAGGTAAAAAAATTCGTGGGGCGAGTACCATCAGTCAGCAAACTGCAAAAAATGTGTTTTTATGGCAAGGCCGAAGTTGGGTTCGAAAGGGACTCGAAGTTTACTTTACAGGACTAATAGAATTCATGTGGAGTAAGGAACGCATTATGGAAGTGTACTTGAATGTAATTGAAATGGGCGACGGAGTTTATGGAGCACAAGCAGCTGCCAAGGCTAATTTCAAAAAGGATGCGAAAAAGCTAAGTCAATCAGAAGCCGCTTTAATTGCAGCCACTTTACCCAATCCTCGAAAATGGAGTGCAAGCAAGCCAAGCAAGTACGTTCAAAAAAGAAAAAACTGGATCTTGCGCCAAATGAATTATCATGGTGGAGCTATTGAATTGGAGCCTGAAGAAGAGGAAGAAAATTAACTATATATTTTTCTTCAACTCCGGGTCATCCAGAGCCCCGACTGTTGTTGGGGAAGGAGTGCGTTGGCTCAGCCACAACGTCGGCTACAAACGGGTTTCGAATCCGCTCAACCAGACCAAAACTATTTGTTTTTATTAAAAATAATGCACAACCTGACACGATTTTTTTATTCTAATAAAATAAAATATTCAATTTAACCATTTTATATCAGGGACCTCCTAAGCGAAGTTGAAGGAGTGTGATGGTTAATTATAACGTATTTTAATTATGAAATAGTGAAGTGTCAAACTACCACAAATCAGGGTCATCCAGAGCCCCGACTGTCGTTGGGGAAGGAGTGCGCTGGCCTTTAACCACTGCTTGTTATGAGATAAGAACAAAGGTTTTAAATATTAGCGTTACTATGTATTGGATCATGGCAGCTATTTTAATTTTATTTATCCTTCACAATTGCCAACTTCCCACTACTGCTGCCACACTGCCAATAGTACATACCATTAGGTAATCCTTCGGTTAAAATTACCTGCTCCTTTTCAGTAATTTTTCTTTTGAGCACTGCTGCTCCAATTGTAGTATAGAGCACAAACTCATCCTGTATATTTCGAGTATCAATGCTACTAACTTTAAACCTTTCATTCGCAGGATTAGGTGATACCATGTAATTGTAATTTCTTGTTATCTCATTAACTCCTGCTGTACTATCGAGTGTTAGTGAAACATCATCAATGTAATAATAGGCTCCATTAAAATAGTTTGCCGGATTATTTACTACAGCTAGTGTATCGGTTAATGAATCCAAATTAAAATTTCCAATTGTGAGAAATCTCTCCCCTCCATTTGCTGTAAAACTCGCACTAACTTTAACCCAATTCATGGTATCCGTTATAAACGTGTTGTTTTGTAGCTGAGGAGTAACCAATGTTATTGCGATTGTAGTAGAATCAAATAAGGAATCATTGGTTAAACAAACGTCTAATTGCTTTATGGAAAATCTACAAAAATCAGCCAATGATACATAAAACTCAAGCTTATAGTGCTTTGCTTCTTCTAAGGGAATTGTCAAACCTACTTCGGCATATTCACGATAATTAAAATTGTTTTTCTCATAGAAACTATAACCAATATATGCATTTCCAGTTTTAGCATTTTGGTATCCAAACAAATTGTTTGGCACATTTATAAATGGATTTGAAGTACAATTATTAAAATATTCTGAACTACTAGCTTGATTAACAGAAATATTGCTGTTTTTCCTAGGCTGAAACCAAGATGTAGCCAAATATAGTTTTCCAGTCGTTTGTGGACAAGTTGAAAAAATTTCAAAACTGCTGTTGGGAACTAAATTTTGTGCGGATAGTGTTTGCCAATATAATATTTCAAGAATGAAAAATAAATAAAGGCAAATTTTTAATGCCTTCATTTATTTCACTATTAAAAGTTTCTTTGTACTGAATATTATTTTATCAGAAGTTATCGAGTAATAATAACAGCCAGTACTTAAGCTCGACATATCAATTATTGAAAAATCAGTATTCTTACTTAGATCCTTAGTTAATAACACATTCCCTAAAACATCTCGAATCGTGAAACTACCATTTTCATTTATACGATATTTTAAATTGATCCAATCTTTTGTAGGATTGGGAGATACTGATACAAAACAATTCTTATCATTATTAACTAACTGGTTCTTGGGTTTGCTCGAAAAAGCTTTTCTAAATGAACCCGGCTCCACATTACAATCCATTTCAAAATAATACAAATCATAGCCTAAATAAGCAAGCAAAGCTCTTGCTTCGATAACCGCAGCTCCCCCTTGGTTGGGGCATTGTTGTGCAACCGGCACTAACGCAATAATCATGTTCGCTCTTTTTATGCTATCAATTTCAATTGTACTATCCGATAAAAAGCGAATGTAATTATCGAAGAAGATATTGTAATTGCTTTCCATAATGTTGTATGCAGTCATACTCATACGCAAGGCCTCGGCTTGTGCCGTCATATTTTGCAATAGCAATTCACGTATTTCGGTAATTGTACCAATGTTTTCGTTTTGCAACTTTCGCCATATGCGAATCCTTTATTGCTAATTGTAACTAACCAAGTAATAACAAGTAGAATAAGTAGTTTAACTTTTGTGTAGTGTTGTGTTGTCATTTTTTTTTAGGATTAAATTAAACACTCAAAATATTGGTTCATCTAAGTTAGTATTAGTTTTGGAAAAACAATAAGCTTTGAATCATTTATAATGAATAAAATAAGAACTCCATATAGTACGAATAAGCAAAAAAAAATTTAATCGATAAGCAAACTTTTACTCCTTAAAATAATTTTACTAGTTTAGTATTTGCATAAATTAAATCAATGAAAATCGAAAATGCAAGGGTAGCAAATTGGATTTTACTACTTAGTGGATTATTTGCCCTGCTTGAAATTTTTGTAAGTTTTGTAATTTGGTTTACACCGGAAGCTGTTGTCGAAAACCTTGACCTTACTGCTAAAGGAGTTGACTATATTGTTCGAATGTGGGCGGTCAGACAATTTGCTCTTGGAGGAATTTTTGTATACGCATTAATTAAAAAATCAGCTTCAATGCTTAGTGTTGCTTATGTGTTTTTTTTATTGATGTTTTTAGGCGATTTACTAATTGGTGTTTTACAAAAAGAACTTGCTCTCATTTTTAGCGGCTGTTTGATGTGCTGCATTTCGATAGTATGTTTGTATAAACTTTCAAAATCAAACTAGTTATCTAACACGTTAAATATATGAAAAAAGTAACCGGCATTGGAGGTATATTTTTTAAATGTAAAGACGCAGCAAAAATGCGAGAATGGTATAAGGTGCATTTAGGATTTGACACCAATAACTTTGGTGCAAATTTTAGTTGGAAGGATGAAGAAAATCCTGAAAAATATGGGTCCACTCAATGGAGTCCTTTTGATGAAAAAACCAACTATTTTGAACCTTCCCAAAAAGATTTCATGATAAATTACAGAGTCGAAAATTTAGAATTTCTGCAAAAGGAATTAAGCGATGCCGGAGTTACCATACTCGATAAAATTGAAAGCTACGATTATGGTAAATTTTTACACATACTTGATCCGGAAGGAAATAAAATAGAGCTTTGGGAACCAAGTGAAAATTCTTAATAATGTTCAACTAAATTCATTTTAATCTAGTATCCACTAAACTTAACATACATGAAAAAAAAATTACTTCTTAGCTGCCTTATCTCACTTCAGTTATTTTTTGCACACCAAGCAATTTCGCAAGGCTCATCTTCCAAAGTATCAATGGTACCAAGCATAACCATTGTATCCAACGATGGAACCTATACAGAGGCAGTTGGTGGTTTGTGTTTTAATATCAGTATCAGCAATCCTTCAAGCACGGATACTACTTTTGTTGATGTGCAAGTAGCTTCAAATTCAACGGTAACTTTAAACAGTGATTATTTCATATCTCCTACAACCATTGCTTTTCCTCCAGGTTCAAGCGCAAACCAATCTTGTTGTGTTTCGGTATTAAGTGATGCACTTGCTGAGCCCATTGAGGAGCTGCATCTACAATTAGCCAATCCAACCAACAATTCATTGCTTGTTGATTCACTGATTAACTTTACCTTTTATGACGATGATTCGGTGAGCACAAATAGTCCTTGCTCCGACCTCTTTATTTCGGAATATGTTCACTCTTTTCCTTTTAATCGGGCCTTTGAACTATACAACCCAACTGCTTCGGTTGCTAATTTATCAGACTACACCATTAAAATGTATTTTGCCGGAAACACTGTTGCTGGAACTACCATTCCTCTTTCGGGCTTTTTGAATGCTGCCGATACTTATGTAATTAGCTATTCAGGTTCTGATTCAATACTTAAGTCTTTGGCAGATACTGTTAACGGGCAATTCTTTTTTAATGCTGGAAATGTGATTGCCTTGTATCATGCGAATACATTGGTGGATGCTATTGGTACCATTGGAGTTAATCCGGGAAATTTCTGGCCTGTGTACAATTCACAAACCAGTTCAACTGTGCTTGTTCGCAAACAAAACATTCAACAAGGTGAAACTACCTGGGCTGTATCTAATGGCCAATGGGATATTTATCCTCAAGGTGATTACAGTCATTTAGGTGGTCACACAATTAATGGTTGTGGCTTTGTGGTGCCTCCAACAGTTACTATGTTTACATCGGATGCTGTATTTGATGAAGCGATTGGTGGACTAGGAATTAGTGCAAAAATATTTAATCCTTTGGTGAATCAAGCTGTTACTGTTGATGTGGTAATTGGTTCAGCTAGCACAGCTACCAATGGTATTGATTTTACTTACACTCCTACCCAACTTACTTTCCCGGCAAATTCTACTGCCGCACAAGCAATCAGCATAAGCATTGTTGACGATTTGAGCATAGAACCGGATGAGTTGTTAGAGCTTCGTTTGCAAAACGTAAGCAATGGAGCCACTATTTTAGATTCGAGTTGGGTACTTACTATCCAAAACAACGATTTTGTTGGGATAAAAAAACAAGGAGTGGAAAAAGGAATTTCACTTTTACCAAATCCGGTACAAGATGTTTTAACTATTGAATCGGCCGAAGAAATTGAAGCCTACCAACTATTGAATGTAGTAGGATTGATTTGCGTTGAAGAAAGTAATTTAACTGCAAAACAAGTGAAACTAACTATGAGCAATTACCCTGAAGGAATCTATTTTATTAAAATTAAAACCGGTGTACAAACCTTAACCCGCAAGGTGCTGGTGCGTTAGCGACTGTGTAAAAACTCGTATCAATTCGATCGAATTAGTTATCATTATACTATGCGAATGTGATAAAAAATAAAAAGCCAATCAGAAAAAATCCTGATTGGCTTTTTTGAATTAAATACCCTCCATCAAGGAAAAATACCCAATGATTGGTAAGACACTCCTAATTTATTTATTCCACTAACAAAGGCAGCGGTACGCAAATCCTGTATGCGTTTATCTTGCTTCTTAATATTTCGTATTTCATTGTATGCATAAATCATGGTTTCTTCTAAACCTGAACGCACATAATCAATTTCATCACCGCCGTGTGTGAGCATTTTTTTATCATTCTCACTTAGAGGTTTGCCGGTATTGCGTTCAACAGCATCAACCAATTGCTTGATCGACATTTCTTGAAACCGCTTTTCCATCCTGCCAAAGCGAACATGCGATAAATTTTTGAGCCACTCGAAATAACTCACAGTAACACCTCCTGCATTTAAATACATGTCGGGAATTACCATGCAATTTTTTTTATTTAATATTTCTTCGGCTTCTTTGGTTACCGGTCCGTTTGCACCTTCAGCAATAATTTTTGCTTTAATACGTGGAGCATTTTCTTTGGTAATTTGATTTTCCAAAGCTGCAGGAATCAACACGTCACATTCTTCTTCTAACAAGGCCATACTGTTTGCAAAATTAGTAGCTCCCGGAAAGTTTAAAATTGAACCGCTACTCTTACGGTGTGCAAAAACAGCTTCCACATCCAAGCCTTTTGCATTATAAATTCCGCCTTCACGTTCGGCTAATCCAATAACTAAGGCACCACCTTCGCTAAAAAATTTTGCAGCATAAAATCCAACATTTCCTAGTCCTTGAACAATTACTCGCTTTCCTTCTAAGCCAGGAGTTAATCCTATTTCCTTCATATCTTCAGCATTGCTCATTGCTTCGCGGGTTCCAAAATATACACCTAGTCCGGTAGCTTCTGTACGTCCTTGTATCCCGCCTTGGCCGAGAGGTTTTCCGGTAACACAACCCAACGAATTCAAATCATCAAATTTAAACGTCGCATATGTATCGGCAATCCAAGCCATTTCGCGTGGTCCACTTCCATAATCAGGAGCAGGAACATCAACAGAAGGACCAATCATATTCTTTTTAATAAGTTCGGTAGTATACCTTCTAGTCATGCGCTCCAGTTGCTTTTCGGTTACTGTAGCCGGATTCACTTTGATTCCGCCTTTTGCTCCTCCAAACGGAACATCTACAACAGCACATTTAAATGTCATTAAGGTTGCCAAAGCTTTAACTTCATCCTCATCTACAAATTCGCTGTATCGAATACCACCTTTTGTAGGAGTTTTGTGTTGGCTATGTTGTACACGAATGCCACTAAAAACTTGAACTTTCCCATCTATCTCAACAGGGAAATTAAATGTATAAACGCTGTTGCATACCTTTATTTGCTTTAATATGCCGGGCTCAAACTTTGTGAATGCTGCTGCTTTGTCGAAATTGGCAAGTACATCGTTGTAGAATAAACTGCCATTGTCAGGTTGATTGCTCATAGTAGTTTCTTTAAGTGATTTTTAGTGAAATAAATGCTGGTACAACAAATATAAAAATAATACCATCTACAATCCAATATTAAATCCTATTCGAATTATAGGATTGTTGTATGGTGTGTAATCGGAAGGAGTGAAATTCCACAATAACATTGCATCAAAAAAAAGACGATCACTTACTGCCTGTCGATATCCTGCTCCTCCTAAAATATTGTAAATGGTAAAAGGCGGCTGATAATACTCCCATTTTGAATTGAGACCTTCCGCCTCTGCATGCACAAATAAATTATCGAAAATAAAGTAGCGGCCAATTAAACGAGCTCCATAAATACTTTGGGTAAATGCCGGAGGACGTGAATCTTTGTAATATGTATAAGTAACACCAATAGCTGCCGCAATTTTTGGAGTAATTTGATATCCAATTAATGGCGAAATATCAACCAAGGTTATAGTTCCAAATTGCAAACCAAAATTACCTCCTGTAAAAATATGCTCACGAATTGAGTAGGGAGGCTTCGGTGCAGAACGTGCGGCTTCTTCCTTATTATAAAAATCGGCTGTGTCTTGCGCATGCACTGCCGAACAAACGAATGCTATTAAAAATAGTAAAGTGAAAAGTTTTTTCATTGTTTTTCGATTTTCAAATTTATTAATACAAAGCCGAAAGAAAAAACTAATTTTATGCAGCAATGTTAATTTGTGTTATGCGAAAAATTCGAAGAAGAATCAAGGTAGGCAATCAAAACTACGACATTTGGTTAGGTATTACTAAAAAGTCGGCAGGCAAAACGAATGTTCTTAAATTGCACTATTATCCTGGAAATCCGGACGATGCTTTTCAAAA